>Ga0209341_10001208_pt1 | contig 25873 bp, 23 predicted proteins | sample RifCSP13_2_FD_184020 | JGI IMG/M metagenome (GOLD analysis project Ga0209341, IMG submission 184020) | Soil microbial communities from Rifle, Colorado - Rifle CSP2_sed 13_2 (SPAdes) (version 2) | ecosystem: Environmental > Terrestrial > Deep subsurface > Rock core/Sediment | place: Rifle... | reverse complement strand
ATCGCGGACGCGATCCTGTTCGTCCTCGGGCCGAAGTCCTCGAAGGCGATCCGCGCGGGGAAGCTCTCGGACCTGATCTGGAACGGCGGGAAGGAGAAGAAGGGCGCCTCGTACACGGAGGTCAGCCTGACGTTCGACAACCAAGACCGCGTGATCCCGATCGAGGCCGACGACGTGCGGCTCACGCGCCGCGTCGTCCTGAGCAAGAGCGTGGAGGGCGGCTACAACTCGTACTTCTACGTGAACGACCGGTCCTCTCAGCTCCAGGAGTTCGACCAGCTCCTCGCCCACGCGCGGATCAGCGCGGAGGGGTACAACCTCGTGCAGCAGGGGGACGTCCAGCGGATCGTCCAGATGACAAACCTGGAGCGCCGCCGCATCCTCGATGACATCGCGGGGATCACGAAGTTCGACGAGGACATCGGCGCCGCGGAGGGGAAGCGGAAGGCGGCAGAGGAGAACCTCGAGCGGATTCGGATCATCCTGGCGGAGATCGAGAAGCAGATCAAGCAGCTGGAGTCGGACCGGGGCGCCGCGCTGAAGTACCGCGAACTGAAGGAGAAGCTGGACCTCGCGAAGGCGCAGATGGCGCACAAGAACAAGGCGCTCGTCGAGGAGGCGATCGCCAGCCTGCGCGAACAGCTCGTGAAGCACGAGGCCGAGCGGCAGAAGTTTGAAGTCCAGAAGGCGAAGCTCCACCAGGAGCTGGAGGCCGCGGAGCAGGGGCTCCACGACCTGGAGGCGAAGATCGCGGAGCGGGGCGGCGCCGAGGCGAAGGAGCTCCAGGAGAAGCTGAACAACCTCCGGATCGACCGCGCGACGACGCAGAACGAGATGGAGAAGGCGAAGGACGCGGTCAAGCAGGGCAAGGTCGAGGCCGCAAACGTCTCGAGGGAGCGCGCCCGCCAGGGGAAGGAGATCGACGGGCTCGATGCCGAGCGCCAAGAGGCGCAGAAGCGCCTCGCCGAGGTCGAGAAGGAACTCAAGGTCGTCGACGCGGACCTGAAGGAGGTCGACGCGTTCGCCGCGAAGTCCGACGCGAAGGTGAGCGGCCTCCAACGGGACATCGTCGCGCTGAACCAGCAAGTCGAAGAGCTCGAGGAGAAGGTCCACGCGCTGACGCTCGAGGCGGACCGCCACCGGGACGGCATCGACCGCCTGAGCGCGGAGGTCGAGCAGCTGGGGGAGACGCGGAAGACGTACGCACTCGAGCTCGACGACACGGACTTCCAGATCCGCGAGATCAAGGGCGGCTCCAGGGACTCGACGAAGTCCACGCGAAAGCTCCAGGAGGACTTCTACGCGAAGCGGAAGGAGGAGGCGGAGCTCGCAAAGGAGACGCAGGAGCTCGAGCAGGCGATCATCGGCCTCACGCGGGAGTATGAGCGACTCAAGGCGGAGTCCCAGGTCGCGGACGCCCTCGCGAAGGGCTTCACGCGCGCCGTGGCGGCGGTCCTCGAGGCCCGGGACAAGGGCCGGATCAAGGGGATCCACGGGACGGTCGCGGAGCTCGCGGAGGTCGACAAGAAGTACGAGTCCGCGATCGAGGTCGCCGCGGGGAACCGGATGCAGGCGGTCGTCGTGGACTCCGACGTCACCGCCGCGGAGTGCATCGAGTTCCTGAAGAAGACGCGCGCGGGGCGCGCGACGTTCCTCCCGCTGAACAAGATGCTCGCCGCCCGCCCACGGGGCAAGGCGGTCATGCTCGCGAAGGAGACCCTCGGCCTCGCGATCGACCTGATCCGGTTCGACGAGAAGTACCGGGACGCGTTCTCCTACGTGTTCGGCGACACCTTGGTCGTCGGGACGTTGGACCAGGCGCGCGCGATCATGGGGGGCGTCCGACTCGTGACCCTCCAGGGCGAACTGATCGAGGCGTCCGGGGCGATGATTGGAGGCGAACTCGAGCGGGCGCAGCTCCGCTTCGGCGGCGCCTCGCGCGGGGACCTCGAGAAGGTCGCGACCGAGCTCCGGAAGGCGACGGACGAGGCGGACAAGGCCCGCAAGCGGCTCGAGCAACTCCGCACGGAGATCGCGGGTCTGGAGTCGGAGCTCAAGGACTTTGGGGCCGCCACGAGCACGGTCGAGGTGAAGCTCGACGCGCTCGAGGCGAAGCGGAAAGACTTCGCAGCACGTCTCAAGGCGATCGACGACGAATTGAAGGAGAAGACCGGGCGCCTGACGGACCTGCGCAAGACCGCGGAGCGCACCGCGCAAGATACCGAACGGCTGTCCAAGCAGCTCGCCACCCTCAAGGAGCAGCGGGACGGAAAGAAGCGGCTCGTGATCGAGTCGACGCCGCAGCAGGTCGCGACGCGGATGAAGGAGCTCGCGGCGACGAAGGCGAGGCTCCAGGAGGAGTACCACGCGCTCTCCGCAAAGCTCGAGGCGCTCGACACTCAGCTCAAGGTCCTCGGGGACCGACTCGCGGAGTTGGACGCGCGGTTGGCGGCGAACCGGAAGGAGTCCGAGGACACCGCCTCGCGCATCGAGGAGTCCACCGCGAGGCTCGACGGGCTGGAGAAGGAAATCCGCGGCTTGGAGAAGATGGTCGACAACATGGGCCGCGAGGTCCAGGACCTCCAGGCGAAGCGGGACGAGGCGTACAAGGCGAAGACGGACTTCGAGGCCTCGATCGACAAGGTCCAACAGCGGCTCGAGACGCGAGAGCAGGTGTTCCTCGGCCTCGAGCAATCGATGCGGGAGCAGGAGGCGAAGCTCCGCCAGGCGGACGAGGAGCTCGCCGCGGTCCAGATCGAGGTGAAGGGCGACCTCCCGAGCCTCGAGGCCCTGAAGCGGACGATCGCGGAGACCGAGGCGCAGATGGCCGCGCTCGGGAACGTGAACCTCAGGGCGCTTGAGGACTACGAGGCGCAACAGGCGCGCCGGGGCGAGTTGAGTGCGGAGTTCGGGCAGCTCGAGACCCAGCGGACGGACCTCGTGGCGCTCGTCGGGGAGCTGAACGGGAAGAAGAAGGAAGGCCTCTTGAAGGTCTTCGCGGCGATCAACGAGAACTTCCGACGCGTGTACGCGGAGCTCAGCGAGGGCGGCGAGGCGGAGCTCGTCCTGGAGAACGAGGCGGACCCGCTCGCGGGGGGCCTGATCATGAAGGCGAAGCCGCCGCACAAGAAGGTGTTCCACCTCCAAGCACTCTCCGGCGGCGAGAAGTCCCTCGTCTCGATGGCGTTCATCTTCGCGATTCAGCAGTACGACCCTTCGCCCTTCTACATGCTCGACGAGGTCGACCAGAACCTCGACGCCGTGAACGCGGAGAAGGTCGCCCGCATGATCGGCCGGCAGGCGCACACGGCGCAGTTCGTGCAGATCAGCCTCCGGAAGGTCACGCTCAAGGAGGGGGACCACATCATCGGCGTCACGATGCGGTCCGACGGGATCAGCGAGGTCGTGATGAAAGTCAATCTCTCGGACGTGCAGGAAGAGAAGCCCGCCGAGGAGGTGCCCGCGTGACGCAATACGAGGACGTCCTCAGCCACCTGATGTTCCACAAGGCTTTGACCGCGGACCACGAGTCGGGGAACCGGATCACGCAATACCTTCAGATGGTCCACGAGATCGAGGGCGGGCACTACCTCGCCGTCCGCGACCCCCTCGAGAAGGCAATCGCCGCGGCGTTCGAGCTCGTGATCGAGCAGCAGTTCAATCCGTGGGACATCGACCTGGCGGCGTTCACGAAGCTGTACCTCGAGAAGGTACGGGACGACGGCGTCGTGAACTTCGTCACGGCGGGGAAGCTCGTCGCGATGGCGTGGTCGATCCTGAAGATGCAGAGCGACGAGCTCGTCGCGAAGGCGGAGCCGCCGAAGCAGGAGGAGCTGTTCTTCGCCGACTGGGACCTCGGACTCGACGTCTACGATTCCCCGGAGCAGTTCGACTACACGCAGGCCGTCCTGCAGGGGCGCGTCCCGATCCAGGAGGCGATCCGCCGCGAGGGCCGGCGGGCCGTCACGCTCATCGAGCTCATGCAGGCGCTCGACGAGGCCCGCGTCGAGGCCGCGCGCCAGCTCGAACTGGCGGCGCTGCGGGAGAAGGTCCGCGCGACGGCGCCGAAGGATTGGGGGAACAAGGTCCACGCGGAGGACCTGAACGAAGACCTCGCCCTCACCTGGTCCCGCATCCTCCAGTTCAACGGGCAGCCGATTCCGCTCGACAGCCTGGCGAACCACGATTCGTGGGATCGGGTGACCGTGTTCGTCGCGGTCCTGTTCCTCGCGAAGATGGAGAAGATCGCGATCTCGCAGAAGGACTTCCCTTACGGGGAGATCCTCGTGAAGCGGATCTCCCCCGAGGAGACGATCGAAGCCGTTCCGACGCCCGCCCCGACCCCGGAGGTGGCGGCATGACCGAGCAGGGCATCGTGGAGGCCGCCCTGTACAGCGCCGGTCGCGCGCTGGCGGTGGAGGAGATCGCGCAAACCACGAGCCTCTCGCCCGACGTCGTCCGCGACTCGCTGGCGGCGCTCGCGAGCGTGTACGACGAGCGGGGCAGCGCGATCCAGGTCGCTCGGATCGGGGACAAGTGGGCGATGCAGATTCGCGCGGAGTATGTGGAGCGGGCGCAGACGTTCGCGCCGCCCGAGGTCGCGAAGGATCTCCTGAAGACCGCCGCGCTGATCGCGTACTACCAGCCCGTGAAGCAGAGCGAGATCGTCCGGATGGTCGGCGGCAAGGCGTACGACCAGGTCCGCGCCCTCGTGGACCTGAACCTCGTGACCGCGAACCCGCTCGGCCAGACCCTCGAGCTGCGGACGAGCCCGCACTTCCCCGAGTTCTTCGGGCTCCCCACGACCGAGCGCGAAGAGATCAAGCGCGTGCTCGCGGAGCGGGCCGGGATCTCCCCAACCGCCAAGCCGACGCCCGCGCCCCCGCCCGACGCCTCCTCCGCGGAGTCCGCGGCCGGGACCTCATAACCGGTCGGGTACCTTTATCTAGAGGCAGCCCAATCGTCGAGGAGAACCCCTCGACGCCACGAGCGGGTGCTGGACCAGCGGAGCCGGGCACATGGGCAGTGGATTCCTGCGGGACATCGCCCTCCGGAAGCAGCTTGAGGAGAAGGTCAAGGAGGCGACGAAGACCCGCCAGTCTGCAGAGGCGGAGATCAACGCCGCGAAAGCGCTCATCGAAGGCGCCAAGGCGATCGACGGGAACGTCACGGACGCGGAGGCCGCACTCGCGGAAGCGACGTCCCTGATGTCCGCGAAGGACTACAAGTCCGCGCTCGAGAAGGCCGCGGAGGCGAAGGAGCGCGGGAAGCGGGCGTACGCGGAGCGGGCCCGCCACTTCCTGGACAGCACGAAGTCCCTGCTCACGATCACGAAGGGGATGGGGCTTGACGACAAGGAGGGCCTCCAGGGCCTCGATCGGGCGGAGGAGGCGTACGGGAAGGAGGCGTACCCGGAGTCGATCGAGCTCGCGAAGAAGGCGTGGAAGAAGAGCGAGAAGGTCCTCCACGAGCAGCTCTCGTCCTCGTTCTCGACCGCGCAGTCCCTCATCATCACCGCCAAGAACATCGGGAAGGACACCGCCGCGGCGGAGGACCTCCTCTCTCGCGCCCGGTCGGCGGTCGAGGCGAACGACTTCGAGCCTGCGCTCGCGTTCACGAAGGAGTGCCTCGAGGCGGTGAAGTCCGAGCTGAACGCGGAGGTCGAGCGGGCCGCGCAGGAGGCGCAAGTCGGGCTCCGGACCGTGCAGGAGTTTGGCGGCGATGCATCGACAATCGCGCGCCTGGCGGACCGCGCGAAGGCGGACGTCGCGAAGGGGGACTACGACAAGGCGCTGAACTCCCTCCGCCAGGCCCGGCAGGAGTCCGAGAAGGCCCTCGGAAAGGGCCTCGAGTCCCGGACGTCGGACTTCGCCCGGATGATCGCGGACGCGGAGGGGATCGGCGCCGACGTGTCCCAGGCGCGGAACCTGTTCAAGCAGTTCGAGCGGGCGCTCAAGGACGGCCACCTCCCCGAGGCGACGGAGGTCGCGCGGCAGGGGTACCAGGCGCTCCAGAAGACCCAGTTCGACCGCGTGCTCCTCACGATCAGCGCGTCCCGGGAGAAGTTCATCACCGCGAAGAACATCGGCGCGGACCTCACCCCCGCGATTGAGCACCTGAACCGCGCGCGGGGCGCCCTCCAGGCGAGCCAATACCGCGAGTCGATCGAGGCGTCCAAGAAGGCGGACGAGATGGTTGACCAGATCGTCCGCGAGTACCAGAACGTCGAGGGCGAGATTCGCACGATGCAGCGGTCGTTCGCCGACGCCGAGGTCCTGGGCGTGGACACGACCTCCGCGAAGCGGTACCTCGAGCGCGCCCGGACGATGCTCTCGCAGCGGGACTTCCGGGGCGCGGTCGACCTCCTCCGCCGCAGCCGCGACGAGCTCGAGCGGGCGCAGTCGGAGCGGGCGATGGAGGTCATCGAGAAGGCGGAGTTCCTGCTCACCGCGGGGGAGAAGATGGGGGCGAACCTCGACGAGTCGAGCCGCGCCCTCGAGGAGGCCGTCACGGCCGCGAAGGGGAAGAACTTCGCAAAGTCGATGGAGCTCGCGACCCGGAGCCGGGAGCTCACGGAACGGGCGGTCCAGAAGACCCTCAGCGACTCCGTCACGGCGCTCCGCAGCAGCATGCAATACCTCGGGGAGGACGCCGCGTCCGTCCGCACGCTCCTGGAACGGGCGGATTCCGCGCTCAGCGCGCGGGACTTCGAGACGAGCTACGGGTACCTCGAGGAGGCGATGCGGCTCGCGGAGGGGAAGACGAAGGACAAGGCCCTCCAGTTCCACGAGGTCCTCAAGGGGGCGATCCAGATCGGGATCGAGCTCGGCACGGACGTCGGCACGCTCGAGTCCGGGCTGAAGGAGACGAACGCCGCGATCGACCGCGGTCGGTATGCGGACGTGATCGGGCTCAAGGAGCGGATGGTCCGCGAGATCGGGGTCGTCGCCGAGAACATCTTCAACCTCGTGAAGGCCAAGGTCGTGGAGGCGAAGAACCTCAACATCGACATCGCCGAGATGCGGGAACTCCTGAAGCGCGCGAAGATGGCCCTCGGGGTGGAGGACTACGTCGAGGCGATGACGCTCCTCAAGGACTGCAACACCCAGGCGAACAAGACCGTCGGGATCCACAAGGAAGTGTTCACCGCGATCTCGAGCGCCGCCGCCCTCGTCGCGGAGGCGAAGAAGCGGGACGTGAACGTGGCGAAGGTTCTCGAGATGCTCCTCGAGGCCAAGCGGGCGCACGAGCGGTTCGACCACGAGCGGGCCCTCGAGCTCGCCCACCGCGCGAAGGCCGAGACGGAGAAGCTCATGGTCCTCTATACGTCCGCGCAGAAGATCATCGCCGCGCGGGAGCTCTTGGAGCTCGTCGCGAAGGCGGGCGTCGACGCGCCGCACCTCAAGGAGATTCTGGACAAGGCGAAGGAGGCAATGAAGAACAAGGAGTACGAGAAGGCGCTCGCGTACTCCGAGCGCGGGGAGCGGGAGGTCCGCGACCTGATCCAGGAGCGCGTCCAAGGCCTCCTCAGCGCCTCCGAGTCGCTGATCGGCTCCCTGGAGTCCCTCAACCTTCTCGCGCAGGAGGAGAAGCTGATCCGGGCCCGCGAGGCGCTCAACGAGGGGAAGCTCAGCGAAGCCCTCCAGGTCGCGCACGAGATCCGCAGGGAGATTGAGGGGATCAAGAAGAACAGCGAGGACACCGCAGTCGCGATCTCGCGTGCGAAGGACCTCACGACGGAGCTTGAGGCGATGAACGTCGACGCCTCCTCCGTTGCGGCCATGATCCAGAAGGCCGAGGCCGCCGCCGCCGAGGGACGGTTCGACGAGGCGCACGTGTTCGCGACGCAGTCCCTCGCGGAGCTCGAGCGGAGCCGCGACGAGGGCATCGACGGCATGATCGCCCGGTTCGAGGAGGCGATTCAGAAGGCGAAACGGGAGAAGGTCGACACGCGCTCCGCCGACAAGCTCCTGGGCCGCGCCCGGGAGTTTCTGAAGGAGAAGAAGTACCGCCAGGCGCTCGCGCTCGCGATGCAGGCGGAGGGCGAGGCGGAGAAGGTCGGCCTGCAGCAAGACATGGCCGCGAAGGCGATCGCGACCGCGGAGAAGAAGCTCAGCGGCCTCGGCGGCGTCGTCCCCAGCCTGCAGGAGATGCTCGGCGAGGCCCGGCGCGCGATGGAGGAGGGCGACTACGTCCGCGCCCTGGATGTCGCGATCAAGACCGGCGAGGAGTTCAACCACGCCCGGGAGCTGTTCGAGGAGGCGAGGGACGTCGCCAAGCGGGCGCAGCGGCTCCACGACATCGCGGTCTCCCTCGGCCTCGACGTCGGCAGCATCGCCGGGGGGCTCGCGAAGGCCAAGTCGGCCTTGGACGCGGGGCGACCGGAGGAGGCGCGGGACGAGTACGCCGTGACCATGGACGCCGCCCAGGGGCTCGTCCGGGACGCGGTCGAGGGCCGGCTCGGGGAGGCGCGGGGGCTCGTGAACCGGGTGAAGGCGTTCGGGGCGGACCCGGCGCAGCCGCTCAAGAAGCTGAGCGAGGCGAAGGCCCAGTTCGACGCGGAGGACTTCGACGGGGCCGCGAAGCTCATCGCGGACGGCGACGCCGCCGCACACGAGGCGCTCACGAAGGTCGTGGAGGACGCGATCCTGACCGCGCAGTCGAACATCGAGCACTCCCGAAAGCTCGGCGCGGACACGGCGAAGGCGGGCGAGATGCTCGGGAAGTCCCGCCAGCACCTCCAGCGCGGGGAGTACGTGGAGGCCATGGACGCCGCGAAGCGGAGCCAGGAGTTCATCCAGATGCGGCTGGACTCCGAGAAGCAGTTCGCGGACCGGTCGTTCCAGGCGGAGTCCGTGATCCGGCGCGCGAAGAAGTTCGGCGTCGAAGTCCTCGAGGCGGAGCGCCTGCTCGCGGAGGCGATCCAGGCGAAGAAGACGGACATGGATCGGGCGATGGCGCTCGCGGCCCAGGCGCAAGGCGCCGCGGTGAAGGCGATCGACTCCTACTCCCCGAACGTGACCGCGGCCCTCGAGGTGACGTCGCCCCTGGCCGGCGAGTGGGCGGAGGCGTCCCTCGCGCTGACGAACACCGCGAAGGCGCTCGCGAAGGACGTCCGCGTGAAGATCCTCGGGGACGCGGAGGTCGAGGGGCTGAAGGACCTGCCCGCGATCCGAGCCAAGGGCACGGAGACCCTCCCGCTGCGGGTGAAGATGACCGCGTCCGGGTCGATTCCCCTCGCGATCCAGATCCGGAGCGTCCGGCTCCTCGATGGAAAGGAGTACCAACAGGAGGTCATCGCGACCGTCGAGGTCACCGAGCCCACGGCCGCGCCGTCGGCACCGGAGGAGAAGGCCCAGGCGCAGGCCGAATCCCGGTGCCCCGTCTGCAAGGGCCTGATCAAGGTGGGCTTCACGATCCGGCGGTGCCCGCACTGCGGCCGAGACATGCACGACCTCTGCGCATCGCGGTCCGCCCAGTGCCCCGCATGCGGGCAAGCGCTGCCCCAAGAAGCGAAGCGGAAGAAGATTTCCTTCAAGGTCGGCTGAGGTCGACGAGGCGCCCGACGGCGCGCTCGGCGGCCGCCACGATCCTTCCCCCCTCCATTTGCACCAGGATCGCGTCCAGGTCCGGGGCCAAGGGGCGGTCCTCGTCGAGCGTCCGGACATCCCGACGGATCTCCCGGTGGGCCGCGCGAGGGCCGAGCCCCGGCCGCAACGGCCTCAGCCAGTCGAGGCCCTGCGCCGCGGCGAGGTACTCGATCGCGACGGTGCGCCGCGCGAGGTCCAGCTCTTGGAGGCATTTCAGCGCGGCGGTCTGGCCCATGCTGACCCAATCCTCCTGTCCCGCGCTCGTCGGGAGGGAGTCCGCGCTCGCGGGGTGCGCGAGGACCTTCGCCTCCGAGGCGAGCGCCGCCGCCGTGTACTGCGCGACCATCATGCCGCTGTGCAGGCCGCTCCGCTGCGTGAGGAACGGCGGCAGCCCGCTCAGGTGTGCGTCGACGAGCCGCGCGACCCGCCGCTCTGCGAAGCCCGCGAGCACGCAGAACGCGAGGGCGCAGAAGTCGAGCGCCATCGCGAGGCTCTGGCCGTGGAACGTGCCCCCGCTCATCGCCTCCCCGTCGGGGAAGACGAGCGGGTTGTCCGTGGCCGCGTTGATCTCGACCTCCGCGACGCGCGCGCAGTAGTCGAGCGCCTCCCCGCACGCGCCCACGACCTGGGGGATGCACCGCACCGTGTACGCGTCCTGCACCTTGTGCGGGCCCGCGTGGGAGGGGATCACCTCGCTGTCCCGGAGCAGTCGTCGGAGATTCGCGGCGACGGCGACCGCGCCCGGCATCGGCTTCGCCCGCGCGAACCGCGGATCGTACGGCACGGGGGAGCCGCGGAGCGCCTCGAAGCTCATGCTCGCCGCGACCTGCGCGTCCCGGACGAGCGCGCGGCCGTCGTGAACCCCGAGGCACGCGAGCCCCGCCATCACGGAGGTCCCGTTGATCAGCGCGATTCCTTCCTTGGACTCCAGCCGAAGGGGCCGGAGCCCCGCCGCGCGGAGCGCCGCCAGTCCGGGACGGATGCGACCGCGGTGCTCCGCCTGTCCCTCCCCGATGAGGACGAGCGCGAGGTGCGCAAGGGGCGCGAGGTCCCCGCTCGCTCCCAGGGAGCCCCGGGAGGGCACGACGGGATGGACCCCGCGGTTCAGGAGGTCCAGGAGGCGCTGCACGACTTGGACGCGGACGCCGGAGAACCCCTTCGCGAGCGCGTTCGCGCGGAGGAGGGTCGCCGCGCGGACCTGCTCCCGCGTGAGCGGCGGCCCGGTGCCGACCGCGTGGCTCCGCAGCAGGTTCCGCTGGAGCTCGCGGACCTGCGCGGGCGCGATTTCCACGCTCTCGAGCTCGCCGAACCCCGTCTTGATCCCGTACGCGAGTTCCCCGCGTCGGACGATCCGCTCCACGGTCCGTCGCGAGCGCTCGACCGCGGCCCGGGCGACGGAGGCCAGCGCGACGCGCTCCCCGCCCCGGGCGACCGCGACCACGTCGTCGACGGTCAGGGTCGCCCCGTCGACTCGGATCACGGGCGCCGCGATGGGCCTCCCGGGGAAAAGCCTTCCCTCGTCGGAAAGGTTTTACCCGCCACCGGAGTTCGGACGCGCGATGCAGATCCTCTTCCTCGGCACCTCCGGGAGCTGGCCCACTCCCCGGCGGAACGTGAGCGCGGTCGCGGTGAAGCGTGGGCCGGAGACCCTCCTGTTCGACTGCGGGGAGGGGACGCAGCGCCAGTTCATGCTCTCCCCCTTCTCGTACATGCAGGTCACGCGGATCTTCGTCACGCACTTCCACGGGGACCACTTCCTCGGCATCCCCGGCCTCGTGCAGTCCATGACGATGAACGACCGGAAGGCTCCGCTGGAGTTGTGCGGGCCGCGCGGGATGAAGGAGCTCGTCCACCGCCTGCTGACCCTCGGGCACTTCAAGGCGGGCTTCGAGACGCCCGTGCGGGAGCTCGCGGACGGGGACGCGGTCGACTGCGGGGAGTACGTCGTCCGCGCGATCGACGCGCAGCACACGGTCCCCGCCCTGTCGTACGCGCTCGAGGAGAAGATGCGTCCCGGGCGGTTCGACAAGGCGACCGCGCTCACGCTCGGAATTCCGGAGGGCCCTCTGTACCGCCAGCTCCAGGAAGGTCGGCCGGTCACGGTCGGCGGGAGGACGTTCACCTCGGACCAGGTCCTCGGGCCGCCGCGGCGGGGCCGGAGGGTCGTGTACACGGGGGACACGATGCCCTCCGAGGCCCTCGTCCGGTTCGCCCGGGGCGCGGACGTGCTGATCCACGACGCGACCGCGGAGTCCAGCCTCGAGGAGAAGGCGAACCGCTACGGCCACAGCACCGCGCGACAGGCGGCGCTCGTCGCGAAGGACGCGGGCGTCGGCCGGCTCGTACTCACGCACGTGAGCCCGCGGTACGAGGACTCTGCCCCGATCCTGCAGGACGCGCTCCCGGTGTTCCCGAACACGATCCTCGCGGACGACTTCCTGCAGATCGACGTCCCGTACCCGGAGTGACGGGCGTCGTCGCGAGGCGGACAACACAAGCCTAATAAAGCCGCGACCGTCTCCGCGGGACATTCCCCGAGGGGGAGCCCGTGCCGCGGAACATCGTCGTTGAGGCCCTGACCCACACGCCGATCGAGCGCCAGGAGACGGAGATCGTCGAGCGGAAGGGCATCGGGCACCCCGACTCGATCGCGGACGGGCTCGCGGAGTCCGTGTCCCGCGCGCTGTGCCGGATGTACCGCGAGCGGTACGGGCGGATTCTGCACCACAACACGGACGAGGTCCAGGTCGTCGGCGGGCAGAGCGCCCCGCGGTTTGGCGGCGGCGTCGTCCTCGAGCCCGCGTACATCCTCCTCGTCGGCCGCGCGACCACGCAGGTGAACGGGGAGCGGCTGCCGTACCGCACGACCGCGGTCCAGGCGGCGCACGACTATCTGTCGAAGACGTGCACGAACCTGAACGTGGACGCGGACACGGTGATCGACTGCAAGATCGGCCAGGGCAGCATCGACCTCCGCGGGCTGTACGAGACGCAGAAGCAGCTCGCGAACGACACGTCCTTCGGCGTCTGCGCGGCGCCGTACAGCGAGACGGAGCTCCTCGCCCTCCGGACGGAGGAGATGATCAACGGGCCCCTGAAGAAGGAGCTCCCCGAGGTCGGGCACGACGTGAAGGTCATGGCGGTGCGACGCGGCGACAAGGTCCGTCTGACCGTCGCGGCGGCGATCGTGGACAAGTTCGTGCCGGACAAGGACCACTACATCAGCGTGATCGAGCAGCTCCGCGAGCGGATCCTCGACAACGCCGCCAAGATCTCGAACCGCCACGTGGCGGTGGACGTGAACACGGGCGACAACTATTACGAGGGCATCCTCTACCTGACCGTCACGGGCGTGTCGTTTGAGAACGGCGACGACGGTTCGGTCGGCCGCGGGAACCGGGTGAACGGCCTGATCACGCCGTACCGGCCGATGAGCCTCGAGGCCGCGGCGGGGAAGAACCCCGTCACGCACGTGGGGAAGCTGTACAACCTGCTGTCGTTCGAGCTCGCGCAGAAGATCGCGGACGAGTGCAAGGGCGACGTCGTGGAGGTCTGGGTCCGGATCGTCTCCCAGATCGGGAAGCCGATCGACCAGCCGCAGATCGCGGTCGCGCACGTCGCGCTCGCGGAGGGCGTGAAGCTCGCGTCCGTGAAGGACACGGTCGAGGGCGTCGTCGACGAGGGGCTCGAGACGATCGACAAGATTACGGACCGCGTTGTCGCGGGGAAGCTCCGCGTGTTCTAGGTTCGCGGACAACGCGCGGTGGATACCCTTAAGCCGCATCCTCACTTTGCGACGTCCCGATGAACGAGGACGTCGCGTTCATCCAAGAACAGGTGGACCGTCACCACGCTTGGTTCTCCCAGAGCCTCCCGATGATCGCCTCGGAGAACGTGATCAGCCCGCTCGCCCGCGAACTCCTCCTCTCCGACTTCGGCGACCGGTACGCGGAGGGGCTCCCCGGGGAGCGGTACTACCAAGGGAACACGTACGTCGATGAGGTCGAGAAGCGCGTCGTCGCGCTCGCGCAGAAGCTGTACCGTTGCCGCCACGCAGACGTCCGGCCGATCTCCGGGACCATCGCAAACATGGCGGTGTACTACGCGCTCCTCGAGCCGGGGGACATCATGACCTCCGTCGCCCTGAGCCACGGGGCGCACATCAGTTCCGCAAAGTTCGGCGCCGCCGGGATGCGAGGCGTGAACAACGTGAACTATCCGTTCGACCTCGACCGGATGAACATCGACGTCGACGAGACCGCCAAACTGATTCGCCACGTGAAGCCCAAGGTCGCGATGTTCGGGCAGAGCGTCTACCTGTTCCCAACGCCGCTGAGGGAGCTCGCCGACGCGTTCCAAGAGGCGGGGTGCCGCGTCTGGTACGACGGGGCGCACGTCATGGGCCTGATCGCCGGCGGCGCGTTCCAGGACCCGCTCCACGAGGGGGCGGACGTGCTGACGGGGAGCACGCACAAGACGCTGCCGGGGCCGCAGCACGGGATCCTGCTCTCCGACTCCGACGACGAGAAGTTCGTGAAGAAGCTGCAGAAGGCCGTGTTCCCCGGCGTCGTGTCGAACCACCACCTCCACGCGATGGCGGCGCTCGGGGTCACGCTCGCGGAGCACCTCGAGTTCGGGCGGGAGTACGCGCACCAAATCGTGAGGAACGCGAAGGCCCTCGGCCAGGCGCTGCACGAGCGCGGGGTCAGGGTCCTCGCGGAGAAGCACGGGTTCACGGAGAGCCACGCGCTTGCCCTCGACGTCTCGGGCCTCGGGGGCGGCGCGCACGTCGCGCAGCGACTTGAGGCGGCGAACATCATCACGAACAAGAACCTGCTCCCGTGGGACACGTCCTCCGTGAAGCCGAGCGGGGTCCGGGTCGGGACGCAGGAGCTGACGCGACTCGGGATGCGTGAGGCGCAGATGGCGGAGGTCGCCGACCTGATCGCCCGCGCGGCGGTGAAGGGCGAGGACGTCGCGGGGGTGGCGAAGGACGTCGCGGCGCTGCGCGCGGAGTTCGACACCGTCCACTATTGCTTCACGCCGGGGATGCCGGCCCACGCGCGGTACCGAATCGCGAAGCCCGGCGTGTAGGCCCGTTGGTATTGCTCGCGAGAATCGCGGGTCAAGGCTCATATGCGAGAAGGGTGTTTCGCCCAGAGAGAATACGCCCTAGGGACTGACACGCCATGGAGAAGCAGAGGATCAAGGTCAAAGTCTGTCTCGCCGGGGAGCCGATGGTCGGGAAGACGAGCCTGATCCGGCGGTACGTCCTCGACGACTACGACGACCGGTACATCGCGACCCTCGGGGCGAAAGTCACGAAGAAGGAGCTCGAGATCAGCGACCCGAGCCGAGGCGCGGTGGCGGTCACGATGATCCTGTGGGACATCTGGGGGAACAAGAACGTCCGCGAGCTGCTCAAGGACGCGTACTACCACGGGGCGCACGGGATCCTGGCGGTGTGCGACGTGACCCGCCCGGAGACGATGACGGAGCTCGACGGGTGGGCGCAGGCGATCACGAGCGTCGCGGGCGACATCCCCGTCACGCTGCTCGCGAACAAGAACGACGTCACGGACAAGCCGCTGAAGCAGCCCGAACTCCAGAAGTTCGCGAAGGACCGGAACTGGCCCGCGTTCCTCACGAGCGCGAAGACCGGGGAGCACGTCGAGGACGCTTTCGGTGCGATCGTCGGACGCATCTTGAATCCGGGCGCCGCGTAGGCCTTGCCCTCCATGGGAAAAGGTTATAACGACCCCGAAAGTTCTTGCGCCCCAGATGGCCACCGAGGTCCCCGTCGCGGTCCTCCAGGATTTGGAGACGAAGCGGGAGATTGCGAACGGGGACGCGGAGAAACACCGCCGCCGCCGCGACGAGTTGAACTCGGTCACCCGGGACTGGGTGGAGAAGCGCGACGCCCTGAATGCGCAGGTCCGCGCGCTTGTCGAAGAAGCCACGATGCACCGCCAGAAGCGCGACGAGCTGAACGCGCAGGTCCAGGCCGCGAAGGTCGAGCGGGACAAGTGGAACCGAAGGGTGAACGAACTCCTCGGCCGGGTCAACGACGTGAAGCGGACGAAGGCGCCGCGGGGCGGCGTGCCGGTCGCCCGCCTGAAGCGGGAGGCGCGTGAGCTCGAGTTCCGGCAGCAGACGAGCGTCCTCAAGCCTTCGGAGGAGAAGGGGCTCATCGACCAGCTCTCCCGGCTCGAGGCGGAGATCCGGAAACGGGAGAAGGAGCTGGAGCAAGACGAGGAGGTCCGGAAGCTCACGGAGGAGCTCCGGGCGGCGAAGGACACCGCCGAGGCCGCGCACAAGAAGGTCGGCGAGCTCGCGGAGGCCGCCCAGGCCGAGCACGACGCGATGGTCTCGTTGTTCGAGCAGGGCGACGCGCTCCGCGGGGAGGCGGACTCCGCGCAGGATGAGTTCATCAAGACGAAGATGACGGCGGACGAGGAGCACAAGAAGCACATCGAGTTCATCCGCCAGGTCCACGACTACGACAAAATCATCCACGGGATTCGCCAGAAAGGGCGACAGGGCGAGCCGGGGGAGTACGTCGGGGAGGTCGACGTCAAGCGACAGGCGGAGGCGATCTTCGAGAAGTTCCGGAAGGGGGAGAAGCTCAGCACGGAGGACCTCATGCTCCTTCAGAAGTCCGGGTACATGTGAGGCTCAACGTCGCCGGCGGGCCTTCGCGATCAAGCGCCGCGTGGCCTCCGTGACGTCCATCGCGTTCAGATCGCGGAACCGAACCCATCGGGCCTCCCCGGCGTCGCTCCCGACGTGGAGCCGGCCTCCGACGCGTCGGGCACGGAACGCCGCCAACATGAAGTGGTACTCGGGCCGACCGCGTCCCGGGACGATGACGTCCACGACGTCGACGACCTCCCGCGGCTCGACCCGCAGGCCCGTCTCCTCTCGGACCTCGCGCACGACGGCCCCTCGAGCGGTCTCCCCGAGGTCTACAGCCCCGCCCGGAGGGCTCCAGAGCCCTCGGTGCGGCTCCGCAAGGCGGCGAATCAGGAGGACGGCGTCCCCGCGGAACACGAGGGCTTCCACCGCCGCCACGGGAGCACCGGGCCGGAGGCGCTTCACGGTCCGCGCGGAACCGCTCCAGTCTCATCAACGTATCCGCATACCCTTTTACGCGGCGGGGCCATCCGCGGGGGCACCGAGACCGTGGTCGAGAATCGGTTGTCCCTGACGACGGAGGAGCGGATCCTCCTCTACCTCTCGGACTTCAAGGGGATGGACGACCGGTTCGAGCTCCCGCAGGCGCTGACGCAGAAGAGCGTCGCGTTCGCCGCCGGAATCCACCGGAAGCACGTGTCCCGGTACCTCGACGAGCTCGTGAAGGAGGGCGCCGTCTCGGAGCGGAAGGCGCACATCGAGGGAATGAAGCAGCGGATGCTCGCGTACCACCTCACGCCGAACGGGTGGGAGCGCGCCCGCCACATCCGCGAGCACCTCGCCACGATCCGCGTCCCGATCCGCGTTGGCGAGGAGGTCCGGGAGATGACGCTCGATGAGATCGACCACGCGACGTCCGTCCGCCTCACGTTCTCCGATGTCGTGCGGGAGGCCGTGGACCACCCCCTGCTGGACCTCGCGGAGCTCGAGCAGGTCGACGAGCGCCGGAAGCGGGAGATGGACGAGCGGCTCGCGAAGATCGAGGCGTACGCGAAGGCCGTCCTCACGGCGTGGCAGGACGGAAAGGTCACCGCCACGGAGCAGCTCCTCCTCGAGCAACTGCGAGAGCACCTCGAGATCTCTGAGCTCGACCACCGCCGAATCGAGACGGACGTCCTGCACCGGGTGCTCGGGACCATGGAGGACGAGCGGAAGACGTACCGCGACGTCCTTCGGCACGCGCGCTCCCGAGGCGGGGTCACGCCGAAGGTGCGGGAACTCCTGGACGAAGTCCGGCGCCTCCTGCACGTCCCGAAGGACGAGGCCGAACGGATCGAGCGGGAAGTGGCGTCGGAGCACGCGACCGCCTAGCGCGCGGCAAACAGGTGGTACTTCTCCCCAGGGTTCGCGATCTCCATCTCGATCCGTTTCGCGAGGAGCTTCTCCGCGTGGTGGACCATCGGGACGCGCTTCGCGATGTCCTCGAACGACCGGAACGCGCCCTTCTTCCGCTCCTCGAGGATCGCCCACATCGTCTTCTTCCCGAGGCCGGGAAGGAGCTCGAGCATGTGGAACCGCGTCGTGATCGCCTGCGCCTCGTTGAAGAACCGTACGAACCGGTCCTCCTTCTCCTTGACGATCTGCGCGATCACGAGGGGCAGTTCGTTCTGCGCGGCGGTCGTGAGCTCCTCGAAGCCAATCCGCCGCTTCACGTGTTGGATCGCGTCCCGCCGCTCCGCCTCCTTCCCGATGTACGCGCGGTCCCCCGCGATGAGGGTCGCCCCCTCCTTCGGGACGAGCTCGAACAGCTTGAACTCGTCTTCCCCCAGGGCGTACGCGGTCGGCTCCCGCTCGAACCGGGACCGGTCGGGGTGCCCTTGCGGTAGATGGTCGAGGATGCGGACGTAGTCCTCCATGGAGCCCCCTCACAGGAACTTTGAGACGACCTGGACGACGAGGTCCACGTCCTCCTTGCTCAGGGAGAAGCGCTCCTTCGCGAACACCGCGCGCACGTCATCGGGATGGGTCGGCAGGAGGTCCGCGAGCTTGTACGCGTTCGCGGGCGTCATCATCTCGACCTTCATGAGCTCCGCGATCAGCTCGTTCGTCTTCGGGAGGTCGACCTTTGCGAACGTCTGGGCGTGGGTCAACGCGTACTTCTGCTCCATGCTGAGGGCCTTCCGCTCCTTCTCCTCGTGCTCGAGCAGGTCCCGGATTTCCGCAAGCGTGATGTATTGCTCCTCTTCCTCCACGGCCTTCCCTCCTTTACGCCGGCCTCATGTGCTCCGGCAGCACGATTGCCTGCTTGACCTTCCCCCCGAAGCGCACGTCGAGGACGTACGCCCGGCCCCGCTTCTCCACGACGGTGCCCGTGAGCCCGTGGAACCGGCGGTGCGGCCACCCGCGCTGGACGCTGCCGTCAATGACGATCGTCGCGTGGTCCCCGATCTGGAATGTGCGCAGGGAGTGGGAGATCGGCGAGAGCCCGCGCTCCCGCGCCCGGCGGCGGAGCTTGTGCCGCGTCCGTTCCCGGGTCCCCTTCGAGGACTTGACCATCCGTCACGCTCCGTCGTGGATTCCGACCACGTCGAGTTCGAGCACCTCGCACGGCACCCCGAGGATCCCCGCCAGGCTCGGTTCCGTCCGGCCGCCGTCCCCGTGGAGGACCTCCTTCACGTAGGTCCCCGCCTCCGCCCGGACCAAGACCTCGGCCTCCCGCCCGTCCACCCGGAGGAGTGCGACGTCCCGGAGGCGACGCTCCCGCACCCGATCCGCCCGGCGATGGGACACCCTGATTGGGGTCCGTTGCGCGATGCGCGCGGCCGTTAAAGCCGCCAACCCCTCTTTAACCTTTGGAGGGTCGACGGGGGCCGCGAACCGCACGCGGGCGCGGTACGACTTCTCGGCCCGGTCCTCCTTGATCGCGATGACCTCGTCCCGGCTCGACGGCCGCAGGCCCTCGACTTCCGCGAGACCCGAGGCGTTCACGGCGCGGGCGACCGCGGCGACGTCCACGGTCCTCCGGCGCGGCTCCGAGATCTCGAGGACGAACGGACGCCCGTTCCCGAGCATCAGGGCGTCAACGTCCTCGCGGCCCATCCCGTGGAGCGCATGGGCGGAGCCGCCGATCTGGGCCATGACGGGAGCCGCGACAAGCTCCTCGACGGACGTCTCGTACATCTTGCCCTTCCCGCCGCAGTGGTCGCAGCCCTTTCCCTGGCACCGTCGGCACGGCCATCGGGTCTGCGGGATCTCGCGGGACAGCTTCCGGTACCGCCCGTACAGGAAGAGGGGCGCGATCGCGAGCTCGACGACGTCGAACGCGGTGTCCACGATTGCGGTGATGTCCGGGCGCGCGAAGTCCACGTCCTTCCCCGTCTTGGCGGCGACGCGCTTCCCGACCTCCCGGTTCAGCTCCGCCTTCACGACCTCCGGCTCCGTCGCCCCAAGGTCGGCCCACAGGGATTCCTCCCGCGCCGCCAGCTCCGGGTCGACCTTCGAGCCGATGAGGAACGTCCGGTGGTCCCAGGGCGCGAGCTTCGCGGCGACGAGGTTCGCGAACTTCGGGATTTCCGTGAGGAGCCCGCGGCAGACCCAGCAGGATCCCGGTGGCAGGCGGTGCCCCTCGCGGATTGCGGCGCCGCGTTCCGGATTCGTGTGCCCGTGGCCCGCCTTCCCAAAGAGGCGGCCGAGGCACGCGTCGCAGAGGGTCCGGTCGCCGAGGCGCGTCCAGTCCGCCCGCGCGGCCGCGGCGAGCACGTCGTCCATCGACGGTCGCCACGACCAAGCGCCTAATAAGGTTCCCCGAGGCGGGGGGCTCAGCCCTCTTCCTTCGCTTCCCGGGGCGCCCGAGAGCCGCCCTTGCCGTCCGCGGGCGCGCCGCCCCCTCCCTTCCTGAGGAAGATCTCGATGCTCGAGACGTTCGCGGTCCGGCCCTCCTCCCCCGTGAGCTTCTCGGTCCCGATCTCGATCGTGCGGACCTTCGCGTCCGTCAAGTACCGGTTCCGGACGATCTCTGCGACGTCCACCGCGCGCGAGATGTTCTTCCCGCGGGCCTTCACGCTCACCTCGTCGGACGAGTTGAACTGCGTGACGACTGCGAGCACGTAGTTCATGAGCGGCTTGGTCCCGATGTATACTGTGTTCTCCGAAGGCATGGTGGTCCCTCCCGCCAGAGCGGGCCCGAGCTATTTGGCGGCGGGGTATTAAAGTGTCTCCCGAACGGGCTCCGCGGCGAAGCCTTTAAGCCCGCGGCGGGAATGGGATTCGCGATGCCCGGCGAGAAGAAGGGGGAAGGCTTCCACTCCGCGGCCGGCCTGATCCGGTACTTCGACCAGGAGGACGAGAAGGCCCTCAAGATCCCGCCGTGGTTCGTCGTCGCGCTCGGGATCGGCATCGGCGCCGCTGTGATCATCGCGAGTTGGCAGTGGCCCGTGTAGGCCGCTACGTTCTTACCGCGAAGGGGCCGTCCCCGCGGCATGGTCCCCATCACCAGGCCGTTGCGCGTCCTCATGTGGATTGTGATTGCAGTCAGCGTGCCCGAGGCCGTGGGGTTGCTGTTCGCACCGCCGTCGTTGCTCCCGCAATTCTGGATCTGGGGGCCCCCGCTGAACGCGATGACCGCGCGGTTCGTCGCGGGGATCTACCTCTCCGTTGCCGTCGGCTTCGGGCTCGCGTTGAAGACGAAGGAGACGGACTGGGAGAAGGTCCGCCTCCCGATCGCGATGCTGTGGACGTTCGCCCTCGTCGCCCTCGTGAGCGCGGTCGTCTCCCTCGCGACGGACCCCACCGGGTTCATCCACCTCGACCGGCCGTTCACGTTCGTGTGGTTCTTCCTGTACGGAGTCTCGATTGTCGGCGGCGTGTACTATCACGTCGTGCACCCGAGGAAGTACGGGGCCAAGCCGTGGTGAACGCGGTGCGCCGCCAGACTTAAGTAGAAGGCTCTCCCTCAACTCCACCGCCAAGGAGGTGTTCCCGGATGAAGTCCGCAGTCGTTTTCCAATCCGCGCCGGGAACGCCGTGAGTCGCGCGGTTCCGGCATCGTGCGCCCGCGTGTGAACGAGATGCCCATCGATGATGCGAAGCGATGCCCAACTTCCCCACGCTGGACAAGAGCATCCAGTGGAAGATTCGGACCGGAGCGATCCGGTTCCACGAGTCCGGCTACCGGACGACGGTCGAGGAGATCCTCGCGTCCGGTCTGGCCACGGAGGTCGTCGGCCTCCTCAGCGCGGGCAAGGAGGCGGACGTCTACCTCGCGCGGATTGGCGGCGGACCCGTCGCGGTGAAGGTGTACCGCACGTACCGGACGTCGCACCGCGGCGGCCGTCCGATCAAGGTGGACACCATGGCACGCCTCGCTGCCTTCGAGTTCGAGGCGATGCGCCTCGCGTGGAAGGGTGGCGCTCCCGTGCCCACGCCGGCGCGACGCGTGGAGAACATGCTCGCGATGCGGTACCTCGGGGACGAGGTGGCGTCCGCGCCTCGCCTGATCGACGTCGCGCCCGTGGACCCTCTCGCGTTTCGGGATGAGCTCTTGGCGGCGGTGGAACAACTCGTGCGCGCGGGGGTCGTCCACGGAGACCTCAGCGCGTTCAACGTCCTAATCCACGAGGACCGGCCGTACTTTATCGATTTCTCGGATGCGCTTCGCGTGGACCGCGTCGGGGAGAGCCCCTGGCAACAGATTGCGGCGGCCCGCGAGTTCCTGACCCGGGACTTCGAGGGGCTCGCTTCCTACTTCCGCAAGTTCGATGTCGCAGTGGACGTGGCGGGCGGGGTCGAGCGGCTGGTCGCGTGGATCGCCGCCAAAGCGCCGCAGAAGCGGTCACGCGCGGACCACGCCGTCGCCCCACGCCTGGAGGACGACGCGCCGGAACCCGAGTCCCTCCATGAGGCGGATTGACGGCTCGTTGTCCGTGTACACGTGGCATGCCGCGACCTTCCCCTTCGCGAACGCCTGCTTCGCGAGGGCGCACGACAGGGTCTTCGCGTACCCCCGGCGGCGGTGCGTCTCCATCACGTGGAGGAACCCGAGCATGACGACCTCGTCCGTCTCGAAGTGGGTCAGGTACCACGCGACGGGCTCCCCGTCCTCGCAGATCGCCGCGTTCAGGCCCCGGCGAATCCGCGACTCGACGTACCCCTCCGCGGGCCAGTCCGGGGCCCAGATCTTCGCGACTTTGGCGGCGAACCTCGGGTCGAGCGGCTCGATCCCGTGCGCCTGCACGTCTCGGAAGTCCTCCGGCCCTTGGCGGTAGAGGATGGCGTCGCCCCACCACCGGACGCCGATCACCTGCTGGACCGCGGGGAACGCGAGCTCGTCCGCGACGTGGTAGAGGCAGACGCCCTTCGGCACCGCCTTGAGGACGTGGAGCGCCGCGAGCGGGTCGAGGGCGTGGAGCGCGAACTGGTGCGGTTCGTCCGCCGCCTCCGAGGGCTTCAGCGCGAGGACCGCCTTCGGGTCGGGAAGCGCGTCGACGACGGCGATCGTGAACCGCGGCTCGTGGAACACCCGGTGGATCACGACCGAGTTCCGGATCGGGTCCCGCATGAGGAGCGGCCGGACGGCCTCGCGGTCCTCGAGGAGCGTCGCCATCGCCATCCGGATTCCGCCCCGGACCTTAAACCGCGGGTCGTCGCCCGCCACACGTTCAAATATCGCGCGGTGCGTGGAATCCGCGATGGACTCGAACGAGGCCCGCCCCGCCCGCCGCGTGCAGGAGATTCTCCCCGCGCGGGAGACGATCGAGGGCGCGGGCGTGCACCTGCGCCGCGCGTTCGGGAACCGTGAGGTCCCGCGGCTCGACCCCTTCCTGCTCCTCGACGACTTCCGATCCGAGAACCCGATCCAGTACATCGCCGGCTTCCCGTGGCACCCGCACCGCGGGATCGAGACGGTCACGTACATGCTCGACGGCTTCGTCGAGCACGAGGACAGCATCGGGAACCGCGGCGTGATCGGCGGCGGGGACGTGCAGTGGATGACCGCGGGGAGCGGGATCATCCACCAGGAGATGCCGAAGCCGCGGTCGCCCGAGGACGCGTTCATGGGGGGCTTCCAGCTCTGGGTCAACCTGCCCGCGGACCACAAGATGACGGACCCGCGGTACCAGGAGGTGAAGCGCGCGCGGATCCCCGAGGTCGACGCCGCGAAGGGCGTCCGCGTGAAGGTCATCGCGGGCCGGGTCGCAGGTATAGACGGGCCCGTCCGGGACATCGCGGTCGAGCCCGAGTACGTCGACGTGAACATGGCCCCGCGCTCGGTCTTCGACCATCCGATCCCGAAGGGGCACACCGCGTTCGCGTACGTCCTCCGGGGGACGGGGTCGTTCGACCTCGACTCCGGCGAGATCGACTCCGAGAACCTCGTCATCTTCCGGGACGGGGAGCGGGTCCGCGTGGAGGCCGCGGGCGACCCGCTGCGCTTCCTCCTGATCTCCGGCAAGCCGATCCGCGAGCCCGTCGCGTGGTGGGGGCCGATCGTGATGAACTCCCGCCAGGAGCTGGAGCGGGCGATCCAGGAGTACCAGGAGGGGACGTTCATCAAGGTCGGGACGCCGCGCACGCGCCTCCCGCCTGACCGCGGAGCGAAACCGTCTTAGGCGGGACCCATTCTTCGCCGCCCGATGGCGCGCCCCTCCGCCCGCCGCCACACGTACTACGTGGACGGGGATCGCATGGTCGCCGAGCCGACCCACCCGCGCTGGTACACGGACCCCGGGATCCGGGAGCTGAACGAGAAGCTCCGCGCCCCGCCCGTCGCCCTCCGGTTCCGCGCGATCGCGAAGGAGGCGCCGCCGGCGTCCCGCGCGGGCCTCGCCCCGAAGGCCCTCCGGCTCACGCGGGAGGTCATGGCGTCCCTGTTCCGAAAGCTCCAGCCGCTCGCGGAGCGCCACCTGTACAACTATCCGCTCCCGGAGATCGACCCGGAGCGGTTCGCGAGCCCCGTCGGGCGCACGGCGAGCCAACGGTACCTTCGGATCCTGCGGCAGCACGACCGCGCGTTCTCCCCGAAACCGCCCTCCCGCCGGGACTTTGTGCCCCCGATTGTGATCCTCGGCACGAGCCGGACGGCGGAGAGCCTCCGGATGCACGCCCTCTTCGCGCGGACGATCGCGTGGAATGTCCTGGAGAACCAGCGAGGGACGGCGCACGCGGACTACTGCCTCGACGTCGCCGCGATCGGGTCCGACACGACCCTCGCCCTCCTCGACCACTGGTGGGAGGGGAAGGACGCGGCGTCCGAGCACGGGCTCCTCGAGGCCTACGACACGCTGTTCCACGAGTGCGTCCACCGCCTCTGCGACCTCGCGAACCCGTTCGGCCCGCAATACGGCCCGAAGGGGAGCGAGAAGGAGCACTACTGGATGCAGGAGTACGAGCCGTTCGCGAGCCAGGTAGAGCGCGCGATCGTCGCGCATCTGGCGGCGGGCCGGGAGCGCGGCGTCCTTCGCCGGCGGGTCCTGGGCCGGTGACTACGACCAATTCGCGCGCGAGAGCGTGAGGTGGCACGGGCGGCCGAATGCCTCGAGCTTCCAGCGGAAGTCCGCCTCGAGCCGGATTCGGAGCATCTCCGCGAGCGCCGCCGCGCGGATGCAATAGACGGGGAGCGCCTCCTCTTGGCGCATCGTGCACACGCGCCGGTACACGCAGCGATCGCCGATCTCCGCCTCGACGCCGCTCGCGTCCCCGCGGAACACCGTGTCGGATCCGTCGAACAGTCCGCTCGCGTCGACCGCCTTCGTGTAGGCGCGGCACGTCTCGAGGGGATCTGGGGATTCGTGGAACCCGGGCATGTTGACGTCCATGAGGCGGCGCAGCCCCTCTTCCTCGACCGTCCGCATGAGGAGCGGCGTGTTCCCGAACGAGTCCGCGGCGCGCAGGATCCCGTAGATGAAGAACTCGAGGAGCCGCTGGAGGCCTTCCTGCGTCGTCGGCGTCGGACCACCCCGGAGGGCTCGGGCCGTCCCCGCCACCGCCCCCGTTTCCTCATGAAGGCAGCGCCCTCATTCCCCGGGCTGATAACGGAGGAAACGCCCAGGGCAGGATTTGAACCTGCGGGGCCTCAACGGCCAGCGGTTTTCGAGACCGCCGCCCTACCGAGCTAGGCGACCTGGGCCCAAGTCCCGCGTACGGGCGCGTCCGTATTAACCCATCGGCGCGGGGGCGGCCTTGCGCTCCTCGAGCATCCGCGTGAGGGCGAGGCGACCGATCATCGAGAACGCGACCTGCACGTTGTTCCCCGCCTTCGCGCTCGTCGGGAGGAACGCGGCGGAGAACTCGGCGGACGCCTCCGCGAGCGGCGACCAGTCGAGCTCCCGGAAGTCCACGAGGTCGAGCTTGTTCCCGAGCATCACGACGGGCACGTCCCCCGCGACTTGGCGCACGCCGCGGATCCACTCCGTCACGTCGGGGAACGTCTCCGGGCGCGTGAGGTCCGCGACCGCGATCACGCCGGAGGCGTGCTGGAAGTACGCTTCCTTGAGGACGGTCATGAAGTCCTTCTCGCCCATGATGTCCCAGAGCATGAGGATGACCTTCCACGGCTCCTCGCTCCCGGGGAGCGTGACGTCGAGCATCGTCTTCGAGATGTTCGCGCCGATCGTGAAAAGATACTTCTCGTCGAACTGGTTGTAGACGAAGCG
>Ga0209341_10001207_pt1 | contig 25893 bp, 24 predicted proteins | sample RifCSP13_2_FD_184020 | JGI IMG/M metagenome (GOLD analysis project Ga0209341, IMG submission 184020) | Soil microbial communities from Rifle, Colorado - Rifle CSP2_sed 13_2 (SPAdes) (version 2) | ecosystem: Environmental > Terrestrial > Deep subsurface > Rock core/Sediment | place: Rifle... | reverse complement strand
TGATAGTGGAAACGGGGGAACAGGGGAACAGGGGAACGGGGGGAACAGGGGAACAGGGGAACGGGGGAACAGGGGAACGGGGGAAGGGGGGAACAGGGGAACTGGGGAATGGAAGAGGGAAGAGGCATATAAAAAGGAGCGAGTGAATTTTACTCGCTCCTTCTAAGTAGGTTTCTTGTTCCTTCTTAGGAGTGTTCTTGTTGCTTGGTCGCTTCTGTAATTCGCCTTATGCTTTCAGTTCTCTTGATCTCAGGTCGAACTGCTGGTTTGCATCAAGCCGGTGCTGGGTTCCCACCCGTTATTGGTGGCAGTATCGGCTTCAAGGGCTGCTTTGCCGCCGGCTCCTTCAATTGTGGCCGGTCTTCGTCACCCGGATCCGTTACGGGTTGCTGATCATCCAGCGGTAGTCCTGCCACGATGCGTCGTATCTCCACGCCATCGAGCGACTCTCGCTCGAGCAGGCATTCCGCCAGTCGCACCATCACGTCACGATTCTCCTCAATAATCTTTTTGGCACGTTCGTACTGGGCGGTGATGATCTTCTTCACTTCCTGATCGATCTTGATGGCCGTTTCCTCTGAGAAGTCGCGGTGCTGTGCTATCTCACGACCAAGGAAGATCTGTTCTTCCTTCTTGCCAAAGGTGAGTGGGCCCATTTCGGACATACCGTACTCGCATACCATCGCGCGGGCGAGCTCGGTGGCGCGTTCAATGTCGTTTGAAGCGCCGGTCGTGATGCTGCCCAGGAAAGTGTCCTCAGCAATTCGGCCGCCCATGAGTATGGCAATCTGTCCCAACAAATATTCCTCACTATAATTGTGGCGATCACCTTCGGGAAGCTGTTGTGTCAAACCGAGAGCCATGCCTCGCGGAATGATTGTGACTTTGTGAACGGGATCCGCGTTAGGAACCTTTAAGCCCACGAGCGTGTGACCGGCTTCATGATACGCAGTAACGCGCTTCTCCTCATTGGAGATAACCATACTTTTACGCTCGGCGCCCATCAACACCTTGTCTTTCGCCAATTCAAAGTCAGTCATGGCGACCAGCTTCTTGTTGTAACGGGCGGCATTGAGAGCTGCCTCGTTAACGAGGTTTGCCAGATCAGCCCCGGTGAAGCCAGGAGTCCCTCTGGCAATTACGCTGATGTCGACGTCTTCGCCCAGAGGTATCTTACGCGTATGAACCTTTAAGATGCCTTCGCGACCTCGCACGTCAGGACGCGACACAACGACGCGGCGATCAAATCTCCCGGGTCGCAGCAATGCGGGGTCTAGCACGTCCGGACGGTTTGTGGAGGCAATAAGAATCACGCCGTCGTTCGATTCAAACCCATCCATCTCAACCAGTAACTGGTTAAGAGTCTGTTCGCGTTCGTCGTGACCGCCACCCAGTCCAGCACCTCGGTGTCGTCCAACTGCGTCAATCTCATCAATAAAGATGATGCAGGGCGCATTCTTTTTGCCTTGTTCAAAAAGGTCGCGAACGCGGGACGCACCCACACCAACAAACATCTCCACGAAATCTGAGCCAGAGATTGAGAAGAAGGGCACGTTGGCTTCCCCGGCTATTGCGCGAGCCAGCAGAGTCTTTCCCGTTCCCGGCGGACCCATCATCAAAACCCCTTTAGGAATGCGACCACCGAGCTTCTGAAACTTTTGCGGTTCCTTTAAAAACTCGATGATTTCCTGCAGCTCTTCTTTCGCTTCCTCGACGCCGGCGACATCCTTGAATGTGACTCGCTTCTGCTGGTTATTCAGCAATTTTGCGCGCGACTTGCCAAACGACAGCGCCTTGTTGCCACCAGACTGCATCTGCCGCAGCATAAACACCCAAATTCCGATTATGAAAAGCAGAGGCGCCCACGTGATCAGCATGGGCCAGATGTAGCTGCTACTGCCAGACTCATCCTCAACCTTATCAACGCGGGTTTTCCCGTTGACTGACTCGAGAGCTTTCTTAATCAGGTCATTTTTCGACTGTTCATTTGTGAGCTGAATTCGAAATTCCTGCGATCTTGTATCGAGCGCTACAGTCTCATTCTGCTTCACAGTCAGCTGCTTGATCTCGCCACTTTCGATCTTGGAATAAAGGGTGGTCAGATCTATAGCTTGCGAGTTTTTGCCGGCGGGATTCACAAGCTTATAAAGCAGAAGCGCGCCAGCTACGATTAGCAACCAAAATATTATTTGTCTAGCGGTAGAACTCAATGTCATTAACGCCTCCGATGTCGATCATACTCCATATCGACATCCTTTGTCGCTTCTTTCTAAATGCAAGCCTACTGCAGGCAATCTGCCTGTTTTCGTGACAAAAAGCCACTCCGGTCTTTGATGCCTAACAGTAACCCGCAGGTTGGAATCTTTGGGAGACCACACACACGGTTTTCGTGACCTGCAATGTTACTCCCACCTTTTAAATAGCAAAGAACACGAACCGAACAGTCACGGCTACGTTCAATCTCTCACAACTACCGCTTCCCGACACCGCTGGTTAACGGTCAAGCCACAACCGCGGCGCTAAAGGATTCTAGAGATAGCAAGACTCTTTTTCAACCGTTTTTAACGCGCAACTGAAGCCATCCCCGGGTTCGCTTCACTACGGCACCATTGGGCAGCTCCGCGACCCGGCCGCCTCCACTACCCTCAAGCAGTCTCTCAACTCCCAACAGGTGAACCATTTCCAGCCGCCTAAGGTCGCCGCAAGACAGCTCAATCCAACGCCGGAGGGCACGTCGCCTTATGGCGGCGGGGGCTTCCGATAGGATCTTTACGTTAAGAAGGGGTAAATCGGTTCTGTGTTCCGACGGGCCCTGGGTAGTGGCCTGAAGAAGTAGCTCGTGTGCCTGCGCCTTAAGAAAAGTTGCGTCTTCCCGCAGAAGAGTCGCCGTACGAGAGAGAGTTTCAACGATACGGTTGTTGAACGAACTCATCAGTGGAAGTAGTTGTTTACGAATTCTGACCCGGGTAAAGCGCTCATCTTCGTTCATCTCATCGGCACGGGGTCTGATTCGTCTGACCCGGCAGTACGACTCCGTATCTGCGCGCCTTGCCCAGGAAAGTAGCGGTCGAACAAGTTGTGCTGGCGACCTGAATTGCAGTGGCCGCACCGGGTCCATTCCACTGAGGCCCTCCGCGGCGCTGCCGCGCAGGAGTCGCATCAGAATCGTCTCCGCCTGATCGTCAAGAGTGTGGGCGGTCACCACCAGGTGCGAATCCTGCTCGCGGGCGGTCTTCTCAAGAAACTGGTATCGGGCTCGGCGGGCTGCCTGCTCCAGGTTGTCATTCTTAACCGGTTTCAGCGCAGCCCGGCGAATGACGACGTCATAACCGAGTTTCCGGGCTAACGCGGAAACCCAGTCGGCATCTCCCTTGCTACTTTGTCGTAAACCATGATCCAGATGTGCTACCACAATCTTTAGAGAGAGTTTGCCGGCTTTAACTAACTCGTCAAGAGCCAGCAACAGAGCGACGGAATCAGCGCCTCCCGATACGGCTACCACAACGTTTTCACCTTTCCGCCGAAGTCCAATTCGCTTCCATTCCGCATTTAAGCGTTGGGCAAAAACTGTCAGAGCTTTACGATGATGTTGCCTCTTTGTGGTCCGCTTTAACATTGTCGGAATTGTCGAACCCTCTGGCAAGACACGTCAACAGGAAGACGTAACCAAGTTAGTGGACCTCACACTCCCTCGGGCGTCCTTGACATTCAGTGCATCCAACCGTTAGTTATTTCTGGCATCTAAGCCCATTCTCCCGAAATACAACTCTGAGGACAGCAATGATACTTAGAAAACTGGTGTGTGCGCTGATTCTGGCGGGTTTTTCCTTTCAAACTCTCCCGCTGCTGGCTGCTCCGGACGAGGGCATGTGGACCTTCAACAACGTGCCTAAGACCGAGATAAAACGCAAGTATGGATTTGAAGTGACTGACGCCTGGTTGAGAGCTGTCCAGCTCGCTTCCGTGCGTTTCAACAATGGCGGCTCCGGCTCATTTGTTTCACCCGGGGGCCTGGTGTTAACAAACTATCACATCGTTGAAGACATCGTGGGCGAGTTGAGCACGGCGGAAAAGGATTACGCCAAGGAGGGCTTCGTGGCCCACAACCAGTCGGAGGAATTAAAGGCGCCCGGTTTGGAACTGAATGTGCTCGAGAGCATCGAAGACGTAACCGATCGCGTAAACGGCGCCGTGAAAGAGGGCCTGTCGGCGGTAGAGGCAAATGCAGCCAGACGGTCTCAGATCACCGCAATTGAAGCTGAATCCACCAAGGCGACGGGACTGCGGAGCGACGTGGTGACTCTCTACCAAGGTGGGCAATACAACCTATATCGTTACAAGAAATATACTGATGTCCGGTTGGTTTTTGTTCCCGAGTTCCAGGCCGCGTTCTTTGGTGGCGATCCTGACAATTTTAATTTCCCACGCTTTAATATCGACATGGCGTTGGTGCGGGTCTATGAGAACAATCAACCGCTGAAGGTTGAGAACTACTTCAAATGGTCGAAGACGGGCGCGAAGGAAGGGGAGCTGGTTTTTGTCACCGGACATCCCGGTTCAACATCGCGGCTAAATACGGTCGCCCATCTGGAGTCTTTGCGTGACGTTAGTATCCCTCTCTTAATGCGCATGCTCGAGACCCGCCGCGATGCGCTGAAGCAATACATGGCCGGGGGTGAAGAGCAGACACGCCGCGCCCAGAACGAGCTGAACAGTATTGAGAATGCAATCAAGGTTTACAAGGGGCAACTCGCGGGATTGCAGGATAAACAACTCATGGCTAAGAAGGGTCGAGCGGAGCAAGAGTTAAGGACATCGATTGAAGCTGATGCGACCAAGAAGCAGGAATACGGCAATGCCTGGGACGCGATTGCCAAAGGGCGTAGAGATCTGGCGGCCTATGAACGCGACCGCCGTTTTCTCGATCTTGCCGCCGGCTTCAATACCGTGTTGCTTGGTTATGCCCGAACTTTGGTCCGTCTGGCTGCCGAGAACGAAAAGCCAAACGAGCAACGTCTGCCCGAATTCACTGATGCGCGTCGTGCATCGCTCGAACTGAACCTTTATTCCACCGCGCCCGTCTATGACGATTTTGAAAAGAAGAAACTTGCCAATTCGCTCTCTTTCATTCAGTCAGAGTATGGCGCCAACCACCCACTGGTGCAGAAAATTCTCAAAGGCAAGACGCCAGAAGCGCGCGCCAACGAGTTGATTAGCGAATCCAAACTGAAGGATGTGGAGTTTCGCAAGCAACTGGCCCAGGGAGGTCTTAAGGCCATTGAAAGCTCGACTGATCCGATGATCGAGCTGGTCCGCAGCATTGATCGTGAGGCGCGTGCTGTTCGCAAGCGCTACGAAGAGGAAGTAGTAGCCGTTGAACGTGCGAACTACGCCAGGATTGCGCGAGCTCTATTTGAGAAAGAAGGAACCAAAATGTATCCGGATGCAACGTTCACACTTCGCCTCTCCTATGGCGCGGTGCGAGGTTACAACGAGAACGGCAAACGGGTGGGTTCTTTTACGACCCTCGGCGGTCTATATGAGCGCGCGGAGAAGTTTCACCACAAGTTTCCCTACAATCTGCCGCCCCGCTGGATGGAAAAGCAGAAGGCAATCGATCCAACGACACCGTTTAATTTTGTTTCCACCAATGACATTATCGGGGGTAACAGTGGCTCTCCTACCATTAATAAGGATCGCGAGTTGGTGGGATTGATTTTCGATGGGAACATCCAGTCATTGGTAGGTAACTTTGACTATGACGAGTCAGTCAATCGCTCGATTTCGGTCGACGTGCGCGCCATGCGGGAGGTATTGCGCAAGGTCTTTAATGCTAATGAAATCGCTGACGAGTTGATGGGCTAGGAACCAATCTCAGGCTCGAGATTGGCGAATTTTTGAACGAGTTTTTTCTGCCCGTAACCAGGAAAACTTACAGTAAGCTTCGTTGACTCGCCGGCGCCCTCGCGCCGTAATACAAGGCCGCGGCCATATTTAGCATGCCGCACGTAGGAGCCGGGTACGAATTCAGTGGTGGGCTTCTGCACGTTTGATGCTACTCCCGCGGATTTCGGAACGTTCGACTTTTTAACGTTGGCGCTGCCGCCTCGTGGACCAAGTTGGGCCGCGCGCAGCTTGAAGAATTCAGCTATCGATTCTACGCTGTCATAGGTTTTGCCCGTGTACTTCTTCCGGTCCTGGCGTGCCTCGTTTGGTTCGTAATCGATTGCCGTAGAGCCACGTGAAAACGAGAGCCACGACCTTCCCGGCGAGAGATCCTCGATCAGATCGAGCGGCATCTCATTGAGAAATTGCGACGGTTCAGAAGCTAACTCTTCGCCATAGACCCTCCGCTTCATCGCGTGTGTCACGTAGAGGTACTGTTCGGCTCGAGTCATTGCCACATAGCATAGCCGCCGCTCTTCCTCCAGTTCGGCATCGTTGCCCACCGAGCGCGAGTGTGGAAACAGACCGTCTTCCAAACCAACAATAAAGACGATGGGAAATTCCAGTCCCTTTGCTGAATGGGCCGTCATCAGCGTCAAGGGTGCATCCCGCTTATACTGGTCCTGATCTGAAACAAGTGCAGAATGGTCGATGAACTCACGCAGGCCCTCAATGGCCTGGCTATCGTAATCTACTGCGGCATTAACCAATTCCTGCAAGTTCTCCAATCTTGCATCCGCTTCATCCGTCTTCTCCGCTTTCAATGCTGCTTCATAGCCGGTATCGAAGATTGCTGCTTTGACTAGGTCAGAAACTGGCGAGTTGGAATGTCCGGGGCTCTTGCCGTTTGCCTGACTGGAAGAGTTTTGGGCAGCCGCCATTCTCTGGACGGCAGTAGCCATCTCACTCAGATGAATAATGAGTTGTCGAAAGCTCTTCAGTGCCCTGACGGCGCGTAAGCTCAAGCCATCTGGCTTTTCCATCACGACTGAGAGTGTCTCCCATAGTGAAAGGCCGAAGTCCTTTGCACGACGCTGAAGCTCATCAACTGTCTGTTTACCAATGCCGCGTGGGGGGCTGTTAATTACACGCTCGAGAGCGATGGAATCATTGGGATTAAGCGCAAGTTTCAGATAGGCGATTATGTCGCGTACTTCCATCCGCTCGTAAAAGGAAAATCCGCCGACGATGTTGTAAGGCAAGCCAGCGCGTCGCATTGCCTCTTCAAAAACACGCGATTGCGAGTTGGTACGATAGAGAACTGCCGCTCGCGTATCAGGCTCGTCTCTTCGATGCTCTAGAATTCTTTGGGCCACCCAGCGGGCTTCGCTTTCGGCGTCGAAGGCCTGACAGTAACCCACATTTTGGCCGCGGGGATTCTGCGTCCAAAGATTTTTGCCCTTGCGCTCGACGTTGTGTCTTACCACTGCTCCGGCAACATCGAGGATGGTCTGCGTCGAACGATAGTTTTGCTCGAGACGGATGACGCGCGTATTTGGGAATTGTTTCTCAAAATTAAGAATATTAGTGATATCAGCGCCACGCCACTTATAGATCGACTGATCCTCATCGCCCACCACGCAGATATTCTGCTGCTTTTCGGTAAGCAGGCGTATGAGAGCAAACTGCAACGTGTTTGTGTCCTGATATTCATCGACCAGGATGCATTTGAACTTGTTGTTGTATTTCTCTCGAACGGGCGGCACATTCCTGAGCAAGCGCACGGCTTTGATCATGAGGTCGTCAAAATCGAGCGCATTATTATTGCGCAGGCGCTCTTCATAGAGTTTGTAAACACGTGCAATGGCAGCCCGGCGTTCATCCATATAGTCGGCGCTTGCAGCGAAGGCATCCACGTCCTCGCCGCGATTTTTTGCGCTGCTTATAGCTGCTTGAGTGGCCCTCTGGCCAAGATGCTTTTCGTCGTAACCGAGATCCTTAATGCAGTTCTTTATGAGGCGCAGGGAATCGTCCTGATCGTAGATAGTGAAGGTGCGAGCATAACCCTCTCCCAGCTTCTCAATGTCCTGACGGAGGATGCGCACGCAAAGGCTGTGAAAGGTTGACACAAGGGGCGCGGCGGAAACTTCCTGGTCCCGCAGGAGTCTCTCGACACGCAAGCGCATCTCTTCGGCCGCTTTATTAGTGAATGTTACCGCCAGAACATTCCATGGTGGCAGGCCTTTTTTGGCAATGAGATAGGCAATACGATGAGCGATGACGCGCGTCTTGCCAGAGCCGGCGCCCGCCAGGATTAGCAGAGGGCCTTCGGCATGTTGAACCGCCAGAAGCTGTTCAGAGTTGAGTGAAGAAAGAAGGTCAGTCATCTATTCCTGTGTGTAGATGACAATATTAATCTCTAAGTCGCTTTTAAGGAAGTGAGGCTGAAAGAAGGTAGTGGTGGGCAAAACGTCGATCCACGAAATCACAACGAAATCGCACGAAGGAAGGCTTCTATAAAACCAATCGAGAGATGCCGAATTAGCCCACGCGCCCTAGGCGCTTCCATCCTGCTTGACCCCCTCCTGCTATTGATTCTTTGGCGGGGCAGGTTTTTGTTTCTTCCTTTGGCGCGTCCATTCTTCGATGCTTTCACGAATGAACTCACCGAGATCTTCAATCTCGCTCGCCGATTTCTCCCAAAATTCTTTGAAGACCTTGGGATCGAAACCAAAACCGTAGCCGCGTCCAAAGCCACGAGCAGCGCCGAATTCATCCTCGTAGTAGGCTGCGAGCTGGCGGCAAGCTACAGCTACCACACTTAGTGAGCTTCCCTGTGGTAGCGGCTCAAAGACGGCACTCACAGTTGGGTCCAGCTCCTTAAAGCGCGCGAGGACGCGATTGTATTGGTCCACACAAAATGCTGCCGTATCCTGGGCGCCGCCGGTCCATTCGGACTGGCGCGCCATTCGAGAAGTTTGGCGTAGCACATTGATCAGTTTGGGCAGTTCCTTTTCTCGTTCCATAATCTCCTCAGTGCTTAAGTTAGCAACGACCTTCCGGGGAGTAGCGGCGGGTTCGCCAGGCCCGCGGACGGCAGTGAATAGCGAATGGTCGTCCAAAAGACCAGGCAAACACGTCTGGTTTATCAGGCTCAAAGTAAGCAAGCAGTTCGCGTGCGGCGATGCTCGCGACTTCCGCCGAAGCCTCTTCTGCCAAAGGAGCAAAGACCGGGATTATTGCCGGTTCGACCCCGCTCAACCGGGCGAGCACTCTGTTGTATTGGCTTATGCAGAAGCGCGCCAGTTCGGGATCTGACCTCCGCCAGGGTGCAGAACCCGTTGCTCGTGCAATACCGCGCAAGACGTTAAGAAGTTTTAGTGTTTCCTTTTGCATTCGGCACTTTCCTTTCTTTTAATCGTCATTTAATCCTCGGCCCGTATACAAGCACCTAGTAAATGCTCAACTCCTTGGAGCAGTGCGGAGACTTGTCACCGCTTTCCAATGTGCGATGCTCTTAGTCAAAAAGCGTTGACAAGTCTCCGCACTGCAAGGAGTTGAGCATTTGTTAGCGGTTCACGCTTCGCCGGCTCATGCATTCACAACGTTTATTTCGTTCTCAGCAATTCGATCTGATGTCGCAACAGTTTTTTGCCCTGATGCAGGCGCCATTTGATTGTCGAGACCGGTAGACTGAGGAACGCCGCAACTCTTTTTACCGGCATGTCGTCCAAAAACCGAAGTTTCATAACGAGAGCATACCGTTCCGGCAACCTCTCCAAAGCCAGTTGTACTTCCTTCTGCTGTCCATCATCGATGAACGGGCCGGAGAGCGATTCCAGCCTCTCAACCAGCACTTCATCCAGACCGACGAGCGCCCGAGCTCCACTCGCTTGCTTGCTCAAGCGCAAGGCTCTATGGCGGGTAATTGCATACAGCCACGCGCCAAACTTAGCTGGATCGTCAATCGATGGCAGGGCCTTGAAAGCGAGCAGGAAAGCATCCTGCGCTACGTCCTCTGCATCGTTGCGGCCGATGATCGCTCGTGCCAGTCGCACAACAGCCGTGCGATAACGTAATACCAACTCGTCAAATGCGTCCAAATCGCCGAGAATTGCCGCCACTACCAACACTTCATCGGGCGGCTCCAGCTTCTCCATTGTTGCTCCGAACCCGGCTCGAGCCTCTCCTTATACGTAGAGACATCATACGAACTAAACGATAGTTCCGTTTTGGAAAAGATTGGTTTAGGCGTTATTAAACGATTTTTCCGGCCAAAGTTGGATTCTTTGCTGTAATAGATTCCCCAGGGAATTTGGCCGCAAGAATCGGATAGATTGCGACTTCCGGTGAGTTTACTATTAGCTCATTCTGAGTAATGCTGGAGGTGAATAAAATTGTTGGCAAGCGTAATTCCCGGTATGAAATCTCGCGACCTCGTGTTCACAGATAGTCCGGAGACTTGTTGGCAAGCGGTACAGACAAAGGACGCGCGCTTCGATGGCCGTTTTGTGTTTGCCGCACAGTCGACTGGGATTTATTGCCGGCCATCTTGCCCCTCACGCCTGCCCAAGCGTGATGGTGTGAGTTTTTTCCGCAACTCAGAGGAGGCAGAACAGGCCGGTTTTCGCGCCTGCCTTCGTTGTCGGCCAAACCAGATTCCAGCAGTCGACCCTCAGGTTGAACTGGTAGAACGTGTTTGTCGTTTGCTCGATTTGCCTAATGAAGAAACGCCAACACTCGCGCAGTTGAGCACGCAGGTCGGTGTCAGTCCATTTCACCTGCAACGTACTTTCAAGAGATTGATGGGGATTACGCCCCGTCAGTATGCAGCGTCAGCGCGGATGCGAAAATTCAAGACTGAGCTTCGTGAGGGCAAGTCGATCACGACGGCATTGTATGACGCCGGCTTTGGATCCAGCAGCAGGTTATACGAGCGTACCGGCACTGATCTGGGGATGACTCCGGCTATCTACCGGCGAGGCGGGCAGGGCCTGGTCATCAATTACGGCATTGCCGCCTGCCCGCTTGGACGGCTGCTCGTTGCGGCGACGGCTCGCGGGATATGTGCAGTGCGCCTCGGCGATGCGGACGACAAGCTCGAAGCCGATCTGCGTTCCGAGTATCCAGCGGCGAAGATTGTGAGCAATCAGTCGTCGTTGGCGCCCGCGGTTCAGGAGCTGTTGAATTACCTCCAGGGAAAACAAGCTGTCATAGATTTGCCCCTCGACATCCAGGCTACCGCGTTTCAGGCTCAGGTATGGAAAAACCTGCGCGCCATTCCTTACGGTGAGACGCGCTCATATGGCGAGCTCGCTCGAGCGATGGGCCAGCCCGGGGCCGTGCGTGCTGTTGCTCGCGCGTGTGCGTCAAATCCGGTCGCGCTGATCGTTCCATGTCACCGGGTGATTCGCTCCGACGATACTTTGGGAGGCTATCGCTGGGGCATCGAGCGAAAGAAGAGATTACTCGAACAGGAACGACGAGGAAATTCTTAAATTGCCCCTTTCCTTACCTGAGAAATTTCCTATCCTGATGCCTGCCTTGCTAAGGTAGAGTTATCTTATGGCAGGCAGGGTGCGCATAGGCACTTCGGGTTGGCACTACAAGCACTGGCTCGGTCTTTTTTATCCTGAAAAGCTTCCAGCCGGCGAGATGCTCGCCTTCTACGGTCGCCACTTTGATACTGTAGAGCTCAACAATACCTTCTATCACTTGCCCTCTCCTTCTACGTTCGATTCCTGGCGCGAAGGCTCTCCCGAAAAGTTCTTATTTGCGGTCAAAGGCAGTCGTTTCATAACGCACATGAAGAAGCTGAAGGATCCCGTAAGCTCAACTAAGAAGTTCTTCGCCGGCGCTGAAAGATTGCAGTCGAAGCTTGGGCCTATACTGTTTCAGCTACCACCCCGTTGGCACCTTGACCTGCAACGCCTGGCCCAATTTCTGGAAGCTCTGCCAAAGGAGAATCGCTACGCTTTCGAGTTTCGTGATCAGAGCTGGCACGTTCCTGAGGTGTACCAGTTGCTCCATCGCAGAAACGCCGCGTTCTGCATCTACGATTTCTCCGGAACGCCAACGCCTCTCGAGATCACAGCGCGATTTGCTTACCTTCGGTTTCATGGCGCCGGTTATTCCGGCTCATATTCATCCCGGGCGCTTCGGACCTGGGCAGAGCGGATTCGCAAGTGGAGAGACGAACGCCTGGATGTATATGCATACTTCAACAACGACATTGGCGGCCATGCCATCACAAATGCCCAACAACTCAAGGAGATGTTGGAAGCGTGATTATTCTACTGTCACCGATTTTGCGAGGTTGCGTGGCTGGTCGACGTCGCAACCGCGACGCACAGCGATGTGATAGGCAAGAAGCTGCAGTGGCACTATTGAAAGTATTGGGGAGAGAAGGTCACTGACTGTGGGGATTTCAATGACGTAGTCGGAAACAACGGACGACATCGTGTCTCCTTCGGTCAAGACGGAAATCACGATCCCCTCGCGCGCCTTCACCTCCACAATGTTGGAGTGCGTCTTTTCATAACGAAGCTCGGAAGCCCGGTTACCCTCTTCCCGGGTATTGATAAACAAGACCGGGAGGCGTTCGTCTATGAGCGCATTGGGTCCATGTTTCATCTCACCGGCTGGATAACCTTCGGCATGAATATAAGAGATCTCCTTCAGCTTCAGCGCGCCCTCCAGTGCCACGGGAAAGTTAATGCCCCGCCCGAGATAAAGAAAGTCAGTGCAGCGGAAAAACTCCTTTGAAAGTTCTTCGATTTCGTCAGATTCGTTCAGCAGGTGTTCAAGCTTTACCGGCAACTCAGCCAACTGCTGCGTATGGCGCCTGGCTTCTTCTGCGGAGAGTTTGCCGCGCAGTTCGCCCAGATACAGCCCAATTAGATAAAGGGCGACCATTTGCGAGGTAAATGCCTTAGTAGAGGCGACGCCAATCTCCGGGCCAGCATGGGTCATAATAGTGCCATCGGCTTCCCGCGTGATCATCGAGCCCTGGACATTGCAGATCGCCAGTACCTTGGAGTCCTGTTCCTGTGCTTCTCGCAATGCTGCAATAGTGTCCGCCGTCTCTCCTGATTGCGAAATAACCAGCAACAGCGTGTTCTCATTCATTACCGGGTCGCGGTAGCGAAACTCGGAGGCGTAATCCAGATCCACCGGAATGCGGGCCAGTTGTTCGATCATGTACTTGCCGGCCAGTCCCGCATGCCATGAAGTGCCACATGCGGCAATCTTGATGGAGTCGATCCGCTTGAAGTCGGCCTCGGTAATATTCTTCATCTGATCGAGAAAAACACGACCGGTGTCCAAAGAAATTCGTCCCTGCACCGTATCGCGGACGGCCCGCGGCTGCTCGTAGATCTCTTTGAGCATGAAATGCTTGAAGCCGCCCTTTTCGGCCATGATGGGATCCCAGGTAATCCGCTGAATGGAAGGCTGAATCGCATTGCCCTCAAAATCAGTAACTCTCACTGCGTCCCGGGAGAGAATGGCTATCTCACCATCGCCGAGAAAAAAGACGTCGCGTGTGTGCTGGAGAATGGGCGGTATATCAGAAGCGACAAAAAACTCGCGATCGCCCAGGCCAATTACCACCGGCGGTCCCTGCCTCACCGCGATTACGGTGTCCGGCTCGTCAGCATTGATAATCGAGAGCGCAAAAATGCCTTTCAGCTCCTTGCTGGTTTCGCGAACAGCCAGCTCAAAGCTATGCCCATTCTTAAGATGTTCTTCGATGAGATGCGCGATGATCTCAGTATCGGTTTCAGTGACGAAGCGGTGGTCGGTCTTACTTAGTTGTTGTTTGAGCTGGAGGTAATTTTCGATAATGCCATTGTGCACAACTACCACCCGGCCGCTACAGTCACGATGCGGATGAGCATTTTCTTCGGTAGGCCGGCCATGAGTTGCCCAGCGCGTGTGCCCGATTCCGTACGTACCGTCGAGTGGATTGAGCCGGATAACCTCTTCCAGGTTTCTAAGTTTGCCTTCGGCGCGTCGAATCTCGAGCTGGTGCTCTTCATTGACCACGGCAATACCCGCCGAGTCGTAACCGCGATACTCAAGCTTTCGTAAGCCATCGACAATCAATGGCACCACCTGCTTATTTCCGACGTAGCCGACTATTCCACACATAACTTTCAAAGATGAGGAATGAACGCCGCCGCCCTCAGTCCTCCTTTTCTCCCATCGTTTCGCTGAGTCTCTTCTTTACTATGGCGGGAACTCCGGCCACGAGAGAATCTGGTGGCACGTCGTCGATGACAACTGAACCAGCTCCCGTTACAGAACGACTTCCCACCGTCACCGGGGCGACCAACATCGTGTCCGATCCGATCCTCACATGATCCTCTATGATCGTCTGGTTCTTCTTCTTGCCGTCATAATTGCAGGTGACGGTTCCGGCGCCAATATTGGTGTCCTCTCCAATGATCGCATCGCCGAGATATGTCAGGTGCATCGATTTGGAGCGCGGTCCCAGCTTCGATTTTTTGATTTCGACAAAGTTACCCACAGCCGAGCTTTCGGCCAACCAGGCGTTCATGCGCAAGTGAGCAAAGGGGCCAACAGAACAGTTTGCGCCGATTTCGGAGTCCACAATCACGCAGTGGTCTTTAACCGTTACATTGGCGCCGAGTCGCGAGTTTGTGATTCGGGTTCCGGAACGGACCACGCACCCTTCGCCCAACACTGTGTCTCCTTCAATGACCACCTCTGGGTGAATCACGCAGTCACGGCCAATCTGAGCATCGGCGCTTATGTAAGCATTAGAGGGATCAATGAAGGTAACGCCACCATCCAACATCAGCGCCCGAATTGTGCGGCGACGCAGGAGGTTTTCAAACTCAGCCAACTCTACGCGCGTGTTAACTCCCGAGAGCTCACGCGCATCACTATGAAAATTAACCTCAATTCGTTTCCCGGAGTCGCCAAGGATAGCGGGAACATCGGTTAGATAATATTCGCCCTGCATATTTGCCGGCTTAACTCGCCTTAGTGCTGAAAAGAGGCTTTGGGGATCGAAACAATAAAACCCGGAGTTTATCTCCCTGATCTCTCTTTCCGCCTCTGAGGCGTCCTTCTGCTCCACTATCTTCCGGAATTTGCCGTTTTCATCGCGAACGATGCGACCGTAACCAGTAGGGTTTTCGAGCCTCGTGCTTAGGATTGAACAAGCTGCGCCCGAGTTTCGGTGAAGCTCAAGAAGCCGTTGCAGAGTTTCTGGCCTTATGAAGGGAACGTCGCCCGAAAGAATCATTAGTGTGGCGCGAGACCCTTTTAGCGCTTCTCGGGCGGCGCTTACAGCATCACCAGTACCGCGTTGTGTTGCTTGCGTAATTAATCTCAGCACATCGCCCGGCACGCATTGTCGAACGGCAGCTTCGACCTCAGCCGCCTGGTGGCCCACCACCACATAGATGTTTCGAGGTCCCAGCTGCCTTGCTGTACGACAGACATGAGCGATGAGGGGTTTTCCGCCGAGCTCGTGAAGGACCTTGGCCTTCCCCGACTTCATCCGGGTTCCCAAACCGGCCGCAAGAATGATCAGGTCAAAGGGTTCCTGCTGGGTCTTGAAGTTTGAGTCGACGACTGTTTGCATGGATTAAGCCGAGCAGATGGGACGCAAGCGCGCTTGCTCGCGACAGCCCAGCACGACGTTCGCCAAACGCTCGGAATGATGTCGCACTTTTTCGCCTTTATCGAGAAGGTCGGCACGCACAATCTCGGCTTGTCCGGCAACCGCGTCGTCAGCCAGATCATCACCAAGCCCAATCTGGCAGGCGCCCTCGGCTGCGTAACGTTCCGCTTGTTCCTGAGCTACCGGACGATTGTTTACTATCACGTAGTCGAAATTAATCTCCGGAGCATACTGTCTGATTATTTCCAGATGCTTGCGCGCGCTATAACCATCAGTCTCGCCTGGCTGAGTCATCAGATTTGCGATGAAGACTCTCGTTGCTGAAGCTTCTCCAATCGCTTTCGCGACACGGGCCACCAGAAGATTTGGCAGGATGCTCGTGTAGAGCGAACCGGGGCCTACTGTGATCACATCGGCGGAGCGTATCGCCTTTAGCGTACCGGGCAGAGGCAGACATTGCTCTGGCTCGAGGCGCAAAGAACGAATCGGCGAGCGCGAGGCGCTAATCTGCGTCTCGCCGCGCACCACTGTGCCATCCTCCAATTCAGCTACCAGCCGGACATCACTTATTGTTGCCGGATAAATTTGACCCTTGCTGGCCAGTACCTCGGATGAGAGCCGGACAGCTTCAACGAAATCCCCTGTTACTTCAGTCAGGGCAGCAAGAAAGAGATTTCCAAAACTGTGTCCACCAAGTTCACCGCGCCCGCGAAATCGGTACTGAAACAATCGAGACAGTAGGGTGGAGTCTTCAGAAAGCGCGATCATGCAGTTTCGAATGTCGCCCGGGGGAAGCATCTGGAGTTCCTGCCGTAATCTTCCGGAACTTCCACCGTCGTCTGAGACAGTCACGATCGCCGACAGGTTCTTGATCCACGCGGCTCCGTTCGGTTGTTTCCCAACCAAGCGCTTTAAGCCTGAAAGAAGTGTGGACAGCCCGGTCCCGCCGCCGATAGCGACGAGATTTAGACCGGGATTGGTTTCCAGGGAGAACTGCAAATGGGATCCCCTAACTTGCTAGTGGCGCGGCACAACAGGAATCATACCTAAAAGATAAGTTGTTTTAAACAACAGAAATGGTCGAGGAGGGAAACTCTGAGCAGATCTACAGACGTGGTTGAAACACTAGCTTGTCAAAATCAGGATCATTACGCAGGGAGGTCAGATCCTGATCGTGTTGAGCTCGGACCCGAAGGTTTGGTTGCAAATTGAGAGCTCGTTCAAGTGACTGCAGTGCCAAATCGATCGACCCGAGACGCGCCCTTGTTGCTGCCAGCCCATAGTGAATGTGCGCCGCCTCCGGCTCCCTTTTCAGGGCCCGCTCAAACATCTCCTGGGCGGCCACGTATTCTCCCCGGTTCAGTTCTATTACGCCGCGATCGTAGAGTGAGTCAGCGTCGCGCGGCAGCATGCTTTCGGTGCGCAGGCGAGACTCAGCAATTGCCAGATAAGTTCGGGCGCGAGCCGCGACCTCAGAAACCTGAGAATACTTGTCCAGAAGCAAACGAAATTGATTGCGGGCTTCTCCAAAGCGTCCCCGGCTAAACTCCTTATGCGCCCGCTCAAAAGCTTTCAGCGCAGCTGATTCATCCACCGTTTGTTGTCTTGGAGCTGGGGGCGCAGCAGCTACTGGGCGCCGAGCTCGGAGGGCCGCTAACTTCTGAGTCTTTTTGACTCTCGGAACGGCAATGCTCTTCTGCCGGCTCGCTGTGGATTTCCGCGACTCAACCTGACGTACAGCCGCCTTCTTGACGGGTTTGGTTTTGGACGCTGCTGCTTTGCGGGATGCTGAGGTCTTACTGGCGGATTTCTTCGCCGCGGGCGTTCTCGAAACCTTACGGCCAGCCGACTTAGCCGGCACGGCACGAGTTGCGTCGGCGCGGTCGCTTTTAGCTTTGGGCGAGCGGCTCTTTACCGCGGCAGGGGTAGGCCGGCGCCCGGCGGACCGTGCAGGTGATCTGCGCAAACCTTTGCTTAGAGGACTACTCATGGGTAGAAAACGACACGTTTCTTTCAACGCTGCCGCAGACGCTGGAAGCTCGCCGGAGGGTACCATAGCTTCGCTTGTAAATCAACGCGAGAAAGGAGTTTGCAGCCTTAATTAACTGCACTTTAGCTCGCTTCGAGGAGGATCGGCAAACAAAGGAAAACACTTGAAGGTCATTGTTGGCTGTGTTACAGTCTTTTTGATTATGGGAGGGGTTTCTTCCCCTACTCGCTCCAGGCACAAAATCGCGTAGGAAATGACTTTCTGGACTCTGACTGCGCGGTTGTGGTCGCTGCTCGCCCGCCCGGATTCCTTGCCCACCTTATCCTTTCAAAGAGAGCTGTATTGATGGCAGACACTCCAATCTTGCTCCGAGAACAACAGTTTCATCGGATTAAGGCTGTGCTGGCTCGGCTGCGCATGGATGCCGCTGCTCGAGTTGTCTTTCTCGTTGACAAGGATGGGCAGGAGATCGCCGTGCAAGGCGAAGTGGGGAATCTTGACACCACCAGCCTTGCCTCACTGGCCGCCGGCAACGTCGCGGCCACCGGCGGCATGGCACAGCTTATCGGCGAAAAAGAGTTCCCTACGCTCTCGCACGAGGGCGAACGCGAAAGCATTCACATTTCAGTGATCGGTCGGCTCCTACTGGTCGTCGTTTTCGATGAGCGTTCGAGCCTGGGGCTAGTGAAGCTCCGCAGCAAACAGGTTTCGCAACAGATCGCGGCAATGATTACCGAGATAACTCAGCCATTGGACGATGACATTGACTCGCCTTTCGCCGAAATTACGGACGAAGACATTGATAGCCTTTTCAATTGACGGGCGCGCCTTATGACCTTTATCAACTACGCATCCAGGGAAATCAACTGTAAGATCGTCTACTACGGCCCTGGCCTTTGTGGAAAGACGACCAATCTACAGCACATCTTCGACGCAACAGCTCCGCAGGCGCGCGGGAAGCTTATAAGTCTCGCCACGGAGACCGACCGGACGTTGTTCTTCGATTTTATGCCGCTGGAACTGGGCACGGTCCGCGGGTTCAAGACGCGGTTCCACCTCTACACCGTCCCCGGCCAGGTCTTTTATGACGCTTCCCGTAAACTGATTCTGAAGGGCGTTGATGGCGTAGTTTTTGTAGCCGATTCGCAAGAGGAGCGAATGGATGCAAACGTCGAGTCGCTGCGCAATCTAGAGGAAAATCTGGTGGCGCAGGGTTACAACTTAATGAAGATTCCCTACGTGCTGCAGCTAAACAAACGGGATCTGCCACACATCATCCCGGTCGACGACCTCACGATGGAGCTGCAGCGTAAAGGAGAGCCGGTAATTGAGGCCGTTGCGGCGAACGGCGCAGGAGTCTTCGACACTTTGAAGGCCGTTGCTAAGCAGGTGCTCACCGAGTTGCGGAAAGGTTGAAGACGCTGGCGGAGATCAATCTAACGATTTCAGCATTAGCAAACCATCGCCGCCATTCGAATAATACTTGGGAAGACGTTGGGTGACCGAGTAACCGAGGGTCTCGTAGAGTCTTTGGGCTGGAGTATTTAACGATCTTACTTCGAGCCGTACCAACCTTACACTCCGCCGGCGAAAACCCTGCTCAACCTCCGCCATCAGCCGTTTGGCGAGGTGCCGCCGCCGGTGATCGGGCGCGACACCAACGGTAGTAACGTGCCCCGTGTGGTCAGGTTCGACCAGTCCAATAACAAAACCGACCATCGCTCCCCCTATCGTGACCGCGCGATAAGAGACGGATTCGGGCGCAGTTAATAGATACTCAAAGGTGTCGCGGCTGTACGCTTCTCCGTCTACGAAACAGCGCTGGTCTAGCCGCCAACATTCATCCAGTTGCGATATGGTCAGGGGCCGGATGTCGTAGCGAAATCCGGAAACTCCTCGCAGATTTTGCTCGGGCGGCGGAGAATAAGGTTCCGTCTCGGATTGTGACCACAGTCGTGAGCGAATTTTCTTAAGTACAGCCATTGGTATTCAACAACCCGGGATGATCAGGAAGTTCGGATAGTTTACCACCTCGTTTCCGATTCGCTAAATACTAAATGATCAACATGCAGTCGCCATAACTGTAGAATCGATACCCGACGCGGACGGCATGCCGGTAAGCATTCAGAATCAGGTCACGTCCGGCGAAGGCGCATACCAGCATTAGCAGAGATGAACAAGGTAGATGAAAATTTGTGACTAGCGCGTCAACGATCCTAAATTGATGACCGGGAATGATGGTAAGGGATACGTCCTTCTGTTGTGAGCATATCATGCCATCCGCAGAAACGGCACTTTCCAGCGCCCTTGTGGTGGTTGTTCCGGTAGCAAATACTCTGCCGCCTCGACTTCGAGTTTCGTTAATACTGCGAGCGGCTTGAGCGCTTATGTGTATTGACTCGGGAGCGACCTTGTGTTCTTCAATATTCTCGACGCGTACTGGCTCAAAGGTCCCGTAACCTACATGCAACGTGATTTCCGCGATCTCCACTGAACGTGAACGGACGGCGTCTAACACTGCGGGGGTGAAATGGAGTCCGGCCGTAGGCGCCGCGATCGCCCCCGTCTCGCGGGCAAAGACCGTTTGATAGCGTGCGCTATCGTCTTCGCCAATTCCTGCGGGCCGTTTGATATAAGGAGGAAGTGGCACCTGGCCGATTTTCTCCAGGAGTTCCCGCAAAGGGCCCTCACATTCAAACCTAAGTTCGCGTAATTCCTGGCCCGGGTTGTCCACGACTTCCGCGCGCAACAACTTTTCCCCAAACTCCAGCCGCGCCCCACGCTTCAGCCTCTGTCCGGTTCGAATGAGCGCTTGCCAGCGAAGGGGTTCAACTTCTCTAACTAACAATACTTCGACGCGTCCACCAGTTGGTTCACGTTTCCCTTGCAAACGTGCCCGAAAGACGCGCGTATTGTTAATGACCAGCAGGTCGTGGGCCTGAAGATATGTTGGGAGTTTGAGAAATCGAGAATCAAACCAGGTTTCGTCTTTCCGGTTTATAACGAGCATCCGTGCGTCGTCGCGCTTAGTAAGCGGATGCTGAGCAATGAGCTCTGGTGGCAGCTCGTAGTCAAAATCGGAAATACGCATGGAAAGGAAGAGCCTTCAGGCCGGATGCTCGTGATGAAAAACGGCAGTGAGTTGGGCGCCGAACAGTAGAATTAGACTCGAGACATAACTCCATGTCAGCACTGCCACAACGGCGCCCACCGAGCCGTAAATTTGATCATAGTGGAAATAGCTTAGCGTCCAGGCAAAGATGTATTTTGCAACTTCCCATAAGACGCCACCGACAGCTGCACCGGGCAAGGCATCTCGAAAAGTTACCTCTGCCTTCGGCATAAAACGGTAGACCAGCACGAAGAGAGCCATGGTGATTAGAAAACTTACTGCCGCGAAAACTCCTTGCCAGAAAACGCTGCCGACCGAGAGTAGCAACGGATAACGTTCGATCTGGCGCGGAGAGAGTCGTCCCGCCATGTCTCTCATGGCAACCAGGATCGAAGTAATGAGCACGGATGACGAAAGCAACAATCCTACGATGCCAATCATGCCAACCGTCAACGCGCGTCCATGCCAGAAAGTCCGTGACGTGGCATGCCAGATACGGTTCAGCGCACGCTCGATGACCGAGAACACCCAGGAGCCCGCCCACAGTACAACCACAACACAGGTGATGATGATGCCTGTACCTACGGAGGACAGCGAGCGAATAGTGTCGCGGAGAAACTGTCCCGAACCGGGGTAAACTTCGACCGCACGCGTCAACAATTGCGTGGCAGCGGCAATTTGATTCCCCAGCGCCAACATCAGCAGCAAGGCCGGAAAGAGAGCCATCAAGCCGAAATAACTCATAGCGGCGGCCGAAGTGAACAGATCGTTTTCGTGAAACTGATGCAAGGAATGGCTTAGCATGCTCAACCAGGGAGCACGATTACGAACGCCGAAAGAATGGCGGGAAAATGAGGCGAACTTTCGCATTCAACTTTTAGCAACCCCTCTACAGCAAAACTCGTTGATGTGACCCTATCAGATTTCTCAATGTGAATCGAACAGCGTCGACTTGACGTGAGAAGAAGGATTAATCCCGAAATGGTTGTAAGCGCGACGTGTGGCCATCCGCCCACGAGGTGTGCGGTCGAGGAAGCCAACTTGAATTAGATACGGTTCAATGATCTCTTCTATGGAGTCTTTCTCCTCGTGAATGGAGGCCGATATGGTTCCGAGGCCGACCGGACCACCATTGAACTTTTCAATGATCGTCAACAGGAGCTTGCGGTCCATTTCATCCAGCCCGTAAGTATCCACTTCCATCCGGTTAAGCGCATCATTAGCTACTTGCCGCGTAATCTTCCCCTCGTAGTCCACTTCCGCATAGTCGCGTACACGCCGCAACAAGCGGTTTACGATGCGCGGAGTACCACGAGAGCGGCGAGCAATTTCGCGTGCACCCTCCTCATCAATTTCCACACCCAGGATTTCGGCCGATCGTTTGCAGATTATCTCAAGGTCTTCATGGGGATAAAAATCGAGATGGAAGACGATGCCAAAGCGGCCTCGCAGAGGCGCTGTGATCAAACCGGCGCGGGTAGTGGCGCCCACCAACGTGAACTTTGGCAATCCGAGTTTAATGGAGCGCGCGGCGGCGCCCTGCCCGATTAATAGATCGAGCTGATAATCTTCCATTGCCGGGTACAGTTTCTCTTCCAGTGCGGGCAGCAGGCGATGGATTTCGTCTATGAAAAGCACGTCACCTTCTTGCAGGTTTGTCAACAGCGCTGCAATGTCACCGGCCTTCTCGATGGCGGGCCCTGCGGTCGAGCGGAGTTCAGCGCCCATCTCGTTGGCGATGATGTGGGCAAGGGTTGTTTTGCCGAGACCCGGCGGGCCGGTAAGCAGCACGTGATCGAGCGCTTCACTGCGCCGCAACGCCGCTTTCATATAGATTCTGAGGTTCTCTTTTACTTGACGCTGGCCAATATATTCTGCGAGCCGCGTCGGCCTGACCGTTGACTCAAACTGACGTTCATCTTCGTTTATTGGTGCTCCCCGTGCCGGAGCTGGTTTAGCTTCCATTTTTGCTTCCCAATCTCTTGCGGTCTGCCCGATTATGCCTTCGCGAGTTTCCGTAAGCTGTGTCTAAGAATCGACTCCACTGTCGGATCGACTGTTTCTCCTATTGCCGCGGTGATGGCTTTCTCGGCAGAATTCCGCTGATACCCGAGATTCAAGAGCGCCGAGAGGGCGTCGGAACGTATCGCATCCTCTGTCGGCGGAAGTGCCGTACCGGGCTTAGCTCCCAATTCTTCTTCCAGCTCCGGAGACGAAAGGGAAGCGACTTTGTCCCGCAATTCAATTACCAGCCGCTCAGCGGTTTTTCTGCCGACGCCCGGAATCAAGGTCAAGCGCGCGAGGTTGTTTGTGCGTATTGAAGCAATCATCTCGTCTGCGCTCATCCCCGACAACAGTGTAATCCCCAGTTTTGGTCCAATGCCGCTGACGGAAATCAAGCGCAGAAAAAGTTCTCGCTCCCGAGCTGTCTTGAATCCATAGAGTTGTAGAGCGTCTTCGCGAACGTGTGTGTAGATCCGCAACTGCACGTTGGATCCCGGCTCTTCCAGATCATAAAACGTGGACAGCGGTATATTGACTTCATAGCCCACTCCGGCAACCTCTACGATCACGGATGTAGCTTGTTTGGAAAGAAGAGTGCCGGATAGGTGAGCAATCATTTCAAAATCTACAAATTCATATCTGCATCAGCTAGACGCGGGGGATTGTAGTTGATGCGGCTGTAGTCGGCAACGCGTGCTTATCTTTGTCATCCCACGCCCCGCGTTTGTTCGCTGCCTTACCAATAGCATCGTATTGAGGCTATACTTGCCTGGGTTTCCTGCAAATGAAGTCAGAGAAGATATCAGAACTAACTACGAACCGCTTGAGCATTTATCTTCGCTGTCTAAATACGCTTGCAGCCGCCGGAATCAGAACAGTTTCCTCGCAGGCCCTCGCCGAACAATTTAATCTAAACTCTGCCCAAATCAGAAAAGACCTGGGTTACTTTGGAGAGTTTGGCGTGCGCGGAGTTGGCTATTATGTTGATGATTTGCGCGCGCACATTACCAATATCCTGGGGCTTGACCGCCCTCACCACGTCGGCATTATAGGCGCGGGCAGATTAGGCACGGCACTGGCAAACTACAACGGCTTTGATAAGTCAAATTTCATGGTAGTGGCTCTGTTCGACAACGATGTAGCAAAAATTGGCGAGCGGATTGGTCCCAGTGGGATTCAAGTTTTTGATGTAAAAAAGATTGACCGCGTGGTAAAAGAACAGGAGATAGATATTGCCGTGATTGCAGTTCCTGCTCGTGCAGCGCAGAGAGTCTTGAATCAAATCATGGCTGCCGGCATCAGAGCCGTTCTGAATTTTGCTCCTGCGTCTTTGAGCGGCCGTCTAGGAGTGAAAGTGAAGACGGTGGACCTAACCACTTCTCTCGAATCGCTGTCCTACTTTTTGGCGCGCCCACAGGTCACCGCAGTCACTCGAGGCCGGGGCCGGCTAAACTTTGAACGTTTGCCTCAAAATGAGCGCGAACTTTGAGGTCCTCCGTAATGGACGAGCAAACTGCCCGGCGTGACATCTGTCGCGTAGGCGAGCTGATGTATGAACGTAGCTACGTCGTCTCTTCCGACGGCAACATCAGTGTGCGATTAGATAATGGTCGCATTGTTTGTACTCCGACAATGACTTGCAAAGGTCGCATGAAGGAGGATTCGCTCTCTCTCTGCGATGCGGCTGGGAAGCCCTTGACGAAGCAGACTCCTTCGAGCGAGATTGCGATGCATCTTCTGATTTACCGGGAGCGTCCGGACGTAAAAGCCGTCTGTCACGCGCATCCGCCCCACGGCACTGCCTTCGCCGTCGCCGGGCTGCCAATCGATGAGCCCATTCTTTCGGAAGTGATTCTGACCCTGGGCTGTGTACCGCTGGCTTCGTATGGCACTCCGTCAACAGATGAACTGACGGAGGCAATGCGTCCTCTTGTTAAGCATCACAATGCGTTGCTGATGGCCAACCATGGCGCAGTAGCATATGGCACTGATCTTTGGCAAGCATTTGATCGTCTGGAGACACTGGAACACACTGCCCGCATCGCGATTCTCTCGCGCATTCTGGGTGGTTCGCGAAGCCTACCTGCCGATGCAATTGAAAAGTTGATTAATGTAAGAGAAGCGGCGGGATATCTTGGTGAAAATGCTCGTTGCCAGGCTTGCGGCTATCTGCACGAGACCAGTCTCACATGCCCGACAGGCGACAGACCCGCTCCGGCGAATTACCGCAACGAAACCAACGGCTCCAGCAAAATTTCCTTGACTCGCGAGGAACTGGTGGAACTGCTGAGCCAGGCAGTCAGTCGTGACTGAGAGTCTAGAGTCGAGAGTCTGGAGTCTAGAGTCTGGAGGTAAAGAACTTTAACTCAATGTATACTTGTGTCTGAAGTCGAGAGTCTGGAGTCTGGAGTCTAAAGCTTAAGGTCCCTTTAACTCTAATTGTATAACTATTACTCGAAAACTTTCGGAGTCCTGACTCCAGACTCTTGACTCAAGACTCCAGACTCCCATTACGATCTACCATTCACCCCTTTACAGGAGCATTTGAATGCAAGAAGCACTCGGCATGGTTGAAACAAAAGGCCTGGTTGCAATGATTGAGGCGGCCGACGCTATGGTAAAGGCTGCAAACGTGACGCTAGTAGGCTACGAAAAGATCGGAGCGGGATTTGTAACCGCGATCGTCCGGGGCGATGTTGCTGCCGTCAAAGCGGCGACAGATGCTGGGGCTGCGGCGGCGCGCCGCGTTGGTGAGTTGGTTAGTGTTCATGTCATACCGCGGCCGCATGGCAGTGTTGATGAAAACCTTCCTGTAGGTTTGCGCTCGTAGCCATGATCATTGCGCGTATCTTAGGTACGGTTGTCTCCACGCAGAAAGATGAACGGCTCAAGGGCAAAAAGTTGCTCATTGTCCGTCCCATTAACGTCGATGGCTCCGACACCACCGGCTATGTGGTAGCAGTTGATACAGTTGGCGCGGGATTCCATGAGCGCGTGCTCGTTGTCGCCGGCTCCAGCGCGCGACTCGCCCAGGGAATGAAGGATACTCCCGTCGATGCTGCCATTGTTGGCGTCATTGATACAGTGGATGTCTCTGGTTAGTGAATAGTAAATCGTGAATCGATTTACGATTCACGATTCACGATTTACGATTTACCATTCACGAATCATGCAACTAGCGCGCGTCATTGGCACGGTTGTGGCTACAGTCAAGAACGAGTCACTCGAAGGCCGAAAAATGCTCGT
>Ga0209341_10001205_pt1 | contig 25904 bp, 22 predicted proteins | sample RifCSP13_2_FD_184020 | JGI IMG/M metagenome (GOLD analysis project Ga0209341, IMG submission 184020) | Soil microbial communities from Rifle, Colorado - Rifle CSP2_sed 13_2 (SPAdes) (version 2) | ecosystem: Environmental > Terrestrial > Deep subsurface > Rock core/Sediment | place: Rifle... | reverse complement strand
GGTGTTGTTCGGACCCGCGGAGATGGCGTGGTCTCCGACCGGCGAGCTGATCGCGGTCACCGCGGACGCCCCCGGCGGCCCAGGGGTCGCGACCCAACTGAGCGTCGTGGATCCGGCGACCGGGTCGGCGACCCTGCTGTTCGAAAGCGAGCGGCGAACGGTAATCGGCGTCATCGGGTTCTCACCGGAGGGCGACCGCGTCCTGTTCGACAGCACCGAGCACGGCGGAGCGGGCCCGGTCTCGCTGTGGAGCGTCGGGGTCGACGGCTCCGACGCCCGCCTCGTCGTCGCGGGGACGGGCGATGGGGAGTGGCTGTCGCGCTGACCCGCGCGGCCCGCTCCCGCGGTCGGCGGCCGAACCGACCGGTCGGCACCAAGCCGCCGAGCAGCGGCGTCGATCGGGCTCAAGTCCCTATCACGCTTCGAGCGAGGCGTGCGCTCAACCCTTGTGGTGGAGTCGGTCGCACGTGGCGCGCCACGGCCGTCGCTCGATGTGAGCGCCAAGGGGGAGGCCCACCGGGCTTCGAGGGTGGAGGAACTGTGGAGTGAAGAGCAAGGCTCCCCGATCTCGTCCCCCTCCAGAGGACGGCGGTGAAGAGACGGGCGGCAGCACGCGGCTTGCGGCCCTTACGCCACCCGACCCCAGCCACGAGCGCTCACCCACAACGCTCTGACCTGCGGCGTTCGGGTTCTTACAGTGTTCCCTTCGCCTCCGCTATGTCTGACCTGCGGAAACGCGAGATCGAAGGGAGCAGGGCGGAATCAAGTGGTCGTCGCAACACCTCGAGCTGGAGGTGGGTGAATGGGACGACCACCGGGTTGGGCAGCGGCGGCGACGGGGAGGCCACCGATGCGATCGCCAGGCCGGGCCGCCGGTCGCGCGGCGGGAGCATCGACAGGCGTTCTGGGAGGCGATCGCTCGAGGCGCGTCGAGCGAGGATGCCGGGGTCAAGGCCGGTGTGTCACCGGCGGTCGGGACGCGCTGGTTCCGTGTCACGCCTTCGAGACACCGTCGCGACCTCGTCCATCGGTACCATGTACGCGCAGCATGGCGGGTTCCGTTTACGGGCGGAAGCGGGAATCCATCCTCGCGAGGAGCGAGAGCTCCGGCCGGCCTCCGGCAGGCGGCGTGGAGAATCGGGGAGGGTCTCCACGATTCCTCCCTGGCCGTTGACCCAAGTGGGTGCGGCCGCAGGCCAGGGTCTATGGGTGAATAAACCCACCCGGTCTTGTCGAGGCTCACGCGGCCCGACCCCACTCGCGAGCGTCCACCCACACCCGCTGACCAGGAGCTGCCCCAACTACCATCAACATCGAACTACTGCTGTTCGATTGTCATAGTAGGGTTGCCACATGATCGAGCGCCGTCGCTGGCTGGTCGCCATCCGAGCTGCCCTCAAACGGAGCCGGGTCGTGGCCCTCATCGGCCCGAGGCAGGCGGGCAAGACCACACTCGCGCGGCAGATCGTGCCGTCGGACTCGCCGGGGTATTTCGACCTCGAAGACCCCACGAGCCTCGCCCGCCTTTCCGAACCGATGACGGCACTCGCGTCGCTCAAGGGCGTGGTCGTGATCGACGAGATCCAGCGCCGGCCGGACCTCTTCCGGGTCCTACGGGTGCTCGCCGACCGGCGGCCGCTGCCGGCCCGTTTCCTGATCCTCGGCAGTGCCACACCCGAACTCCTGCGCCAGTCCTCGGAGACGCTCGCGGGCCGGCTGGAGACGGTCACGCTGACCGGACTTGGGGTCGAAGAGCTCGGCGCCGAGGCGCTGATGCGGCACTGGCGGCGAGGGGGATTCCCGCCTGCCTATCTCGCGCACTCCGACGAGGCGAGTCTCGTCTGGCGCCGCCAATTCATCCAGACCTATCTCGAGCGCGACCTGCCGCAACTGGGCGTCACGATTCCGGCCGTCACGCTCCTGCGGTTCTGGACGATGCTGGCCCACTATCACGGCGGTGTCTGGAACGCGGCCGAAGCCGCCCGCTCCCTCGGCGTCTCGGAACCGACCGCCCGCCGGTACTTGGACCTCATGACCGGGCTGTTCCTCGCCCGGCAGCTCCAGCCTTGGCACGAGAACCTCAAGAAGCGACAGGTCAAGGCTCCCAAGGTGTACGTTCGCGACAGCGGCCTGCTGCACGCGCTGCTGGGTCTCGCGTCGGAACGCGAGCTCCTGTCCCATCCGAAGGTGGGCGCCTCATGGGAGGGTTACGCCATCGAAGAAAGCCTTCGGGCGGTTCATCCCGAAGCGGTCCATTTCTGGGCGACGCACACGGGCGCGGAGCTGGATCTCCTCCTGTTCGTCCGAGGGCGGCGCTACGGGGTCGAGGTCAAGTTCCAGGACGCGCCGCGGCTCACCCTCTCGATGCGTCACGCACTGGATGACCTGCGGCTCGAGCATCTCACCGTGCTGTATCCGGGGGGTCAGCGTTACGACCTCGAGCGGCGCGTGACCGTGGTGCCGCTTTCGGAACTCGCGACCGCCGGGGCCGCGGCGGTGATCACCGGCCCGAGCTCTCCGCGACGGGGGCGGTAGGCTGGGGTCAGTGTCATGCTGGTCGGCGTCCGAGGGGTTGGCTCTTAGGCTGCCTGCCCTTCGTGGGCACCATGCCTCTTGCCGCCCCTCGGACGTAGGGGACCGGCCGGCGTGGCTTGATAGGAGCGTGGCACCGCCCCCACTGAGGTGTGCCCACCGACCGGTCCCGTTGTCCCTTCGAGGAGAAAGGTACGAGGGGATGGTGATACTTGGGATAGACGCGCACAAGCGCACCCACACGGTGGTGGGGATCGACCAGGCCGGACGCGAGCTCGGCTCCAAGACGACCCTGGCGACCACGACCGAGGCCCACCTGGAGCTTGTGCGCTGGGCAGAGCGGTTCGGGAGCATGTCCCGATCGCCGTGGAACTTCGGGCCGTCCACCTGACGTTCCCTACGCAACCTGCGTCACTCCTTCTACCACCTCCCTGTGACGTTCGAGCGCTCGCTTGAGGATGTGCAGGTCCCGGTAGCCGTTGACCCTGCGGAACTGGCGCTCGGCCTCCAGCATCCCGGCGGCAATCCAACGGAGCGCCATCCGCCCGTCGCGCCACCGCTTGACGTTTCGGTGGGTGTCGCGCGCGATCGAGATCATCGACTCGATGGGGTTGGTCGACTTGAACGTGCGCAGCAGCGATGGGGTGAGCCCGAGCCTGGTCACGGTCAGCGTCTCCTCCAGGCCCTCGAGGATCGACCCCGCCGCGCCGGGGTGCTTGGCGTCCAGATGCCGGGCGAGCTGACGCAGCTCCCGCTCGGCCTCGCCGGCATCGGTCCTGGACCACGCCGCCCGAAGCTTGCGGGCGACGAAGGTGCGCTCGGCCTTGGGCAGGTGCTCGCTGACGTTGCGCTCCTTGTGCTTGCGGCAGCGCTGTACGAGGGCTCCCTCGCCGTAGACCTCCTTGATCGCCGAGCGGATCTCTTTGCCGCCGTCGATCACGAACAGCACGGCACGAGAGGTGTCGAGCCCTCGGTCGATGAGGTTTCCAAGAAGCGCCCGACAGGCCGCCTCGTTCTCCGTGGTCCCCTCCCACAGGCCCAGTGGGTGCTTGATCCCCGCTCCAGGTGAACGGCAGGTCGTTCTTCTCCTCTTCCGGCGAGGTCACGATCCCCGATGGCGCCTCTTCGGCCACGGTTACGAGCGAGACGATCGGAGAGCAGACGTTGGTTCTGGCGCTCTTGCAGCAGAACCGCGCCGGCGTGTGGGTCAGGGCCTCGTCCTCAACCAGCCGTGCGCGGGCTGCTTCAAGATCCTGCTGAACACTGCGGTGGGCAAGGACACGAAGGTCGGCTACTTCGTGCTGAACTAGAAGCGCGACCCGCGGTCACTTCGGCCCGTGCCGGCGGTCCGGGCGCGAGGGTATCGTGGCGCGATCCGCCGGCTGGGCGGGGCGTTTCCGAACGTCCTGAAAGGGGTGGGCCGTGGGCTTGAAGATCCCCTGTCCGCACTGCGGGCCGCGTCCGTACACGGAGTTCACGTTCGGAGGAGAGCTGCGCCAGATCGAGGCGGCGGACCCAGAGCAGGACTTCCGCCGCGTATACCTGCCCGCCAACGCGCCCGGACCGCAAGCCGAGAGGTGGTTCCACGCGTTCGGGTGTCGACGGTGGCTGACGGTTTCCCGAGACACCGTGACGAACCGGGTCGATGGGTAGATCGGTAGGCTCGATCGACTTCGAGGGGCGCCGGGTCCCCTTCGAGGACGGCGACACCGTCGCGTCGGCGCTGTACAGGGCCGGGGTCCGCACGTTCACGCGCTCGGTCAAGCACCACCGCCGGCGCGGGCTCTACTGCCTGACCGGGGACTGCCCGAACTGCCTGGTGACGGTCGACGAAGAGCCGGGTGTCCGCTCCTGCTGCGCGCCGGCGACCGACGGCATGAAGGTGGAACGGGAGGGCGGGCGTCCTTCGACCGAACGCGACCTCCTCTCCGTCACCGATCGGGTGCACTGGCTGCTGCCGGTGGGCTTCTACCACAAGGCGTTCGTCCGGCCTCGGCTCGCCTGGCAGATGGCCGAGCGCGTGATCCGGTGGGCGACCGGGCTGGGGAAGCTGCCGGTCGACCGAGCGCCGGAGCTGGGGACGGCTCGCCATCTGCATACCGACGTGCTGGTGGTAGGCGGCGGCGTCGCGGGCCTCTCGGCCGCGATCGCCGCCGCCGAACGCGGGGAGACCGTCGCCCTCTGCGACGAGGGCGTGATCGGGGACAAGGTCGCGCCGGGACCAACCCTCGACGCGATCCGCTCCCTGCAAGAAGGGATGCCGGGGACGGTCACGATCCTGGAACGGCACGCCGCCGTCGGCGTCTACGAGGGCCCGCTCGTGCCACTGGTCGGGGACGGTGCTCTCGTGCAGGTCCATCCCGGCCGCATTGTCGTGGCCACAGGAGCCGCCGAGCGCCACGCCGTCTTCCGCGGGAACGACCTCCCGCGGGTGTTCCTCGGCAGGGGCGCCGCGCGCCTGGCCGGGGTCCACGGGGTGAAGCCGGGCAACAGAGCCGTCGTCGTCGCAGAGACCGCAGAGGCGATCGAGCACCTGCGGACGCTCCGGTACGCGGGCGTTGACGTCGTCGCGGTCGTAGCGAGCGACGGTGGCGTCGCGGTTCCGGAGGGTACTCGCGTCCACCGCGGCGCGGTGGTGGTCGCGGCCGGGGGGAGGAAGTGCCTGACGGCAGTCGCGCTCGATTCGGGCGAGCGGATCCCATGCGACGCGCTGGTGCTGTCGATGGGGCTCTCACCACGGGACGGACTCCTTCGGATGGCGCACGACCTGCCGGTCGTGGGAGCGGGCGACGTGATCGCACCCGGATGCACGCTCGAGGAGGCCATCGAGAGCGGCCGTCGCGCGGGGCGGGGCGGAACGCCTAACGGTCGAGATGTGGAACCCGCACCGATCGGCTCATCCGGCTACGTCTGCCTCTGCGAGGACGTCTCGGTCGGCGACCTCCAGAGAGCGTGGGCCGAGGGGTGGCGGTCCTCGGAGATCCTCAAGCGCTACACGACGGCCACGATGGGACCGTGCCAGGGCGCCATGTGTGGGCGCCACCTCGCGCGGTTCGTGTCGGAACGATCGGGACCGACGCCGGACGGCACGCTCACGACCGCACGCCCACCGGCAAGGCCGGTTCGCCTGGAAGATCTCGCCGCCGGCGTCGACGAGGTGATCGAGAAGCGGACCGCGCTTCACGACCGGCACCTCGCGCTCGGGGCGAAGCTCGACTGGTCGGGCAGCTGGAAGCGCCCCTTCAACTACGGAGACGCCGAGGACGAGTACGTGGCCGTCCGCGAGCGCGTCTCCCTGATGGACGTCTCGACGCTAGGCAAGTTCCTGGTCGCCGGCCGCGACGCCCGGAGCCTCGTCGATCAAGTGTTCCCATGCCGGATCGAGGACCTGGCGCCGGGACGGTCCCGGTACATGCTCGCGCTGGACGAGGCCGGGTACGTGATGGACGACGGTCTCGTCTGCGCGCTCGAGGGCGGGCGCTACTACGTGACCTCGACGTCCGGCGGCGCCGATACGATGGAGGCCTGGCTGCGCAACTGGGCCGACCGATGGGACCTCCACGTTCATCTCGTGAACCAGACGCCGATGCTCGGCGCGATCCTCGTGGCCGGCCCTCGCTCACGCCAGCTGCTGTCAAGCCTGAGCGGCGACGCGCTCGACGGAGACACGTTCCCCTACATGTCACACCGCGAGATCGTCGTCGCCGGCGTGCCGAGCCGTGCGCTGCGGGTTGGGTTCGTCGGCGAGCTGGGGTTCGAGCTCCACCACCCGCGGTCGCGGAGCGTCGAGCTGTGGGACGCCCTCATGGGGGCCGGCGCGGATCTCGGCATCCGCCCGCACGGTCTCGACGCGCTCGAGGTGCTGAGGATGGAGAAGGGACACATCTACCTCGCACAGGACACGCTCCCCGACGATCATCCCGGCAAGCTCGGTCTCGACTGGGCCGTCGCGATGGACAAGCCGTATTTCATCGGGCGCGTCGCGCTCGAGCGTATGAGGGAGATCCCGCTTGAGCGCAAGCTCGTCGGCCTCATGTTCGAGCGCGACGCATCGCTTCGGGGCGTTCCCCTGCACGTGGGAAACCGCATCGTCGGGCGCGTCACCTCATACGGCTCGTCCCGCGTCTTGGGGCGCGCGATCGGGCTCGGTTGGATCCGCGCGATCGACGGCGTGTTCCCCACGGAGCTTCGGGCCGGAGAGGTTCGCGCGACGGTGACGCCGACGCCGTTCTACGACCCGGAGGGGGCGAAGCTCCGTGCCTGAGCTGGTGGCCGCGCGGGCCTCGGTTGTGGTGTGCCTGGCGACGCCCGAGGCACTTGACACGGTCTCCGACGGTGCCCTCCGGGTCGCACCCGACGAGCTCCTGGTCCTCGGCCCGCCCGACTCGGCCGAGATGACCGCGCTCGACGTGAGCCGGCGTATCTCGGGGGCCGACGCGGACGCCGTCGTGCTCGACGTCTCGGACGGGTGGGCGACTTGGACGCTCGACGGCGACGGTGCACGAGACGCGTTCGGCTACCTCTCCGAGCTCGACCTTCCCGAGGAGGGGTTCGTACAGGGGGACGTTGCCCACGTTCCCGTCAAGGTGGTCGCGCGCCCCGGCGGCCTCCATCTGCTCGTCCCCGCGGTGTGGGGCGCGTACCTGCACGAGCGGATACTCGCGCGCTGCCCGAGCGTGACCGAGCGCGAAGAGCCGGAGGATTGGTCGCCGTGAGCGGGCTCTTCCGGAGGCGTGAGCTTCTCAAACGCACCGACCCGAGGCCGCGGTACGACGTCGCGATCATCGGGGGCGGCGTGAACGGCCTCGCGACCGCCTACTACCTCGCGTCGCGGTTCGGCGTCCGCGACGTCGCGGTCTTCGAGCGCGCCTACATCGGCTCGGGCGCCTCCGGCAGGAACACGCAGGTGGTGCGCTCCAACTACAACACGCCGGAGACCGTGCCGCTCTACAAAGCCAGCCTCGCGAGATACCGGACGCTCTCGCAGGAGCTGGACTTCAACATCATGTTCAGCAACCAGGGCGAGCTCGACCTCTGCCACACTCGCGACTCGCTCGAGGTCGAGCGCGACAAGTCGCTGCTGAACGCGGCCTACGGCGTCGAGACGCTGATCCTCACTCCCGAGCAGGTTCACCAGAAGTGCCCGCTCGTCGACCTCTCGGGTGGCGGCGAGCTGCCGGTCGTTGGGGCCTCGTACCACCCACCGGGATCGTTCGCACGTCACGACTCGGTCGTGTGGGCGTATGCGGTGGCGGCGCAACGCCTCGGCGTGCACGTGCACGAAGGCGTCGAGGTGACGGGGGTCGACGTCCGCGACGGCCGGTGCGTCGGGGTGCAGACCGATCGCGGCCCGGTCGCGGCCGGAGCGGTCGTGTCGGCGGTCGCCGGCTACACCTCGATCGTCGCGCGCATGGCCGGCCTTCGATTGCCGATCGTGACCCACCCGCTCCAGGCGTTCGTCACTGAGCCGTACGCCAAGGTGCTGACTGGCCTCGTGTCGTCCATGGACCTCTACGTCTACGTATCCCAGACGCAGCGCGGCGAGCTCCTCGTCGGCGCGGAGATCCTGCCATACAACACCTACTCCACGCGCGCGACGTTCGACTTCCTCGCGGAAGCCGCCAAGCGCTCGATCCAGATCCTGCCGTTCATGGCGAAGGCTCACGCGATGCGGCAATGGGCCGGGCTCTGCGACATGACCCCGGACTCCTCTCCTATCATCGGGGGAACCGAGGTGGAGGGCTTCTTCCTCGCCGCCGGGATGGGGACTTGGGGATTCAAGGGGGCGCCGATCTTCGGCCTCTGCCTCGCCGAGCTGATCGCGACCGGCCGCGTACCCGACCTCGTCGCTCCGTTCGGCCTCTCCAGGTTCCGCGAGGATCGTATGGTGCCGGACGCAGCCTCCGCCGGTACCCACTGACGCGGCCCCGGGTGCAAGATGCGAACGTGGCGTCGTTCGAGTTTGCGCTCGTCCTGCCCCACCCGCCGGTCCTGCTCCCGGAGGTCGGTGGGGCCGACGCGGGGGTCGTCGTCCGGACGCGGGAGGCGATGGCCCGCGCGGCGGCTGCGCTGCGCGAAGCCGCACCGGATGTGGTCTTCCTCGCCGGGCCACACGCGCCGGCGTTCGGTGAGACGTTCTGCGTCTATGAGGGCCAGCAGCTCGTCGGAACGTTCGCCGAGTTCGGCGCGCGCGAGGCGCGCCTGATGGTGCAAGGCGCACCCGATTCCGTGAACCGCCTAATCGAGGAAGCTGAGGGAGCAGGTCTCCGCGTCTCGCCGACCCGTGGCGTGATCGATCACGGAACGCTGGTCCCGCTGTGGTTCCTCCTCGGGCCGCCCGGACCGACGTGGGACGAGCCGCCCGCGGTTGCCGCCGCAGGCGCCTCTTGGGCTTCTCTCGACCGGCACGTCGAGCTCGGCCGAGTCATCTCTCGCGCGGCCGCCGGCACCCACGCGGCGTTCATCTGTTCGGGTGACCTGTCCCACCGCCTGACCCCCGACGCGCCCTACGGGTACACCCCGCGGGCCGCCGAGTTCGACGCGCTCGTCCTCGATGTCCTTCGGTCGGGGAAGCTGTCGGACCTCGAGCGGATCCCGACCGATCTAGCTGAGGAAGCCGGGAACTGCGGGCTCCGGCCGCTCTGTGTGCTGGCGGGCGCGCTGGGCGACGGCGTCTCCGGGGAGGTGCTCTCCTACGAAGGTCCCTTCGGGGTCGGCTACCCTGTCGTCTTGTTCGCGCGACAGCACCTCGGCGGCGAGCGCGCGGTCGCGGACGGATAGTTGGCCTTGGACGACCCTGCTGCAGATCCGGGGAAACTCAGTTCGGCCGCGCGCCGTCCAGGCCACATCCAGGAAGGAGGAAGAATGCGCAGGCGACTCTCGCGGCCGCCATCACGGTGGCCGCCGCCGCATCGATGGGCTTCGGCTTCACCCTGACCAACGCCGCGGGCGAGCAACCGAGCATGACGCTGCCCGTCAAGGATGGCAGCCTCGTCCACGACATCGAGGACACACCGGTCACCCTTCCCGTCGAGAGCGGGAGTCCCGTGCACGCCGTGGGCGACGGGGAAGCCTGAACCGAGCTACGCCGTCTGGCGCCGACGCGCGACCATCGTCGCCGGCGCGTGGCGCGCGACTCGGTCGCTCACCGAGCCGAGCAGCAGGCGGCCGAGCGCGCCGCGCCCCCGCGAGCCGACGACAACGAGCGCCGTGGCCTTGTCCGTCGCTTGCGTGAGGATCTGGGTGACCGGGTGACCGACCAGCACGTCACCCTCGGTACCGAACCCAGCGTGGCGGAGACGGTCGATCGCTGTGCGGAGGTACCCCTCGTGGGCCTCCACGATGCGCGCCGTCGTCTCCTCGTAGGCCCCGGCATCCACGTAGGCCCCTCCGGGCCCGACGACCGGGGTGGCCGCGGGCTCTGCCACCGACACAACGTCGACGGTGCACCGCTGCGGGTCCGCCAAGTCGATCAGCGTCTCGACCGCGAAAGCAGCGTCCTCGGAACCGTCGACCGCGACGACGACGCCGTGAGACGCCACGCCCTCCGGCGCGCCGTGGGCGATGAGAACTGACGAAGGGGCGTGATGGAGCACCCGCGTGCTCACGCTTCCGAGCAGGAGGTGGCCGAGCCATGAGTTCTTCCCGGCGCCGATCACGACGAGGTCGAACCCCTCCTCCGCACGGCGCGCTATCTCCTCGTGGGCGGCGCCCTCCACCGTCCGCCCCTCCGCCTTGAACCCCGCGTCGCTCAGCTCGACGGCAGCCCGGTGCACGATCGCTTGCACACGGTCTCGCTCGTCCTCCTTGGATGCGGGGATCGGTGTGTACTCCGCGACCGCGAGCACCTCGATGCGCGTGCGGTCGCGGTCGGCGATCGCCTCCAGCACCCGGCCTGCGTCGAGCGCGGGCTGGAACCCGTCGGTAGCGTAGAGAACCCTCATGTAGCGTCCTCCTCTCGAGTCGAGCCTCTCGCGAGGTCAGCACAGCGCCAACGGCCGAAGGCCCCATCACGGTACCGCCGGTCGGGAGGTGCAGGCCGTCAGCGCTTTCGAAGATCGCCGATCACGCGGTGCGCCCCGTTGTAGCCGGGGGCTCCCGTGACACCGCCGCCCGGATGAGCACCGGCGTCGCACAGGTACAGCCCGTCGACCGGCGTGCGGTCCCCGGCCATCCCGGCGCCGGTCGCATGAAGAACAGCTGCTCGATCCCCAGATCTCCGTGGAAGACGTTCCCCTGGGTGAGACCGCGCGCGTAGCGTCTGCCCCGTGCGCGCCGTGACCCGGAGTCACGTTCGTCCGCTTGTCCCGGGCAAGCACGTTGGCTACGCTACTAAACCTGTAGCCTCTGAGTGAACGAGCCAACGTGACCGAGCGTCAGCTCAAGCCCGTCCCACACCCGAGGACCGTCGACATCCTCGCCCCCGATCAGCTCAACGCGATCCGCGAGGGAAGCTTGGTCGTCCTGGAGCGAACGGGCGTCGAGGTGCGCTCGGAGCACCTGCTCAAGGAGCTCGAGCTGGGCGGCGCGGTGGTCGACCACGACGTGGCCCGGATCCGATTCCCCCGCGACGTCGTCCGAGAGGCGCTCGCCCTCGTCCCGCGTGGGCTGAGGCTCGCCTCGCGCGAGACCGGACTTGACCTCGAGCTCGACGGCTCGAGCGGGTTCCTCACCGTCGATGGATGCGCCGCCGAGATCGCCGACCTCGAGACCGGTGAGCGACGCCCGTCCACCAAGGAGGACCTCGCCTCGATCTCACGCCTGGCCGATGCGATCCCGCAGATATCGTTCCTCTGGCAGCCCGTGGCCTCTCGCGACGTGCCTCCGCACGTGGAGCCGCTCCACGACCTGCACGCGCAGCTCGCGAACACAGGCAAGCACATCCAGCTGATGACCGCGATTACTCCCGAGCAGGCGGAGGCCTGCGTCGAGATCGCGTCGATCGCGGGCGGGAACGAGCTTCGCGAACGTCCGATCGTCTCGGCGTTCCAGTGCAGCATCAGCCCGCTCACATACGACGGCGGGCCGCTGGAGGCGGCGGTCGTCCTTGCCGGGGCCGGCGTCCCGTGCGGCTTCATGGTTATGCCGATCGCGTGCGCGACGTCGCCGGCGACCCTTGCAGGCACGCTCGTCGTCTCCAACGCGGAGATCCTCGCCGGAGTGGTGGCGCTCCAGCTCCTCTCCCCAGGCGCCGCCACCTTCTGCGGCTCGTGCGCGACCGTCATGGACCTCCGATCGGGTGCAGCGGCGTGCGGCGGTCCCGAGGACCTTCTCTTCCAGATGGCATCGACGCAGCTCGCGCGCAGCTACGGCCTCGCCTCCTCGATCGGCACGTTCGCGACCGGAGCGAAGATCTCCGACTGGCAGGCGGGGACCGAGAACGGGCTCTCCGGTCTGGCGAGCTGGCTCGCCGGCGCCGACATGCTCTGCGGCGCAGGACTCCTCTACGGCGCGAGGGTCTACTCGCCCACGCAGCTCCTACTCGACGCCGAGCTCTTCTCGGCGATCACCGGGGTCGCCGAGGGCTTCACAGCGAGCGACGACGAGCTGGCCGTCGAGGTGATCGACGCCGTCGGCCCCGGCGGGCACTTCCTCGCAGCCGACCACACCCTGCGGCACATGCGCGAGCTCTGGCGCTCCCATTACCTGTCTCGCGAGACATGGGAGGCCTGGGACGCGGCCGGCAAACCCGAGCCCCGCGACCGCGCCCGTGAGCACGCGAGGGCGATCCTCGCAGAGCACGAGCCCTACCCGCTCCCCGACGGCGCCGACGAGGCGATCAGGAGGGTGATCCGGGCACATGAGTGACTCCCGCATCCGACCTCTCCCCCTCGTCCGCACTCTCGACCTCGTCCCTGAGGAGACGATCGAGCGGATCCACGAGGCGTCCATCCAGGTCCTCGCGCGAACCGGTATGCAGATCCGCTCGGAGACCCTCGTGAAGGCTCTCGAAGCCGAAGGCGGCGACGCCGACCTCGAAGCGCTCCGCGTTCGCTTCCCCCGCGACATGGTCGAGGAGGCGATCGAGCGCGCGCCCTCGTCGTACACGATGTACGCCCGCGATCCCGCCGCCGACGTCGTGCTGGACGGCTTGAACTGCTACCTCACCTGCGACGGCTGTGCCTCGGAGGTGGTCGATCTCCGAACCGGCCGCATGCGCCCGTCCACGAAGCAGGACCTCATGGATACGACGCGGGTCGCCGACGCGATCCCGGAGATCTCGATCGCCTGGCAACCCTGCGCGGCGCGCGACGTGCCGACTCACGTGCAGCCGCTCCACGAGCTCCACGCGCAGTTGCTCTCGACGAGCAAGAACATCCAGCAGATGACGGTGATCGAGCCGCATCACGCAGGGGCGGCGGTCGAGATGGCGGCGGTCGTGGCCGGCGGCGAGGAGGAGCTGCGGCGACGGCCGATCCTGTCGGCGTTCCAGTGCACGCTCTCGCCGCTCACCTTGGACGGCGGGCCGCTCGAATCCGCGGTCATCTACGGCAAGGCCGGGATCCCCTGCGGGATCGTCGTGATGCCGCTCACCGGCGCGACGGCGCCGATGACCGTCGCCGGCACCCTCGTGCTCCAGAACGCCGAGCTCCTCGGCGCCATCACCTGCCTGGAGTTCCTCGCGCCCGGGACGCCTACCTTCTACGGGGTCTGCACGAGCACGATGGACCTGAACAGCGGCTCGCTATCCCTCGGGTGGGGCCCGGAGGAGCAGCTCTTCTCGTTCGCCTCGGCGCAGCTCGCGCGGAGGTACCGGATCCCCTCGCAGATCGGGACTTTCGGAACCGGCGCGAAGACCCAGGACTGGCAGGCAGGGGCACAGCACGCGCTCTCGGGGTTCACGAGCTACCTCGCCGGCGGAGACATGCTCTGCGCGAGCGGCACGATCTACGGAGGCCGGGTCTTCTCGTTCGAGAACATGCTGCTGGACTCCGAGCTGCTCGGGATCGCCGTGCGCGTCCTCCAAGGCTTCCCCGACGGCGACGACGAGCTCGCGATCGACGTGATAGAGGAGGTCGGGCCCGGCGGGCACTTCCTCGCCGCCGACCACACGCTGCGTCACATGCGCGGGCTCTGGCAGCCGCGGTTCTTCGGCCGCGACAGCTGGGAGGACTGGGAGGCGGCGGGACGCCCGGAGCCGAAGCACCGCGCCCGGGAGCGGGCGGTCAAGATCCTCGAGGAGCACACGCCGACGCCCCTGTCCGACGCCGTCGAGGAGGAGCTTCGGAGGATCATCGACCACCACACGCTGGAAGGAGCGATCGATGGATGAGCTGATCAAGCGGCTTCGGGACAAGTTGATGGGGGCCGATCGCGACGGGGCGCTCGGCGCGACGCGCGAGCTGCTCGACAGGGGCGAGGATCCGACGCGGATCCTGCAGGAGGGGATGGCCGCGGCCATGCTCGAGCTGGGAGCGCGCTGGAACCGGGGAGAGGTCTTCCTGCCCGAGGTCGTCGCCGCCGCCGAGCTCTTCAAGAAGTGCAGCGAGCTCGTTGAGCCCGCGCTGCTGGCGTCCGGCCAGAAGCAGGAGGGGCATCGCGTCGTTATGGCGACCGTGAAGGGCGACCTGCACGACCTGGGCAAGAACATGGTCGGAGCGATGATGAAGACGGCCGGGTTCGAGGTGCACGACCTCGGCAAGGACATCCCAACGGCAGCGATCGTGGAGGCCGTCAGGGAGAGGCAGCCGGCCATCGTCGGGCTCTCCGCGCTCCTCACGACGACCGTGCCCGAGCAGCGGGGCGTGATCGTCGCCCTGGAGGAGGCCGGGCTGCGCGGCAAGGTGAAGGTCATGGTTGGGGGGGCGCCCGTCACCCAGGAGTGGGCGAGCGAGATCGGAGCCGACGGCTTCGCACCAAGCGCCCCGGAGGCCGTGAGGGTCGCGCTCGAGCTCTTGACCGGAGTTCCCAGCGGAGTGGAGTGAGCAGATGGCCGAGCCGTCGAAGGCCGGAAGCGGGTGGCGCTACGGACTCGCTCGATTCGACGTTCTCTCCGACGAGCAGGCGGATGCCGTCCACGAGCATGCGCTTCGCCTCCTGGAGGAGATCGGATACCGAGTCTCCTACACGCCCCTTCTCCGTCTCCTCTTGGACGAAGGGCTGGACGCCGAAGGAGACCTGGTTCGGCTCGACCGCGGCTTCGTGACCGAGAAGGTCGCTCTGGCGCCCGCCAACTTCGAGGTCCGGGGTCGGAGTCCCGACCGGAGCGTGACGATAGGCGGCAGCAACGTCGTGCTCTCCCCGACGGGCGGGCAACCCTTCGTGCTCCACCCCGACGGCGTGCGGAAGCCGGCCACGCTCGAGGACTACCGGACGCTGATCCGCCTCACTCAGGCGGCCGATCACATGCACGTCACCTCGAGCGGGATCGTCGAGCCGGACGACCTGCCCGTCGCGAGCCGTCACATGGACATGGACTACTGGGCGATCCGCCTGGCAGACAAGCCCTACACGCCGGTCGGCGCGACCGCGGAGGCCGCGAGGGACTGCGTCGACTTGGCAGCGGTCGCCTTCGATGGACGCGACGAGATCGAACGGTCGCCCGTGATGCTCGCGATCGTGAACCCGGTGAGCCCCCTACAGTTCGACGAGCGGATGGGCGGCTCCCTTATGGAGTATTCGTCGGCGGGCCAGCCCGTCATCCTCATGCCGTTCCTGCTCGCCGGGGCCACCGCCCCGCTCACGCTCGCCGGCGCCGTCGCGCAGGCGACCGCCGAGTCGCTTGCAGGCGTCGCGCTCGTCCAGACCGTCCGCCCCGGCACGGGTACGGTGTTCGGAGCCTTCGTCTCCGAGATCGACCTCCACGGGGGCGGCCCGATCTTCGGCACGGGCGGCTCGGGACTCGCGACGCTCACGCTCGCCCAGATGGCGCGACGCTACGGACTGCCGTTCCGGAGCGGAGGCGCCTTCACGAACAGCCGGGCGACCGACGAGCGCGGAGTGCAGGAATCGCTCATGTCGCTCTGGCCGTCGATGCTCTCCGGCCCGAGCTTCATGCTGCACGCGGCCGGATGGCTTGAAGGCTCGCTCGCGGTCTCGCTCGACAAGTTCGCCCAGGACCTCGACGTCCTCGACGCATTCGAGGAGATCCTGTCGATGCACCTCCCTCTCGACGAGGATGCGTTCGCTCTCGACGCGTTCCGCGAGGTCGGGCCCGGGGGGACGTTCCTGGGCGCCGCACACACCCTCCGCTCGCTGAAGACCTCAACGCCGCGACCGATCGCATCTAACGACTGGAAGCTCATGCTCGACGCCTACGAGGAGCCCGCGATCGACGCGGGGCTGGACGAGGATCTCCTGCGGTTCATGGCCGAGCGCTCGGGAACGATCGAGCGCGCGGCCGGGTGACGCAGGCAGTCTGCCGGCCGCGCGCTCGTCTGGTGCCGAGACCGGTGGGCCCCGGCGGCGATCGTGTCCCGCCGGCATGCGCTCTCGGAGGGCTCGGCCCCTGAGCCGGTCTGAGGGGGAGGGCGACCGCCTCAAGGAGGCGCGGACACGATCTCCTTCTTTTCTTCCTTCAGGAGTCTACTACACGTGGAAGCTCGGGTGCCACGTTGTCAAGCGGTGGACCCGGGCGGGAAAAGTGTATCGACCAGGTTCACGTTGAGCGCAACCCGCCGTACAATGACCTCCGGACCATGAACCTCACGCTCAGCAGGCTCGGGGATTACGTGATCAGGGCGGCGCTGGCCCTAGCCTCGGCGTGGGACGGCAAGGGCCGCTACCTGAAGATCCGCAAGGTGGCCGAGGACATGGAGCTCCCACGCAGCTACACCCCCCAGATCCTGGGGACCCTCCAGAAGGCCGGGCTCGCCGAGGCCAAGGCCGGGCGGGAGGGCGGATACCGGCTAACGCGGCCTCCGAACAAGATCTCGATCCTCGAGGTCATCGAGGCGGCCGAGGGTTACCTCGCGTCCGAGCACTGCGCGCTCACCGGTGGGCCCTGTCGCTGGGATGACGTCTGCGCCTTGCACCCCACCTGGGTCAAGGCATCTGAGTCGATCCGGACGAGCTTGGGCAGAACCACGCTGGCCCAGGTCTCGTCGGTCGACCACGATCTCCGAGCGGGTCGAAAGCCGGCGCTCCCGGCGCCGTCGCATCGAGCGCGGGTTCGCTCAGGGCGCTGACCACTCGAAAGCCCTAGGGAACCATCTCGAGGGGGATCCAGCACTCCACGGTCGTGCCGGAACCGGGGCTGCTCTCGACCCTGCACCAGCCGCCGGCGACCTCCGCGCGCTCCGCCATCGTGGCAAGTCCGAGGTGCCCCGGCTCGGGCTGGGTCGCCTCCGGATCGAAACCGCAGCCGTCGTCGACGAGCCGCGCCCCGATCCCGCCGTCGCTCGGGCCCACCTCCAGCGTCACCCGGCCGGCGTCCGCGTGCTTCCGCACGTTTGTCACTGCCTCCTGCATGACGCGGTATATCGTCGCGCGGACGTCGTCGGGAGGCTCGTCCTCGAGGCGGTCGTCGACCTCGCAAGCGAACCCTAGCTCACGTGCGTTCTCATCGAGGTAGGTACGGAGGGCGGCCACCAGACCCTCGCGGTCGAGCGCCGGAGGCCGCAGCTCGAAGAGGAGGTTCCGGAGCCGCTCTATCGCGAGCTGGACGGTGTCGTGGATGCCCTCGAGCATCGCTCGCTGATCGGCGTTCTCGAGCTCGGTGAGCAGCATCTGAAGGCGCACGTCGACCGAGCTCATCACCTGGATCGAGTCGTCGTGGATGTCCGCGGCGATCCGGCGGCGCTCCTTCTCCTCTGCTTCCTCCAGGCGCGTGAGAAGCCGACGCCTTTCCTGCATCGTGCGGCGCAGGATGTCGAGGCTCTGCCGAAGCTTCTCCTCGATCCGCTTCTGCTGCGTGATCTCGAGCATCACGCCCCGCCAGAACTGCGGCCGGCCCTTGTCGTCGCGGACCAGCACGGCTTCGTCGTGGATCCACACCTCGCGCCCGTCGGGTGCCCGGATCCGGTACTGCGCGACGAAGGGCCGGCCCGTGACGTTGCTCTCGCGGTTCTCGGCCATCACGCGGTCGAGGTCATCGGGGTGGATGAGGCGAGCCCAAAGGGTCGGGTCGGCCATCCACTCGTGAGCGGGCACGCCGAGGATCTCCTCTACCTGGGGACTCGTGTACAGGTTGGTGCTCGCGTCGTCGGTCGCGTCGATGTAGAGGATCGTCGAGGGGACGCCTTCTACCAGCGTGCGATACGTGAGCTCGGGTTCGCCGAGGCTCCGGGGCGGCTCCGCCGAGGCGCGATCGGACGAGACCGACTGGGCGGGTCCTTCGCGTCCCGCCACGGACCCCATCACAGCTCCTTGTGTCTAGCGGAGCCTTGAGACTATCCCGGCGACGAGGGCGATGCGCGGAACCACGCTGGTCAGGTCTATCCACTCACCGGGGGCGTGGTCGTCGCCCCCGACCGGTCCCAGGCCGTCGAGGGTCGGCACCCCCGCAGCAGACGTGGTGTTCGCGTCCGAGGCGCCGCCGGTGGCGGCGTCGCGGAGCTCGAAGCCCAACTCGGATGCAATATCGACGGCGACCGCCGCGAGCCGGGCCGTCGCCTGCGTCTTCTCCATCGGGCGATGCCACCCGTTCCGGTGGACCATGATCTGGACGTCGGGAACGACCGGGTCGGTGAGGATCCGGCCGATCTCCTCCTCGGCCGCGACGAGCGTCTCCTCCGCTGGCGAACGCAGGTCGATCTCGAGCACGCATCGCTCAGGGACCACGTTGGTCCTGGTGCCGCCGTAGACGAGACCGACGTTCACCGTTACGCCGGGCCAGCGTCCGTTCAACTCGTGAAGCGCGATCGACTTGTGCGCAGCCTCGAGGACGGCGGATCGGCCCTTCTCCGGCTCGACGCCCGCGTGCGCGGCCCGTCCCACGATCTCGACCCGGTAGTCGGTCACGCCCTTGCGAGCCGAGACGATATCCCCGTTCTCACGTGCGCTCTCGAAGACGAGCGCGTGGTCCGCCTGCTTCACGAGCTCCCGGATGACCGGCCCCGAGACCGGCGAGCCGATCTCCTCGTCGGGGTTGCAGACGTAGGTGATCGAGCCGAAGCCGTCGAAACCCGCGGCCTGCAGGACCTCGACCGCGAAGAAAGCGCCCAGGAGCCCGCCCTTCATGTCGGAGACCCCCGGACCGTGCGCACGAGCGCCGTCGACCCGGAACGGCCGCTCGGCCGTCGTTCCCGGGTCGAAGACCGTGTCGGTGTGCCCGATCATGAGGATCCTGGGACCGCCGGCGCCCTCGAGCCTGCCGACCACGAGGTCGCCCAGCTGCGGCTTCCCGTCGGACGGTCTGTGCGGGGTGCGCTCGACCGCCCAGCCGCCGGCCTCGAAGCGGGCGCTGCACATGTCGGCGATCCGGTTCACGCCGACGGGCGTGTAGGAGCCGCAGTCCACACTGACCATGTCCCGGAGGGCCTCGACGTATTCCCCGAAGCGACCCTCGGCGATGCGGGCGAGCTCGTGGACCTCCACGACGCGGGAGTATACGAGCGCGCCCGCGGCTGCCCCGCGGTCCTGCTCGGCGGAGGTCATGTTCAACGCCGCGCTCTAGAGATGAGGGACGATGACGACAAGAGCCCTGGGTCCCCGCCCAACGCCTTCGCCGGGGGTTCGGCGTGCTGATGGTGGCCTCCACCGCCTACAAGGTTGCCTGGCTGGTCCTCTAGCGCGAGCACGTGGGCAGAGTCCGGGCCACCCGGGCCCAACGTCCCGGCAGGCGCGGGACCGTCAGCCTTAGCGTGCCCGACCGAAACCGCCCAAAGTTCCCCAAACACGTCGGAAGGAGACGAATCCGATGGCAATCACCCGAAGGACGTTCCTGAGGGGCGTGGGCGCGGGCGGCGTAGCTGCGGCGACGACACGCCTCGTCCTCGGCGGCCCCGAAACCTTGCTGGCTCAGGAAACGCCCTCCGCGCTCGTGGAGGATGTCGTCCCGACGACATGCTGGATCGGCAAGCAGGACTGCGGGATCCTCGCGCGCCGGATCAACGGCCGGGTCATCAAGCTCGAGGGTCACCCGGGCAACCCCCGCAACCTAGGGACCCTCTGTCCCAAGGGCGTCTCACAGATCGTGTCGCTCTACGACCCGAACCGCGTGAAGACGCCGCTCGTTCGCACCAATGAGAAGGGGGTGTCCGGCACCTGGCGCCGCGCGACCTGGGACGAGGCTCTGGAGCTCACCGCCGAGAGGATCAAGGAGGTTCGCGAGCGCGACCCGTCCCTCGTCGTCTGGCAGAAGGGTAGGAGCAAGTCGAAGGAGATCTACGACTCCGCGCTCACGTATGCCCTCGGGTGCACCAAGCTCGGCCACGGTACCTACTGCTCCGATGCTGGCTACCGAGCGTGCGAGTACACGATCGGACCGACCGGCGTGCTCCACCCTGACTTCCGCTACACCCAGCTCCTACTGTCGTGGGGCTGGAACGCGATGAACGCCGGCGGGAACAAGTTCTGCTGGATCGTGTGGAACAGAGAGCTTGCGGCCGCGAAGGAGCGCGGCCTGAAGATGGTGACGATCGACCCCCGGATCCGTGGCGGAGGGCCTGCCTCCGACGAGTGGCTCCCCATCAAGCCGGGCAGCGACCTCGCGCTCGCGCTCGCGCTCGCGAACGTCTTGATCGAGGAGGGATACGTCGACGCCGGCTATCTGAAGACCTACACCAACGCGCCTTACCTCGTAGGCGAGGACGGTCTCTTCGTCCGCAAGGGAGACGAACCGCTCATCTGGGACGAGCGCACCGCCAAGCCGGTTCCCGTCGGATCGAAGGGCGCCGAGCCCGCCCTCGAGGGCGAGTTCGACATCGAGGGACAGAAGGCGAAGCCGGCCTTCCATCTACTCAAGGAGCACGTAGCGCAGAACACGCCCGAGTGGGCAGCCGGCGCCTGCGGGGTGCCGGCCGACCGGATCCGCGCACTCGCGCAAGAGATCGGGCGGATCGCGCAGATCGGGAGCACGATAGTCGTGGACGGCGTTTCGCTCCCCCACCGGCCGGTTGGCGTGATGTTCTACCACGCGGCCCAGCAGGAGCTCGGCTTCCAGGCGACGCGGGCGATCCTCACGGTGCTCATGTTGATCGGGGCCGTGGGTGCGGTCGGGGGCACCATGATGGACACGAAGTGGGAGATCAACGACAACTACGCGGCGCTCGACGCTGCCACAATCGAGGATCCGCCCTACGGATTCACGCTCAAGTACAGCAAGTACTTCCCCATCAACAGCGGGAGCCCGTCGATGATGGCGCTCACGATGCTCGACCCGGAGAAGTACGGGGTCGACACGACACCCGAGGTGCTGATCCTCCACATGGCGAACCCGGTCGTGTCGTTCCCCAACGTCCACGTTCAGCGCGCTGCCTACGAGAAGCTCAAGTTCGTCGCCGTGATCAGCCCGTGGCTCTCGGAGACGGCCGACCTCTACGCCGACGTCGTTCTGCCCGCGGCCACGCTCGAGAAATACGAGGGACCGATCTCCGCGAGCGACCTCTACACCTCGGCGAAGACCGCGCGGGTTCCCCCGATGGACCCGCTCTGGGAGTCGCGCGGCGAGATCGACATCTACCTCGACCTCACCGAGAAGGTGGGCGTCCTTTACGGCGAGGCAGGATTCATCGACGAGATGAACATCTACCTGGAGCTCCCCGAGAAACTGAAGCTCGACGTCGAGGAGAAGCCGACCCCCAGGGACATCCTGGACCGCTGGGCGAAGGCACAGGGGATCCACGAGGGCATCGAGGTCTTCGAGAAGGAGGGAGTCTACGTCTCCGGGCCCCAGGCCCCGAGCACGATCTACGGCTTCGCGACCGATCCCGTCTTCGGCGGCGTCGTCCACCGCTTCTACGGCGAGTCCCTTCTCCGGTACCAGCAGGTCATGAAGGACAAGGGGGCCGACGAGATCTACTGGCGTGACTACACGCCGCTCCCGATCTGGCGACCTCCGACGATGGAGGAGTCGCCCTCCGAGTACGACCTGTACCTCATCAGCTACAAGCTGATCGAGCACAAGCAGTCCCGGTCGAGCTTCGTTCCGCTGCTCGCCGAGCTGGCCGGCGCCCAACGTTTGGAGATGAATCCGCGCACGGCGGCCGCAAGGGCTATCGCGGACGGCCAGATGGCTTGGGTCGAGTCCCAGAACGCGGTCACCGGCGAGACGCGGAAGGTGCAGGTCCCAGTGCGGGTGACGGAGGCGATCCGCCCCGACGTCGTCGGCATGCCGCACCACTTCGGCATGTGGACACATCCCTGGTCGAAGAACCGGGGTCCGACACCGAACGAGCTGTTCTTCACCGGGGAGGGATACGTGGCGAACACGGCCGATCAGTCGTTCCACGTCAAAGTGCGCGTCTACCCGGCAGGGGGTGAGTGACGTGCCGCGCTACGGGATGGTCATCGACCTCGACCGGTGCACCGGGTGCCGCGCCTGCATGGAATCGTGCAAGGTCGAGAACAACACCCCCGAAGCGACGTTCTGGATGTACGTCTTCCGCTTCGAGGAGGGAGAGTACCCGGATACGAGGGTCCGGTTCATGCCCCGACCCTGCATGCACTGCGACAACGCCCCGTGCGTGAAGGTGTGTCCGGTCGGCGCCCGCTACAAGCGAGAGGACGGCCTCGTCGCGACCGACTGGGAGCGCTGCATCGGGTGCCGGTACTGCGAGGTCGCCTGCCCGTACGGGGTCAACACCTTCAACTGGACGCACCCGGAGGAGCAGTACTACCTCGGCTGGGAGGACGGTGCCCCGCCGTGGGCGAACCCCGACCTGAACGAGCCCTACGGTGACGAGCGGCGACGGATCGCCGGGGGTGGGCGGGACGAGGGCGTGATCGAGAAGTGCACGTTCTGCGTCCAGCGCGTGGAACAGGGACTGGACCCCGCCTGCGTGCACGGCTGCCCGCTCAAGGCCTTGGTCTTCGGGGACCTAGACGATCCCGAAAGCCCTCCCTCCCGCCTCCTGCGGAAGAAGGAGGCATTCCGGCTCCTCGAGGAGGTCGGCACCGAGCCGCGTGTGCACTACGTCGGCGGCGGTCCGCCGAGCGAGAACTCCAAGCAGATCGACGCCGTGGAAGCGAGGGTGTGAGCCATGGCAGCACGATTGGAACGACTGCCGTTCGGGGTCGGGCACACGTCCGGCCGTTGGAAGCTCTGGATGGCCGTCCTTGCGGCCATCGCGATCCTGGGGTGGTACGGCTGGTACCTCGAGCTCAGCAGGGGGATGATCGTGACCGGTCTCCGGAACATCGGGCCGATGGGCGGCGCCACATGGGGCATGGACGTCGCCTTCATCGTCTACTTCGTAGGCGTGTCCTTCGCCGGTATCACGGTGGCGGCGCTCGTGCGGCTCGCGGACGTGAAGGCGCTCCGCCCCATCGCGCGCATGGCCGAGGCGCTCACCGTCGTGTCGCTCGTACTCGCCGTGTTCGCGATCATGTACGACCTGGGGCAGCCACTCCGCGGGATCGTGAACCTCTTCCGGTATGCGCGGCCGCAGTCCCCGTTCTTCGGAACCTTCACGCTCGTGATCTCCGGCTACCTCTTCGCGAGCCTCGTGTACCTGTACCTGGGCGGCCGGCGCGACGCAGCGAGATGCGCCGAGGTGCCCGGCCGGCTCCAGCGCTTCTACCAGCTGTGGGCGGCAGGGTATGGCGACACACGCGAGGAGCAGGAGCGGCGCAGCCGGGCGAGCTTCTGGCTCGCCATCGCAATCGTCCCGCTGCTCGTCGTCGCCCACTCGACGCTGGGGTTCGTCTTCGGGCTCCAGGTCGGGCGGCCCGGCTGGTACAGCGCGCTGCAGGCGCCGTCGTTCGTGCTCCTGGCGGGCGTTTCAGGCATCGGGATGCTGATCGTGATCGCCGCGGTCGTGCGACGAACCGTCGCCGGAACGGACCGATTGGACGACGGGGTGTTCCGGTGGCTCGGGAACGCCCTCATGATCCTGCTGCTCGCCTACCTGTACTTCATGGTCGTTGAGCTATTGACGAGCATCTACACAGGGGCCGAACGGGAACGAGAGGTCACGGAAGCACTCCTAAGCGGGCGGTACGCGCCGATCTACTGGGCCGCAGTCGCGCTCCTCGTGATCCCGCTCGCGTTCCTCATCATGCGGTACTTCCGCCGGGGCGCGGGGCTGACTACGCTCGTCGCGAGCGGGGTGATGGTGAACCTCTCCGCGATGGCCAAGCGGTTCCTGATAGTCGTGCCGTCCCAGACCCACGGGACCCTGCTCCCCTACCAGCCCGGTTCGTACACCCCGACCTGGGTCGAGTGGGCCGAGATGGCGGGCCTGATCGCGTTCGGCGCGCTGCTGCTCGCAGTGTTCGCGAAGCTGTTCCCGATCATGCCTGTCGAGGGGAGTGAGTCATGAGACGCCGCATCGTGGTCCTGCTGATGGTCGTGGCCGGATTCGGGCTCCAGGCGGTCACGTACCTCTTCCTTGCGACACCGATCGGGAAGCCGACCGACGACAGCTTCAGCAACCCGAGGGTTCCGTTCGCGCCGGCGCTGTTCATCCTCGGCGTCGTCCTCGTGTTCCTCGCGGCGGTGGTCTACGAGGTGCTCCCCGAAAACGGACGTCGCGAGAGCCGATGACGGAGACCAGTGCCCCCACGCACGCCGCAGAGGTGCGCCGCACCGTCTACCGTGTGCTGTCGAGCCTGCACCTGTACCCGGACGAGGAGCGGATCGAGGCGCTTCGCGACGCCGCGCCCGCGCTGCGTGACGACGGCGCGGCTCTGCGGGAGCTCCCCGGCTTCGCGGCGTGGGACCGCCTGCTGGAGCGGATCGCGGGGCTAGCCGACGACGAGGCGGTCTCCCTGGCCGAGGAGTACACGGCGCTCTTCCTGTCCGGTGCGAGGAACCGGTCGAGTCCCCCGTACGAATCGGCCCACATCGCGTCCGGCCCCCTTGACGCGGGAGCGATCGGCGCGGCAGTCGAGATCGTATACGCCGAAGCCGGACTCGCGGTCGGAGGCGCCGCCAAGGGAGAGCTGCCCGATCACGTCGCCGTAGAGCTCGATTTCATGTCGTGGCTCTGCGGGAAGGAAACCGAAGCAGCGGCTCCGTCCGAGGAGCTCGAGTGGCGTGCCAGGCAACGGAGCTTCCTCGACGAGCATCTGCTCCGCTGGCTACCTTCCTTCGCGGCCGGCGTCGCCCGCGCAGTCCCCGCGAGCTTCTACCTCGACGTCGCCCGGGCCGCGCAGGAGTTCGCCGAGCATGACATCCTCCTGATCGACGCCCTCGCCGAGGGGGGCACAGCGGGCTGATATCGGGGGATCCTTTGGTTGAGGAGCGTGTGGTCGCCGCCGTGTGCGACCGCCTTGGGGACCACGACCTCGATCCGGAAGGCGTCCGCGAGCGGGTCGAGGCCGCGGGCACGACGGCCGTCGTCGTGAGGGACCTCTGCGGCCTCAGAGCACTCCCAGGGGGAACCGAACGCGCCGTGCTGGGTACCTGCCCCGACGGCCCCTCGCGTGCGGACGTCCAGGGGGCCGCGCGCCGTGCGGGCCTCGACCCGTTCGGGGTCGAGCAGCTCGATCTGGTCCGCTCGTCCGCGCTCGGGCATCCCACGCGTCGGCTCGAGCGCGCAGCCGCGTCCCTGACGGCCCGCGCGGGGGGTCTCGCAGCTCTGCGGCCCAGCGCGCCCGACTCGCTTCGGATGCGGCTCCCGGAAGGCCAGTTGAGCCGTCGATCGCTCCTGTCGCTCGGCGCAGTCACGTACCAGCCCGTCGCCGCTATCGACCCCGCCACGTGCGTGGGAACGGGACGATGCGGGCTGTGCGTCGCCCTGTGCCCGTTCGACGCGATCGAGCCTGCCCGTCCCCAACCGACCGTCGTGAAGGATGCATGTACTGCATGCGCCGCCTGCGTGAGCGGCTGTCCGGTCGACGCGATCGCGCTGCCGGGGTCGGATCTCGCCCGGTTCGAAGCGGAGGTCGCCGCGCTCTGCCGCGACGGAGTTGCCGGGCTGCTCGTGAGCTGCGGTGGGTGGGTTCCCGAGGTCGACGGCGAAGCCCCAGAGCTGCTGCCGCTTGCGGTCCCCTGCCTCTCGATCATCACGCCGGGGTGGATCCTCCAGGCCCTGGCGACCGGTGCGCCGGCCGTCGTGCTCGCCGGCTGCGGCGACGCGTGTAGCGCCGGAAGCACGGCGGGGATCCGCGAGCACGTCGCCTATTGCCGGGAGGCGCTCGCTTCCCTCGGCGTCCCGGACGCCGCGACTCGGGTGCGCCTGCACGTTCCGGAGGCCGACGATCCCCACGAGGTGTTCGCCGCCCCGCTCCCCGATCCGCTACCGGCGATCGGAGGTGAGCGACTGGCGCTGGTCGAGCCGGGGGCGACCGCCGATGGACTCCTCCGGATCGCCGGCGTGACGGATGGG
>Ga0209341_10001200_pt1 | contig 25998 bp, 28 predicted proteins | sample RifCSP13_2_FD_184020 | JGI IMG/M metagenome (GOLD analysis project Ga0209341, IMG submission 184020) | Soil microbial communities from Rifle, Colorado - Rifle CSP2_sed 13_2 (SPAdes) (version 2) | ecosystem: Environmental > Terrestrial > Deep subsurface > Rock core/Sediment | place: Rifle... | reverse complement strand
CACGGCTCCAACCTGCTTGTAGTCGTACGCGAGCGGCGCGGTCTGCATGTCTCGAGGCACAGAGAGGAACGCGGGCCGGTTCTCCAGCCCCTTCATGGCCTTGATGGCTTTTCGCACGAACGAACCCACGAGCGTCGGATCTGGAATCACCTCGGCGAACACGGTCATGGGCAGGAACACGTCACGGTCCTCGACTCCCGTCGCACTCGAATCCTGGAAGGTGCCTTCACCTTCCCAGGTAAAAGGGACGTTGCCTGCCACAATCAGCACTGGCGAGCGATCCGAGTAGGCCGCGGAGACAGCGGTCACCATGTTCGAGACCCCGGGACCACCGATACCCATCGCCACGCCGAAATTCAGTGTCGAGCGCGCGTAGCCGTCGGCCATGTAGGCGGCGCCCCCCTCCTGGCACGCCACAATCGGCGTGACTCCGGCGGGGATGAACTCCGACAGGAACGGCTCGACCATGAACCCGGGGACCAGAAAGACATGGTCCACGCCTTCATCTCGGATCGCGCGCAACAGGTATCGCGCGACGTTCGGTTCTGTTCGAGAAAGCGAACTCATGACAGATCACCTCTAGATCAGCTGCCCGAACTTTGCGCGCAAAGCCGTCGTATGCTCGACTCTCCGCAGCGGATTTGGTTGCACTCCCTGGCTCACGGGGTGCTTTGGAATGCCCAACTGGTCGGTGAGCATTTGTTCAGCCGTTTCCAGCGCACCTTCCGCCCAACCCTGGTTGTTTGAATACGCCTCGCCGCAGACATAGACTTTCTCGCTCTGTACCGGGCGCGTCATCTTGGGGATGATCGCGTTGTACCGGAAGCCGGCCTTCCAGCAATGCCATGCCCCGCCGAACGGATCTTCACTCCAGTCGCGATACGCGGCGGCGTACGGCCGCGGAAGTTCCCGCTGTCCGTGAAGCTCGACAATCTGGCGGTGCGCCTCGTTCACCATGGGAATCGTCGCCAATGCCTCGTCCGGCCCGTTCATGCGCTCCCCAGTCTCGAGCCCCTTCCAGAACGGTACGGTGCTGATGTCGTTATAGGACGCCATGAGCAGCGCGGGCTCCGTGGAGATGTTGGGCGTGTCCATGTCGTCGGGTGCCGTGAAATAGAAGGTCTGGCGGATCGGCATGTCGGTCATCGACCGCCCTGCAACCAATCCGAGCGCCTTCCACCACGCATAGGGATAGGCCAGGAACAGCTTGAAGGCAGTCTGAATCAGCACCGAGCCGAGGTTCGCGCGAAGGAAGGCATCCTTCTGGAACTGATCCCACTCCACCAGTTCGAGCGATCGTCGGGGCATGGCAAGAACCACGTGGTCGGCCGTGAGCTCGCTCACCTCCGGCGGCTGGCGGTCCGAGGTCGTGCCGCGCTGCGACACGGTCCGATGAACCGTCAGCGTATACAACCCGTCCTGGCGGCGCACGATTCTCCCGACGCGCGCGTTCATCGTCACCTCGCCGCCGAACTTGTGCTCGAACTGCTTGGCCAGCGCGCTCGGAATCGCCTCCATCCCGTCGACCAGCGTTTGATAGGGGTTCGTAGCGCTGTATTCGCCTCCGGTCGGCAGCAGACTAACCGAGTTTCCATTCGACACGTTCGTGTCGTACCCGCTGCCGATCCGGAGATATTCAAACGCTTCGGGCGACAAGACGCGATACAGCAGGTTCCAGAAACCATACTCGTACAGCGGCCTGCCGAACACCTCTACCTTGAACCAATCGTCAAACGACAGGTTCTGGTAGTTGGGAACCAGGGTGGTGAGAACTTGTTCCTGCAGATCGTCCGGCGTCTTGTTGAGCTCGCCGGGGTCCACGCGATAGGGGATCTTCGCCGAATCGCTCTGCTGACCGATCAGGCGCAACTCGCGCCGGTAGTAGGCATAGTTGTTCTTCCCGTGAGGATCGGTCTTTGGATCGCCCATTGGAAACGGGCGATGAGCCAGACCCAGCTCCTTCACCAAGTTGTTCACCAGAGGGTGGCTCTCCGGGATGTAGCGCATCCCGCCCAGCTCGGCATTCACCGCCGTGATGCCCGGCAGCGGTCGGGTGAACAGCCGGCCTCCGATGCGATCGCTGTATTCCAGGAGGACCACACGCTTGTCCGGCATCGCCTGCTTGATGCGCCAGGCGCTGTAGGCGCCGCCGATACCCCCGCCCACGACTGCGTAGTCGATTCTCTGGTTCACGGACGCTCCTCCTCCCGCATCGATCATCCCGGCCTCACGCTGGCGACGGACACGGGTCTCAATGGGCGGTCCCCTGGATCCCCGCTTGGAGCCGGCCGCGCGCGTCACTTCACCTGCTCCGACTCCCGGTCGAGGAGAACCGTGATTGAGGAGGGAGCCTCATCGGCCGGGGGTGTGATCATCAGGAATCGCTGGCCGTCGGGTGCGACGTCGTAGCTGAGGACGTGCTCGAGCTGGTACGGAGAGACGACAAAGAGCGGTGTCGGAACGGACGCCTCCGCACCCTCGCCGCGCGGATTCCAGGGGACCGCCATGAGCTGACGGTCGGACGAAACGAAGTAGATCTCGCGGCCGTCGCCGCGCCAGCGGGGGTTGTTGCCGCCCGCGATCGAGATCTGGGTCTTCGACGTCCCTTCTGGAAAGCGGCGCACGTATACCTGCCGGCGCCCCGATTCTGCCGAGGTGAAGAGGATCCAGCGCCCGTCGGGCGAGAACTGGCCCTGGTGGTCGAAAGGCGTTCCGCCCCGGGCGAAGAAGGGTCGGGCATCGCCGCTGCGGGGCAGTACCCACAGCCCGGGTGTCTTTGGATCGCTGTACACGTAGAGCACGTGCTTTCCGTCGCGCGACCAGTCGTCGGCCAGCTTGTCGAAGGGCGATTCGAGGACGGCTTCGTCCGCCAGCGACCCGTCGACGGATCGCTCGACGAGATCGTAGGGCCCTTGGCTGTCGTGAGAGAAAAGCAGACGTTTTCCGTCGGGCGACCAGACCGGTCTCAGCTCCTCGTTTTTGGCGCCCCCGAGCCGGGAAGCCGTGCCGCGAGCGATGTCGACAAGCCAGAGCTCCTTTCGGCTGGTCCGGACGTTCCGTCCAACGATCACCACCCGGCGCCCGTCCGGAGAGAGGCGCAGCGATTCCTCGTAGGGGCCGGGAGGTCCGGTCGACTCGAGTTTCTTGCCGGTGCGATCAAGGAAGAAGAGCTGCCGCTCCAGCGGAGGATCCGTCCGGAAGGCGAGGATGCCATTCCAGGAGACGCTCGCCAGGGCCGCGGCGGCTTCACCCTGGTGCGCGACGCGACCCGGGACGAGCCGCGGCTCACCCTTGAGCGCGAGGCTTGACGGATCGAAGCGCTGGGCCTGCAGAGTCCCCTCGATGGTGAAGAACAGGTGATCGCTCGAGGCGCCGACAAGGGCGTCGGCTGCGCGGAGGTAGCTGACTTCCTTCGATCCGAGGGAGGCAGCGCAAATCCAACCTTCGCGATTGTCCTGTCCCTGACGGGTCCTTGCGAAGAAGAGGAAGCGCATCCCGTCCGGCAGGAACGTCGGCCAGAGGTGCGCGACCTCCTTCCGTGAGGCATCGAGCGTCGTCACGGGAACCGGCGTCCCTCCCTCGGCGGAGACCGCGTGCAGGCCGGAACCGTAGAACGGGACGAGGAGGATCCTCCCGGCCGAGCCCCACGAGGCACCCCACGAGACCTCAGCCGCGTCGCAGAGAGTCTGCGAATTGCCGCTGGAGAGATCCACCCGCTTCCACTTCCGCTCTGCAATCAAGCCGATGGACCGCCCGTCCGGCGACCAGAACAGTCCGGCAAGGCCTTCGGTTCCCGCGACGGGCTTTGCTTCGAGGGAATCGAGCGGCCGGACCCAGGCGATGCTCTTTGATCGTGTATCCCGCGCCGCGAAGGCAACGGCCCGGCCATCGGGCGAGATCTCCGGTCTGCCGACATCAGACGTTTCGAGCACGGTGCCGGCGGGCGCATCCACGGCGAAACGGACCGTCCCGAGCTCGCGTGTCGGCGATCGAAGCAGACGGCTGAAGCCGAAGCCTGCCGCAAGGCCGAGCGCGACGAGGGCTGTGGAACGGGCGCGACGGCCGATCGCAGTGCCACTGCCGCGGGGGGAGGCCGATGGCTCCACCTGCGAACCGCCATCCACGATCCACTGAAGCTCGCTCTTCAGGTCGCCCGCGCTCTGCCAGCGCTCTTCCGGGTCCTTGGCGAGGCACTTCTTCACGACACGGTCGAGCGCCGGAGGCGCGAACGGTGCGATGCTCGAGATGGCCAGCGGCTCATCCTTCAGGATCGCCCCGATCGTGCTCGCCTGACTCGTGCCCGGGAAGGCCCGCTTGCCGGTCAGCATCTCGTACAGAACCGAGCCGAAGGCAAAGATGTCCGAGCGTGCGTCGGCGTCCTTGCCCTCGAGCTGCTCCGGCGCCATATACTGGAACGTCCCCAGCAGCGTGCCTGCCCGCGTCAGCGTCTGAACCTCTCTGTCCAGGGCCGAGAGACCCTCACCGCCAACGCCACTTCCAGAGGCAAACGGGCGGGCGAGCTTAGCAAGGCCGAAGTCGAGCAGCTTGGCTCCCGCCTTCGTCAACACGATGTTCCCCGGCTTCAGGTCTCTGTGAACCACCCCATTGCGATGCGCCTTGTCCAGCGCGTCCGCGATCTCGGTGGCGTAGCGCAGCGCCTGGTCGAGAGGCAGCGGTCCTTTCTTCAGCCGATCCGCCAGCGATTCGCCCTCCAGGTACTCCATCACCAGGTAGTCGATCCCGCCCTGCTGGCCGATGTCGTGGAGCGTGCAGATGTGGGAGCAGTTGAGGGCGGAGACCGCCTTGGCTTCGCGCTCGAAGCGTTGGCGTAACTCGGGGTCACCCGAGAGGTGAGACGGTAGAACCTTGATCGCGACGGTCCGCTCGAGCCGCGTGTCGCGGGCGCGGTACACCTCGCCCATCCCCCCGGCCCCAATGGCCGAGAGTATTTCGTACGGCCCGAGCCTTGCGCCCGCCGTCAAGGCCATGAGCGATCTTCCGAGTGTGGCCGATTGTACGGCAGCCCTCGGGCTTCGCGGCCGGCCCCCATCGCGTCGGGAGGTCGGCGGTCCTTCGGGCCGTCCGAAGGGTCGAAGATCACTTTTCGAGACGGCGCTCGGCAGGTGGGCATTTTGGGCGGATCCTATCCGAGACAGGCACGGCAGGGTAGCGTGCAGGCGCGGTGGAGCCGCGGAACCGGGAGATCGACTACCGCCGCGGCCAGCGCATCGTCGCGGTGCCCATAGGCGCCTCGGGCGCCGAGCCGGCCTACGGCAAGCCCACGGCCCCTTCGCTCACGCGTACGACTGAAGATCCGGCGGCTGGGGCAACCGCTCGAACCTGTCCACAAAGACTGGGTGGGTAACCCAACCCCATTTCGCCAATCTGTTGCCGCCGGTCGGTGCTTTGGCCTCGCTATAATGAGCGGAAAGGAGCCGGAGTGACCGCAGCATCGCGAACTGCCCACCGCCGACGAGACTGGCCCGTGCGCGTCTACCGGCTCGGTGCCGAGCCCGGCGACGACCTTCGGGCAACGACGACCGCGGAAGAGCGCCTCGCCATGATGTGGCCCCTGGCACTGGAGGCCTGGGCTCTGAGCGCCGGTCCGGTACCGGAGTATTCCCGTTCGGAAGCGCCGGTTTCACTTCGTCCGGCCAGGGCGTCGTGACCACCGTGCGCGACGCGTGAACGAGGACTTTCGCGACCTGCTCGCCGCCCTGCTCGAAGCGGGCGTGCGCTTCCTCGTGGTCGGCGCGCACGCGATGGCCGTCCACGGCGTCCCTCGCGCGACGGGCGACCTCGATGTCTGGATCGCCGCGGACGCGGACAACGGGGAGCGCGTCTGGACGGCGCTGCTTCGGTTCGGTGCTCCCGTCGCGGCGATGGGAGTTCGGCGCGAGGACCTGACCCGGCCAGACGTGGTCGTTCAGATCGGGCTTCCACCGCGCCGCATCGACCTGCTCACCTCGATCACCGGCGTTGCGTTCGACGGTGCCTGGGCCGATCGGGTCACGCACGATGTGGAAGGCCTCGCGATCCCCTTCCTGGGCCGCGCGGCACTGGTGCGGAACAAGCGCGCCACCGGCCGCGCGAAGGACCTGGCGGATCTCGAGGCTCTGGGAGAGCAGGCCTGAGGGCTTCTTCAGCCCGCTACCGAGGGCTCGGCCACGTCACCTCGCCCGCGGCCCGCGGCGCCGCAGCCCTTCGAGGAAGCTGAAGACGAAGACACGCGTCGGGGGCGGGCCGCCGCTGTCCCGCTCCGGGTGGACGAGGGCCCGAGCGCCTTCGTGTTCGGCAAGTGAACTCCCTCTCGACGGATCCGGAGGGCCCCGCCGTGGGTGCGTCCCGCGGCGGGCGGAACGGATATACAATCGCGTTCTCAAACGACAAGGAGGAACGGTATGAGCATGCGAACGGCAGTCGTTTTTTTGGCCGCGTTGGCCGTGGCTCCGCTGGCGCAGGCACAGACCAAGATCTCGGGAACCGTGCAGTGCGCGAAGCCGGACAAGGAGTTCAGCATACCGGTCGAAGGAGAGGCGGGGCACGCCTACGCGATCAGCCACGGCACGTGCACGTGGACCAAGCCCATGGAAATCGCGGGCAGCAAGACGAAGGAAGACGTCTTCACCAACTACGACGAGCTCAAGGGCGACACCGCTCACGGCCATGCCGACGGTGTGGGGACCCTCGTGAGCGGCGACCAGTTCCGCGTGCGCCTCGAAGGCAAGACCCTCCTCAAGGACGGGGCGCCCCTCAGCTCGGATGGGAAGTGGAAGTTCGTGGGCGGGACGGGGGCCCTCAAGGCCGTCAAAGGCGGCGGCACCTACACGTGCAAGGGCGGCCCCGAAGGCATGACATGTGAGGTCAGCGGGGACTACTCGGTGACCAAGTAGGACCGCGTCTCGCCGTGCGACCGGGTGGCGGGCGTGGTGGAGCATTCGCGGCTACGGACGGACCTTCGGACCCTCCCTATCGTCCCCTGAGGGGCCTTGAGAGACGGCACCCTGCGGCGCTCGGTGAAGGCGTTGGCGCGGACCGCCTTCTTCCTGAACTTGTGGACGGACCGGGGCTGGCGTCGCAGGCGCGGCGAGCGACCCTACATCCTGGGCGGGGCGTGCCGACGGTGTGCCGCCTGCTGCGAGGCCCCCGCCATCCGCGTGCACGCGCTCGTGTGGCTCTCGCCCGGCCTTCGGCGCGCGTTCCTGTGGTGGCAGGAGACGGTGAATGGCTTTCTGCTCGTCGAGGCGCGGCACCGCGAGCGCACGTTCGTGTTCCGCTGCACTCACTTCGACCCGACGACCCGCTCCTGCGACAGCTACTCGTCTCGACCCGGGATGTGCCGCGACTATCCCCGCGCTCTCCTCGACCAGACGGCGCCCGAGCTGCTGCCGGGCTGCGGGTACTGGCCCGTGGCCCGCAATGCCGCCCGCGTCCTGCGCGTTCTCGAGTCCCAGCCCCTGACCGAGGAGCAGCGCGCGCGGCTGCGCCGGGACCTGTACCTCGAGTAACGGAGGACGGCGACCGAGGGCGGCATCATCCGCGAGGAGAGGGCGGCGCCGCCGCCTTCAGGCCTTCCCCTCCGCCAGGGCCCGCACCGCCCGGCGCAGGAGACGGTGTCGGTCGAAGAGCATCGCGTAGTCGGACTCGTGGCGCCCGCCCTTGGCCCGGACGACGCGGACGAGCGCGCGCTTCTCCGCGACTCCCCAGCGCCGGACACCGGGCAGATTGAGGACGAGGGGACTCCAGCGCTCCCAGGCCAGCCTCTCGCCCGCAGAGAGGCCGCGCAACGAGCCGAGCCCGAGAAGCGCGGCTGCCTCCCGTGCGCAAGCCCGAGTCGCCCCTTCCCGGTCGGAGCCGACCCTCCCGGCCAGATACTCCATCACCCGCAACCCCACGTTGGGCAGGGGCAGGACGCCGATGACGTCGTCGCGCGGCCGGCCCGGGCTCCAGTAGACGTTCTCCGCGGCCAGGGTCTTGAGGGTGGCGAGGCTCGAGCGATGGGTCGGGTCGGCCCGCATGCGCCGAAACTCGGCGCGCATGATCCGTCGCAGGTGGGGGACGCGCGGTCGGAAGCCGAGCTTCTGGTAGAACCACCAGGCCCCGGAGCGGAGGGCCTCCGGGTTGTCGTGGCCGAGCTGGTAGGGGTAGACCGTGAAGCTCTCGGAGCCGAAAAGGTGGCGGACCGTGCCCAGCACGCGGCCGTAGATCCGTGCCGCCTCCGTCCCGCGGTACGTCTCGAACACGTTGTAGGCGATCTCCGAGGAGGAGAACAGCGCGCTCACGAGCACGTAGCCGACCGGCACCCCGTTCTTGAGCGTCAGCATCCCGTACACGGCCTCCAGGAGCAGCCGCCGCTCGGGTACCGCCCCGATCAGCGCGAACTGAAGGCCCTCACCGCAGTCCACGAGCCGCACGTCACGGGGGTCGCCGTGGGCGAAGACGTCGAGGTCGCGGCTGCGCGTGACCATCGCTTCCCGCGCCAGGTTGACGAGCTCCCGGCCCTCGCGGGGCGTCACCGCCCGGACCGCGAGGGGAGGTCGTCTCACCTCCTCTTCGAGCGAAGGCCGGGTCCGCAGAAGCGGCCCGCTCTGATGGACGACGGGCGAGCTCCAGTGCTTGGCGCGGGTGCGCGCGGGGGTGTCCCGCCCCGGGGCGAGGCGGATGGGGATGTCGAGCCGCTCGAAGATGACCTCGCGCACGAAGGGGTCGGGCAGCGCCGCGCGGAAGCGGCGGATGAGAAAGGCGGCGTCGGTCTCGCGGCGGCCCTTCATGCGCGCGATCCACTCCCGCACGGGCAGCGCGTACTCGTCGAGGGCGGGCGTTTCTCCGTAGAGGGCGAAGAGGGGCAGGAGCTTCTCGAGCTGGCCCTTGTCCTTGAAGCTCCCCCAATCGATCGTGATTCGATCCCCCCACCGCCGCGCCAGCCACTCGGCGGTGAAGAGGAAGAAAGGGAAGCGGATCTCCGTTCCCGCGATGCCGGTGTCGCGAAGCGCGGAGCGGCTCCGCCGTAGGTCCGCCCGCTCGGAGAAGCCCGCGAGCATGCGCTCGACCTGGGCCAACACCGCGGCGTCGTCGGGGTAGGCCCGCAGGAAGCAGAGGGCCTCGTGCAGGCGCTCGACGTCGCGGGCGCGGGGCAGGCGGGCGGCCTCGAGCCGGCGAAGGAGCGCGAGCTTGCTCACGCCGCTGCCACCCCCGAACGCCGTCTTGAGGCGCTCGAGCTGCCGGAGTGAGCTCTCCACGGGCCCACGATTCTGCTCTCGGAGACGCCGTCAAGTCCATGCCTTCGGGCGCGCGCGGGCCGACGAGCACGGGACCGCCCCGGGGGAGGCCGTCCGTCGTGGGGCCCATGGTCAAGGCGGCCTTGGGTGTCCTCGGGCTCGAGATCCTGGTCATATTCGGGATCTGGCGTACGCACCGTATGGGTGCGCCGGCCGCCTGAGCGACGGGTCCCAAGCGGAAGCTCGAGCCCCACGAATGAAGGAGACGGTTGACAGACGGGTCGGGTTGGGGAGGATCGCGGCCGACTTTGACGTGAGCCGCCCCGCCATCTCCCAACATCTGAAGGTGCTGCTCGACGCGGGCCTCGTCCACGAGCGCAGGGAGGGCCGGCGCCGCATCTACGCCCTCGACCCGACGCCGCTGGCCGAGGTCAGCGAGTGGCTCGAGACCTACCGCGCCTCCTGGGAGCGGAATCTCCTGAGTCTCAAGGAATACGTGGAGGCGGAGGCGACGGCAGGCAGCGCGTCGAGCCCGAAGGCGTCCCCGCCCCGGAGAAGGAGACGCGATCGTGGCCGGCGAGGCTGAGAGCAAGGTGGAGGTGAGGGTCGAGGGCGACGCGATCGTCGGCGAGGTCGAGATCGCGGCGCCGCCGGAGCGGGTGTTCCGGGCCCTCACCGACCCCGAACGGCTGCGGGCATGGTGGGGCTCGCGTGACAGCTACTGGGTCGAGGAGTGGACGGCCGATCTCCGCGTCGGCGGGGCATGGGAGGCCCGCTGCATGAGCGCCACCGGGCGGCCGTCGCGGGTCCGCTTTGTACCTGGGGATCTTGACCGTCACCTCGCTCGGCCTCGTCGCCGTCGCCGTGGCACAGGAACCCACCGATCTCATGTCCGGGAAGGTCGACACCGGCCACACCATCTCGCTGGAGGCCACCGTCGATGCGCCTCCGGCGGCGGTCTTCGGGGCGTGGACCACCGAGGAAGGGCTTCGGCGCTTCTTCGCCCCCAAGGCCGTCGTCGAGCCGCGCCTGGGAGGACCTTACGAGATCGTCTTCATGCCCGAGGCCGACCCGCGGGGCGAGTCTCACGGGACAAAGGGAGCGCGCATCCTGCGCTGGGAGCCTGACCGGGCCCTGTCGTTCGAGTGGTTCACGTTCGTGAGCCGAGACCTGAGCCGCGAGGCGCCCCCGGGTGCCACGAGCCCTCCGCTGGTCCCCGCCGCCGAGCGCGACGTTCGACCCATTCCCACGTGGGTAGACCTCACCTTCGAGCCGGTCACGGGCGAGCCCGGTAAGACCCACGTTCGACTCGCCCATCGGGGATTCCTCACCGGCGGTAAGTGGGACGAGTCCTACCAGTACTTCTGGCGAGCGTGGGCGACGGTACTGGGCCGTCTCGGCGCGATCTGCGGCCGCGGTGTCCGGGCGAACGTCCCCTAGCTGGAGGGCCGGGCACGGTCACACGCGCCGCGGACCACGATCCTCCCGTGGGGAACGCGCCTGGCGCATCGCGGCGAGGCCGAGTGTCGCCAGACCGAGCGCCCCCATGCCCACGCTCGCCAGAAGGCCGTTCGTCAGGCTGGTGCGGTCGCCGATGAGGCCGGTCACCCAGGGGCCGGTCGCCACACCGAGCAGGTTCGCCGTCAGCAGGCCGAAGCCGATGACGGTGGCCCGACGGCCCGCGGGCGCCAGCTCGTCGATCGCGGCGAGCGCGGGCCCGAACCATCCCAGCATCCACGCCTGGGACAGGAACCACACCGGGACAAAGAGCGGGGACGCGGCGGGGAGCGCGTAAAACGTCGCCGCGCAGCCCAGTCCGACGCCGCCCACGGCCACGAAGGCGGCGAGGCGGCCGGACGGGTGGCGGCGCTGCGCCCGGTCGGTGAGAGAGCCGATGCCAACGCTTCCGGCGAGGCCGGCCACGGCCACGATGACCGCCGAGAGGTACGCCGCCCGGGCATAGGCGAAGCCCCTCTCCGTCACGAGCCACGTGATGGCGTGCTGCGATGAGCTGCTGGCGAAGGCGAGGAGCGTCGCACCGAGCACCACGAGAGGGAGGGCCGGCCGCTCCCGCAGCGCGCGGGCGATCGTGCGCGCCGTGTCGAGCAGAGTCTCGCGAGGTGCCGCGGATGCGGCTGCGGACAGAGGGACCCCGGCGACGTCGCGGCGCGGCGGATCCGCCAGACGGGCCACGAGGGTCACCGCCACGAGCCCGAGGAGCCCGAGGACGAGGAAGCACGCGCGCCACCCGAGCCATGGGCCCAGCCACCCGCCGAAGGCGAAGCTGATCGCGAAGCCGGTCGGGATGCCCGCGTAGTAGATCCCGTTCGCGAGGCCGAGGCGACCCCGGGGGAAGCGGTCCCCGAGCATCGAGAGGGCCGCCGGGGGGAGGGTCGCCTCGCCCACGCCCACCAGCGCACGCCAGAACGCCATCGACGCGAAGCCGCCCGCCGTCCCCGTGAGGGCGGTCGCCGCGCTCCAGACCGAGAGGCCGGCCGCGATGAGGCGCGGACGGTGGAATCGGTCGGCCGCCGCGCCCACCACCAGCGTCCCCAGAGCGAAGACGACGATGAAGGAGACCCCGACGAGGAGTCCGATCTCGGCGCGCGACAGGCCGAGGTCGGCCATCAGCAATGGGGCGAGCGTCACCACCAGCTGCCGGTCCATGTAGCCGAGGACGTTCAAGGCGGTCAACGCCGCCAGGAGGCGCCACGCGCTGCGATCCGGGGCGGTCCCGCTCACCGCCATCTCCTTCTTCGCTGTGCTCGAAACTCGACCGGAGAGCCACATTTCTCGGGCTTCGCCGAGTTTCCGGCCCCGGCGTCGTTCAGCTCCCCTGCACCCGCGGTGGACGAGCGATACCGAGCCGCTTCATCCGGTAGCGTAGCGTATTGAGGCTGGCACGGGCGGTGGACTCGAGATCACGCGGCTCGCTAAACGCCGACCCGGACGGCGACAGGACCGAGAACCGGGCCGGCTCCTGGCGCGTTAGACCAGATGAGGATGGGCCGTCTGCCTGCTGGAGGTCCTCCATGCCACTCAAGCGCTTGATCGTCCTCGCCGTGCTGCTGGCGCCCGCGCCGGCCATCCCCGAGGACGCCACCGAGATCCTGGCCCGGGCCAAGGCCGCCTCGGGCGGCACCCGCCTGGGACCGGATCCGGTCGAGCCACGTCCGCGCCTCCTTCTCACAAGGTGGCCTTGAGGGGACGGCGGAGTCCTGGGAGGACACCTTGACCGGCCGCTTCCGTGACCAGTACGAGCTCGGCCCGATCAAGGGGGCCGCGGGCTTCGACGGCCAGACCATCTGGTCGCAGGACGAGTCGGGCCAGTCTCGGGTCGAGGAGGGCGGCGAGTCGCGCGAGGCGGGGACCAACGACGCCTACCGGCGCTCGCTCGCGTACTTCTTCCCCGAGCGCTGGGAGGCGCATGTCGAGTACGCGGGCCTCCGGGAGGAGGGCGACCGCCGCTTCCACGTGGTTCGCCTCACGCCCAAGGGCGGGCGTCCTTTCGACCTGTGGATCGACGCCTCGACGTTCCTGATCGACCGCACGGTGGAGAAGGCCGCCATCGAGACGCGCACGGTCTTCTTCCGGGACTACCGCGAGGTCGAGGGTGTGCAGGTGCCGTTCGGGGCGCGCTCGACCACGGCGAAGAGAAGTACCACCAGGTCGCGAAGGTCGAGGCGGTCGAATACAACGCGCCGATCGACCCCGCGCGCTTCGCCCTGCCCGCCCCGCCGCCGCCCGACTTCGCCATCTCAGGCGGCGGGGCCTCGACGACCGTCCCCTTCGAGCTGCTGAACAACCTCGTGAAGGTCGCGTCCCTTGAGCTCGGAGACGCGACGCTGCGTGACCAGGTCTTCGCCGTGTTCCCGCTGGCCTCGCTCGGCCAGGCGGAGGGTGTCGTCCCGCAGTGGGGCCTCGTGGGCTACGAGATCTTCAAGCGCTTCGTGGTGAAGGTGGACTACGAGAGAAGCCAGCTCACGCTCACGTTGCCTCCGGCGTTCTCCTACACGGGAGAGGGCACCGTGGTGCCCTTCAAGTTTAACGAGCACATCCCCCAGGTGGAGGGGGAGATCGACGACCTCCCTGGCCAGTTCGACATCGACACCGGCAGCCGCTCCTCGCTGGACCTGCTCGGGCCTTTCGTCGAGAAGCACGACCTCAAGGCGCGCTATGCGCCGAAGGTCGAGGGCGTGACGGGCTGGGGCGTCGGGGGCGGAGCGCGCTCGCTGGTGACGCGGGCGAAGACGCTGCGCCTGGGAGGGGTGACGGTTGCGGCGCCGGTGACGGAGCTGAGCCTGCAGAAGACTACGGCCGCCGGCAGATCGTCTTCGAGCCAAACGCCAACTACGCGAAGCCCGACGTGTTCGACCGCGCGGGGCTGTGGCTGAACCTCGCCGCCGACGGCTTCGAGGTGATGGACGTGATCGCCGGAGGGCCGGCGGCAAGGGCGGGGCTTGGCGTTGGCGACCGCATCGTGGCCGTGAACGGCAGGCCCGCGTCCGGGCTGTCGCTCCCCGCGCTGCGGGTGCGCTTCAAGACAGACCCGCCCGGCACGCGGGTACGCCTCCGCGTCGTCTCCGGCGGGAAGCAACGCCAGGCCGTGCTCGTGCTGTGCGACCTCGTCTAGGAGCATGTCCCGCCGTCACCGCTCACCCCGCGGGGCCGCGGCCTTCGTCCACTCCCATTCCTCGAAGGCGGTATGGCCTCCCCGCGGCCCCTCGATCCGCGCGTGGAGCGCCCCCGCCGCGTCGAGCCAGTAGAGGATCCGCCGCGGGAAGTCGTGCTGCGGGTTCTCGAAGACCGCGCGCTTGTCGCCGAGCTCGACGAGCTTGAAAGGCGTGGGCGGAGCCGACCGCGGACTCGCGAAGTAGAAGGTGCCCTCCGGCGTGGTGTCGACCCGGAGGAATTCCCACGATCGGAGGCGGCCTCCCTTCACGTCGGCGTGGAGGCCCAGGAGCACGCCGCCGAGCGGCGCCGTCCAGTACTCCTCCGTCGCGACACCGTCCTTCTCTCCGACCCAGCGCCCCTCCAGCCACGCCAGGCGCTCAACCTCGCCGGCGGCGGCAGCCACCGTACCCCCGGCCAGGATGGCCGCCAGGGCGGTCGCTCCGATCGCTGCCTCCTTCATCTCTTTTCCTCCCCACGTGGAGCGTCAACGGAAATAGTCTGGCTCGTTCCCCGCTTTCCACTTGATGTTGCAGCCGATGCTCGCTTTCTGGCGAGGATCGACGGGCCGACCCGCGAGAACGGCGTCGACAGCGGCGCGGAGGTCCTTGCCCGTCACCGGGATCGCGTTGGAGGGCCGGCTGTCGTCGAGCTGGCCGCGGTAGACCAGCCGCCGCTGGCCATCGAACAGGTAGAAGTCGGGGGTGCATGCCGCCCGGTAGAGCCGCGCCACCTGTTGGGTCTCGTCGAAGAGATAGGAGAAGGTGTAACCCGCGCTCGCCTTCTCCTCCCTCATCTTCTCCGGCGCGTCGTCGGGATACTGGGTGACGTCGTTGCTGCTGATGGCGACGACGGCCACACCGCGGCCCTGAAGATCGCGGCCGAGTCGCGCCAGCTCCGAGCGGACGTGTTTGACGAAGGGGCAGTGGTTGCAGATGAACGCCACGAGCAGCGCCTTCGCGTCGGTGAAGTCCGACCGGCCGACCATGCGACCGTCGGTGTCGGGAAGCCGGAAGTCCGGCGCCAGCGTGCCCAGCTCGAGCATCGTCGACGGGGTGACGGCCATGGGCGGCTCCTCCCTTGTCGTGGCCTTCGGTCGATTCTATCCACAGAACGCGTGGATCAGGTCGGCGCGGCCGCACCCCCTCCCCAGCCTCGACCTCGGTCCCGTCGCAAGGCGACTCAAATCGGGCAGCAGCCCTCGGTCCCCCAGGATCCCGACAGATCACCGACCACCAGCCCGCCGGGAAGACGTTCAGCCGCGAGCACTTCGAGCCGGCGCCCGTCGGTCCGCTCCACCGTCGCAATCCGTTTCTCCGAGCTCTACAGTCTCGGATTGGCGAGCATGGGCTACGATTGGCCAGTTCTGTAGGCTTAGTGTTCGGCGGACGTAGCGAGCGGCAGCGCGGCGAGAGGTCCAGCATCAGCTGCGGTAGCGGGCATGCAAGCTCTGGCGCTCGGCCGGCTCTACCTGGCTGCCGTGATCTTCAGGTTCGCGAAGTGACCTCCCTGCCCAGGCCCTACCCAAAGACCGATACCTCCGCCCTTCCGGTCGCTCAACTCCTCAACCACCAGGCTCGGCTCTCTGGCGTCGTTGACGTAGACCAGCACCTTGAGCTTTTCGACCACGATCCTGGCATGGAACCAGGCATCCCCGTCCGGCGCGGGGACGATGGGCTTCTCGTATCGCCCCGGCAGGTCCTTGCGGAGGTCAAACCATCGGAACCTGGGGTGCGAGATGTACTGCACTGCGTGGGCCTTTCTCTCTGCCTCGTCGGCGCGGAAGTTGAACGGCCGGAAGTAGACCGCGTCGTGGGTCTTCTCGTCGAGGACGCGGAAGGCGACACCCAGGAAGTTACTCTGGGGCGGGCCGCTTTGTCCGAGGGCATCGAACTCGACCACTCCGTTTGGGAACTCGATGCCGCTCAGGACGACGACCCATTCGTCCTTCTCCGAGAACTCCTTCTTCGTCGGCTGGACCTTCAGCGCGGGCTTCCCCTTGACGTCCTCGACCCAATTGAGGCTGACGTCGGCCGGGATCGTCGCCCCCTTGCCGTCAGCGATCGCTTTGAGATCGGGTGTCATGGTCTTCTGCTGTGCGTTAGCCGACCCAGCGACGACCGAGAGCACAGTGAGCACCGTCAGGGAGTACCGCATCGTGATTAGCCTCCTCCAGGTTCTGCCAACCCAACCGATTCTAGCCCGTAGGCGGACTGCCGGAGGCGTCGTGTGAGTCTTACCGCAGACCAACAGCAGGAGCGGCCGGCGAGCCGCCGAACAAGGGGATGAAGCAGACGAAGCCCGGTAAACTTCGGAGCTTCGCAGCTCATCCGCGGTGTTCTGCGGACGTGAGGAGGAAGATGTGAGAAAGATGGTCGGCCTCCTCAGCACAATCGCCTGCGGACTCGCTCTGTGGCCTGCGGCAACCCGTTCGCAGTCCAATGGTCAGCTCGGGCTACCGGCGGAGCTGGCCGGGTACAGGGAGTGGACGCAGCTGCTGAAGTCACCCTACCAGGTGCCCATGGAGCTCTGGGTACGTTGTATGGCGCCGACGCCCGCTGACTGGGCCGCGGCACGCCGGAAGTTCGGCCCGCATACCGAGCGCTACATTCGGGTTTACGCAAATCAGCCAGCCGTGGCTGCGGTGTCCGGTGGTGAAAGGCGACCCTTCCCGCCCGGAGCCGTGATCGCGAAGGAGAAGTTGGCCCGCTCACCCCACGGTCCGGCTGAAGGCGTAGCATTTATGCTCAAGCGAAAAGAGCCTCAGTTTCCCGAGACTGGCGGCTGGGAGTTTCTCTACTTCCCTGCGTCTGGCGAGGCTCGTCGCACACACGAGGCCTGCGCTTCGTGCCACCGTGCAACAGCGTCGACGGAGTACGTCTTCGGCCAGTATCCGAGGTAGAGGTGAGGCGCCGCAGAACAACCAGATGCAGCTGACGGCGGAACCTCCCTCGATAAAGTAGACACTTCCGACTGCCGCTGCAGGAGGTGTCGATGCCGCGAGCGGGCTGGAAGCGACCGTCAGCCATCGTTGGGACCTTCTTGTCGTGACGCTGCTTGCCGTTGGAGTCGGACTCCTCGGTCCGTTTCTGTTCGTCATCGTCGCGGCGATCGCGGTGCCTCCCGCTCTCGTCGTCGGAGCATGCGGCAGCTTTCAGCAGACGGGGAGGCTTGCCATCCCGGCATTCGTACTGGAAGGGCGGTTCTAGGGCCTTAATGCCGCGGCGCTGATCCGGGCGGCCTCTGCTAGCATCCTCGTCCGCATGGCCTTTCTTCGTACGCAGGGCTGGCTGCCCGGCCTAGGGCACCTCTGGCGCGAGCGGTGGTGGCTCGTCGCCTTCGCCGCCCTCCTGACCCTGTGCCGGCTGCCCACGATCGACGGCTGGGACGAGGCGTTCTACGTGGGGCAGCTCACGTCGGTGGTCGGGGACCGGGACCTGCGGCTGCAGGACGACGTCGTCGTCGTGCCGAAGCGGTTCGAGGAGAAATGTCGCACCGTCACGACGGCCCTGCCGTCGGGGGCGCTCGCGAACACCTTCGGCCTCGGCCCCGGGATCCTCCTCTCGCCCTTCACCGCTCCGGTCGTGCTCTCCGCGTCGCCGCCGCCCTGGATGGCCTTCCGCGCCACGGCGGCGCTCGGCGCGATGGTGATGCTGACCATCACCGCTCTCGTGTCCACGGCCGTGCTGAGGCGCGTCGGGGTGGCGGGCGACGAGGCCCCCCTCGCCGCCGGTCTCGTGCTACTGAGCAGCCCGATCGCCGTCTACGGGACGCGCTCCTACCTGAACGCCCACGCCGGGGGGGCGCTGCTGGTGGCGCTGGCGATCCACCAGGCCCTCGTCTGGGTCGCCTCGCGGCGGGACCGTAACGCCCTGGCCCTCGGTCTCGCCGTCGGCCTCGCGTGCGTGAATCGCTGGCAGGACGCCGTGATCGTCCTTCCCCTCGCGCTCGGCGCCGGGGTCACGGCCGCTCGTGATGGGCGCGGGTGGCGCCGTGGCGTGAGTCTGTCGGTTGCCGCGGCGGCGCTGGCCGTGGTGTGCCAGCTCCTCGCCTGGTGGGCGCAGTTCGGGACCCCGCTGCTGGTGCCCCAGGGCGCCGGATACATGCGGTGGCTTGCCCCCCAGGTCGTCCCCCTCCTCCTGTCGACGTATCGCGGTCTCCTTCCGTGGGCTCCGGGCCTCGCCCTCGGATTGCTGGCCCTCGGCCTGGGCCTTCGGAGTGCCGATCACCGTTGGCTGTTCTGCGCGCTCGTCCTGGGCACCCTCCTCGCCATCTACGTCTCCGCGTGTCCGCAGGACTGGTGGGGGCGGGACGCCTTCGGGCCCCGGCGCCTCGCCTCGCTCGCGCCCGTCTCCGCGCTGGGCCTCGGCCTCCTCCTCGGGCGCCTCACGCCTCGGACGCGGGTGCTCCTCGCGGCGCTTCTCGGTCTTTGGGCAACCGTCGCCGTGAGCGCCCACTTCTCGGGCCACGACGACCTCCTCGAGCTCGTGACCGGTCGACCGGACCCCTTCCGTCCGGCCGAGGCCGTCTCCTCGGCGGACCGGGGATGGATCAACAGCTGGGGCGCCCTGCACGCGATGAAGCCGGGTTTCTCGTTCTCGGACATGCCGCGTCGGGCCGACCGGCTCGTGGGGATCGTGTTCGTCGCCTTCATCGTCGGCGTCATGCGCCTCCTCTGGCCCCTGCTCGCCGGGCGGGCAGCCGTGCAGCGGCTGGCGATGGCGCTCGCGCTTCTCCATGTCGCCGCCTGGGCCTTCATCCTCGCGGTCGTCGTCCCCCCGAATCGTGATTGGGACACACGCTGGGCGGCGTTCCTCGCCGCCCCCCTCGACGCCGGTCGAGCGGCGTCGCTTCCCGCGGACGCCGCCGTGGCGCGGGACGTGGTCATCGCGAAGCGCGCGGCCGCCGTCGGCGACACGGGCCCGCTCGCGCTGGCGCTCGAGCGGCTGCGCGGCCACGGCGTCGTTGCCTCGCCCCGGGATGCCCTACGCTGCGGGCAGCCGGCTGCTCGCTGAGCGGTCACGGCCGGCGGTCGAGGGCCTTTACGACCAGAAGCAGGGCCCGGCCCGCGGGCAGCTCCACGCGGCGCTCCGAGACCGGCTGCAGCTCGATGTGTGAGATCCCCTCGCCACGGTGGGGATCGAGGAGCACGGCCTCGCTCGGCTCGCGGCCCGCCGGGGACACCCGGGCCCCCGGACGGCGCGGCGAGTCGAACCACGCGACGTAGGCGCCGGGGGCGGTGCGGAGCTGGATGCGCCCCGCCCCCTCGCGCCGCGGGAAGAAGACGCCTTCGTCGGCAGGGGCGACGATGCTGAGCTCCTTCCAGGGGACACCCGCGAGCTGGTGCACGAGCTCCGGCGAGGGTTGACCACTCCAGTACCAGCGCGGCGACAGGGGATCGAGGAACGTCGGCTGGGCCGGGCCTCGTGCGAACGAGTAGCCGCCGGGCACCGGGTGGGCGTAGCAGAACACGCCGGGCGCCCGGCAGGGGAGCGGCTTCTCCGCCGGCGCGCACGGAAGCGGCCATCGGCCCACGGGCGTTCCATCGCCCATGAGCAGGGCCTTCTCGCAGGCCGGGGTCGAGGCGGGCACGCGCCCGAGGGGAGGGAAGCCCCAGGCGCGTTCGGCGAAGACCTCGGGCAGGGGACGGTCGAGCCCGGGCACGTGCGTCCAGATCCACTCCGCGACGGGGGTCGGGGTCAGGTAGCGCTCCGCCATTCGCGGGTGATAGTCGCCCAGCCCGTAGGCGAGGGAGACGGCGGCGAGCCCGGCGAGCAGGAAGCGCTCCACTCGGCCGCCACGAGAGAGGGCGGCGAGGCAGGGAAGGGCGAGAGGGGCGAGCCACAGCGCGTAGCGGCTCATCCCGCGCGTGCCGCCATGGTTCATGTTCCCGGGTTGCGTGAAGAGGAAGAGCAGCGCGGCACCGGCGAGGAGGAGGCAGAGAACGTCCATCGCTCCCGGCCGTCGGTCGCGGCGCGAGAGAAGGACCGCGAGGCCGAGGAGAGTCGTGAGGGCGAGATTCGGCCAGCCGGGCACGAGGCCGAGGTTCGGGTCCCAGACGACGGCGCCCAGCTCGGCAAGGTTCGGTGAGTGGGGCAACACCGTGTCGCGAAGAGGAAAGGGGCGAGCGGCACGGGCGAGGTAGTAGAGAGGGTTGGCCAGGGCCAGGCCCGCGGCGGCGACGAGGGCCGGCCATACGAAGGGCTCGCCCAGGCGGCCACGAAGCGCGATCCACGCCGCTGCCGCGGCGAGGGCGACGCCGAAGACGGGGTTCTGCGCCGCCGCCAGAGCCAGGAGGAGGAGAGCGACCGCGGGACGCCCGGGGAGAAGGGCGAGGGCGCCGGCGCCGAGGGAGAAGAAGAACACCTCGGGGTGGACCTTGTCGACCCACCACAGGATCGGTCCCCCGAGGAGGAGGAGCGTCGCGCCGGCGCCGACACGCGAGTGCAGGATGGCGGCGGCGGCGGCGAGAAGCGCCGCGTTGAGGAGAAAGAAGGGCAGCGTCGGCGGGCCGAGCGCGCGCAGCGCCGCCTGGGCGGGCACGGCGAGCGCCGGGTAGAGCCAGAAGTGCAGGACGTCCACGCGGCCGTCTCCGCCGGGGATCCCACCGACGAGCGGGGGCGCACCGCCGAAGTCCGCTGCGAGGAGTCGCGAAAATCGCTCCCACTCCGCCGGGGTGAGCGCCGGGGGTCGGCCCTGGGCCAGGTTCCAGGTCACGGCGAGGTACTCATGGCCGTCGCCCACGAGACGGGGAGTCGACGCGGCGGCGAGAGACAGGAGGAGCCCGCAGTAGAGGGCCACGAAGCGCCGCCGGGACCGGCGCGAGGGACCCTCCTCGAGCGTCTCCCGGACGAGGAGCAGGGCGCAGGCGAGGGCGAAAGGGCGCGCGGGTTGCCGCACGCTCAGGGCGAGGGCCCCGAGCCGCATTGAGAAGCCACCCACGAGGACGGCGATGCCACCCGCCACCGCCATCAAGGCGGCCACCGCGAGGAAGACGCGATCGAGGGCCGAGCGTCGGGTCAACTCTCAGGTGCCGGTTCGGGGTTCGGCGCCCGTCTGTGGCCCGTCTGTGCCGCGCGGTTTGGGGTCCGCCGCCTCGTCAGCGCGAGCGGCTCACTTCGGCTGAGGGACGATTCGCAGGTAGGGCTTCGGCGCCTTCCAGCCGCCCGGGAACTTCTCCTTCGCCTCGGCGTCCGAGACCGCCGCCAGGATGATGACGTCCTCGCCCCGTCTCCAGTTGACGGGTGTCGCCACCTTGTGCTTCGCCGTGAGCTGGCAGGAGTCCAGGACGCGCAGCACCTCGTCGAAGTTGCGGCCGGTGCTCATCGGGTACGTCAGCATCGCCTTGACCTTCTTGTCGGGCCCGATGACGAACACCGACCGCACGGTGGCGTTGTCGGTGGGCGTCCGGCCCTGGGACGTGGTGCCGGCATCCGCCGGCAGCATGTCGTAGGCCTTCGCCACCTTGAGCTCGGGGTCGCCGATCAGCGGGTAGTTCACGGCGTGGCCCTGGGTCTCCTCGATGTCCTTCGACCACTTCTTGTGGTCGCCCACCGGATCCACGCTCAGGCCGAGGATCTTGCAGTTGCGCTTGTCGAACTCCGTCTTGAGCGACGCCATGTAGCCCAGCTCGGTCGTGCAGACGGGCGTGAAGTCCTTCGGGTGCGAGAACAGGATGGCCCAGCCCCCCCCGATCCATTCGTGGAAGTTGACGGGGCCCTCCGTCGTCTCCGCGGTAAAATTCGGCGCCTCGCTGTTTATCCGCAACGTCATAAACGCCTCCCTTTGGGTTTCTTCGCACTATACCACGCCGGCCTCCGGCTCGGACCCGAGTCCGACCCCTTGGGCCGCGATTTCGACGCCGCCCGTCACGACCGGGGCGGTCAGGCGCGGCGAGGCGCGCCTACCAGATGTCCCCGGCCTCCGAGAGCTGCGCCTGCTGCTCGTCCATCCACTGCTGAAAGGCCTCTGGGGTGTGGATGGTCAGATATCCACGCATCCGGTAGTGCCCGAGCCCGCAGAGCTGGGCGCAGGAGATCTCGTAGCCGAAGTTGGGGTTGCCGGTGCGGGTCCGCATCTCCTCCGTGGTCACGGTGGGCACGAACCAGACCGGGATCATCGTGCCCGGGATCGCATCCTGCTTGACGCGCATCTCCTGGAGCGCGAAGGAGTGGATCACGTCCTTGCTGCTGAGCTGGATCAGCACGGGACGGCCCACCGGAAGGTGGAGCAGGTTGATCGTGGTGACGTCGTCCTTGGCGGCGGGGTCGGCGCGGTCCAGGCCGAGGGGGTTCGACTGCGTGTCGATGAGCGAGACGTCCGTCCGTCCGAAGACGCCGTCCGGTCCCGGGTAGTGGATGTTCCAGGCGAACTGCTCGGCCACCACGCGCACGACGGTCGACTCCCGGGGGGAAGGGAAGCGGTCCACGCGATCCGCCCACAGCGGGATGGAGAGGCCGATCAGAAGGAAGGCCTCCGCGACCGCCACCGCGACCTCGAGCCAGGTCGAGGTCTTGCTGGTCACGCCGACGTAGTCGGCGGTGGGATTCCGTTTCTTCCGGAAGCGCACGAGCACGTAGACGAAGAACGCGCTCCAGCCGACGAAGAGCACGAGCATCAGGAGGTGAACCCATCCCAGGGCTCGGTCCAGATCGGCCCCGTGCTGCGAGGCGAGGTGAGGCAGTCCAAGCCAGCTCGTCATAGCCCCTATGCGCTCCTCCATCCGCGGTCGTCCTCCCCCTGCAGGCGGGACCACTCCTCGCCGAGCTCCCGATCGGCGGCCTGCCGGGCTTGGCGGCCCAAGTACAGGAAGAAGGCCGCGAAGGCCCCCTGGACGGCGACGGTGACGCCGAGCAGCAGCCAGACCCCGAGGCGCGCGGCGTCGATCATGGGTCCCTCGGCCTGCCCGAAGCAGGAGGTGCAGGCCATGGCCTCGCCCTCACCCGCTAGCCACACCCCCAAGGCGGGGAGGGCAACACCGAGGACCACGCGCGCCGCCCGACTCACGACAGCCCCCGCATCTTCTTGAGGAACCAGGCCTCGTAGCCGGCGAGCCCCAGACCGGCGGCGACCGACGCCGCCCCCGCCGCCAGCCGTCCCCAGCCCGCCTCCGGCGGCGGAGCGCTCAGGCACCAGAAGGCAAAGCCGAAGGCGAGCAACGCCGAGGCGCTGATGAAGACGACGTGAAAGGCCTTGAGCGACATGGGTCAGGGGAGGGCGACCTTCCCCAGCGCGGTAAAGGTCGGGACCAGCAGCAGCGGGAAGAAGAGGGCGGCGGTCAGCGCCAGCACCCAGTAGATGATCCTCTTCTCCGAGATGAGATGCATGAACCAGCCGGCGACGAGCGAGCCCTTCACGACCGCGATGAGAAGCGCCAGCGTGATCGCGAGGCGTGTCGGAAGGTGCAGGAAGTAGGCCGTGACCGTGAATCCGGTCAGGACCAGGAGGGATCCGAAGACCAGCAGCGCCGCACGCACGTGGCGGTCGAGGTCGGCGTGGTCGTGGGCGTCGTCCATGTCGCCTCCAGAGCTTACAAGAGGTAGAGGACCGGGAAAAGGAAGATCCAGACGAGATCGACCAGGTGCCAGAACAGACCCGCGTTCTCCACGCGGTTCGTGAAGTGGACGGGGTCGACCTTCCACATCCGCGCGCCCGGCCCCCAGAGCCATGAGTTGACCGCCATACCGCCGACCACGTGGAGGCCGTGGAGCCCGGTCAGCGTGAAGTAGATGGCCAGGAAGGTGTTGGTGCTCGGAAAATAGCCGTGGTGGAACTTGGCGGTGTACTCGAAGTACTTGACCACCAGGAAAACGAGCCCGCACAGGATCGTGATCCCCATGAAGAGCCGGAAGCGCCCGAAGTCGCGCCTCACCGCCGAAGCCCAGGCGAGGACCATGGTCACGCTGGAGCTGATCAGCACCACCGTGTTGAAGGCGGCGAGGGGGATGCTGAGGTAGGTGGCGCCGGGCGGCCAGCTCTCCGCCCCCACGCGCAGCATGACGTAGGAGGCGAAGAGAGCCCCGAAGAGCATCACCTCGGAGGCCAGGAACAGCCAGATCCCGATCTTGCCGTTGTTGAGGCCGGTGTCGGGGCGAACGGCGACGGTGTACGGGATCTCCATTGCTCAGGCCCTCACCGGCTGCCCGACCGGCTCCCACTGCGGCAGGTGGTCCTTGGCGGCGCCGGGCACGCTGTACTCGTAAGGACCGCGGTGGGCCTGGACCGGCCTCGGGAAGTTGCCGTGGGGCGGCGGGGAGGGAGCGGCCCACTCGAGGGTCGTCGCCTCCCAGGGGTTGTCGCCGACCCGTCGTCCCCGGAACATGCTCCAGAAGAAGTTGACGATGAAGGGCAGCTGGAAGAGCGCCAGGCACCAGGCCCCGATCGACGAGACTTCGTTCCACGGCAGCACGTGCTGGGCGTGGGCATAGGAGGCGCCGCCGTCGTAGAGCCGGCGCGAGACGCCCGCGAGCCCCATCAGCAACATCGGCATGAAGATCACGTTCATGAACACGAACGAGCCCCAGAAGTGCAGCTTCCCGAGGGCTTCGTTCATGACCCGCCCCGTGGCCTTGGGAAACCAGTGATAGACGCCCGCGAAAAGGGCGAGCAGGGTGCCGGGGGCGACGACGTAGTGGAAGTGGCCGATCACGTAGTAGGTGTCGTGGAGGTGGATGTCGGTGGCGGTCAGGCCCAGCGGCAACCCCGTGAGGCCGCCGATCCCGAACATCGGCAGGAAGCCCAGGGCGAAGAGCATGGGCGTCGTGAAACGGATCGACCCTCCCCAAAGCGAGATGAATAGACAGGACAGGATGACCACCGAGGGGATGGAGATGATCATGGTGGTGGTCTGGAAGAACGCGGCCATGGTGGTGCCCATTCCCGTGATGAACATGTGGTGGGCCCACACGATGAAGGACATGAAGCCCACGAAGATCACCGAGTAGACCATGGGGCGGTAGCCGAAGAGGGGTCGGCGCGTGTTGTTGGCCACGATCTCGGCCACGATCCCCAGCGCGGGAAGGATCAGCACGTAGACCTCCGGGTGGGCGAGGAACCAGAAGAGGTGCTGCCACAGGATCGGGCTCCCGCCACCGCTCACGGCCAAGGCCTGGCCGCTCACCACGAGACCGGAGGGGAGGAAGAAGCTGGTCTTCGCTAGCCGATCCATGAGCTGCAGGATGGCGGCGCCCTCCAGGGGCGGGAAGGCCAGCAGCAGCAGGAAGGAGGTCACGAGCTGCGCCCAGACGAAGAACGGGAGGCGGAAGAAGCCGAGGCCGGGGGCGCGCAGCTGGATGGTGGTGGCGATGAAGTTGATCGAGCCGAGCAGCGACGAGGTGATCAGGAACACCATCCCGAACAGCCACCAGGTCTGGCCGGAGCCGGCGATGACGGCGAGCGGCGAGTAGGAGGTCCAGCCCGACTGGGCCGCGCCCCCCGGCACGAAGAAGCTCGCGAGCATCACACAGCCGCCCACGAAGTAGCTCCAGTAGCTCGCCATGTTGATGCGCGGGAAGGCCATGTCGGGGGCGCCGATCTGCAGCGGCAGCACGAAGTTGCCGAAGCCGCCCACCGCCAGCGGCACGACGCCCATGAACACCATGATCGTCCCGTGCATCGCGCCGAGCTCGTTGTAGAACTCCGGCAGCATGCTGCCGCCGGGCATGCGCGCCTCGCCGAAGAGCGCTCCGATGATCGGGAGCGCCCGGCCCGGGTAGGCGAGCTGCCAGCGCATCAGCATCATCAGCCCGAAGCCGAAGAGCAGGAACAGCAGGCCGGTCATCGCGTACCAGATGCCGATGACCTTGTGATCCGTGGAGAAGACGTACTTGCGCCAGAAGCCGAGCTCCTCGTGGTGAGCGTCGTGGGTGGCTCCGTAGTGCGCGACTGTGGTTTCGAGACCCATCGTGGACCCTCTGGTTGCCGGGAAACCCGTCCGGGCCCCGCTACTTGGTCGGCGGGGCGAACTTGAAGCTGGCCGTCTTCGTGTCGCTGGCGCCGACCGTGACCGTCGCCTTCTGCGTGCCCAGCTTCTCGTGCCAGGCCTCGATCGCGTAGGTTCCGGCGGGCAGGTTGGCGATCGTGAACTTGCCGTCGGCGCTCGTGACCGCGA
>Ga0209341_10001192_pt1 | contig 26055 bp, 20 predicted proteins | sample RifCSP13_2_FD_184020 | JGI IMG/M metagenome (GOLD analysis project Ga0209341, IMG submission 184020) | Soil microbial communities from Rifle, Colorado - Rifle CSP2_sed 13_2 (SPAdes) (version 2) | ecosystem: Environmental > Terrestrial > Deep subsurface > Rock core/Sediment | place: Rifle... | reverse complement strand
ACGGGGGAACGGGGGAACAGGGGAACAGGGGAAGAGGGGAACAGGGGAAACAGGTCGCCTGTTGCCAGCCGCAACTCTTTCACTGCGTCGGCTCGTTTCAGTAGCCCTAATCGCCGCGGCAGTCCTGATTGCGGCTTCGGTTGCAATCTATTTTCGCCAAAGAACGCGGCCTGCCAGTCAGACTCCTGCTGAAGGCATCTTGCGCCAAGTCGAGGGCAGGCAACCGGTGGCGGTGATGTACTTTGATAATCAGTCGGGAAACCCGGAACTCGACTGGCTGCGCGAAGGATTTGCCGACATGCTCATTACCGACCTTTCGCGCTCAAGTAATTTAGTAATGCTTAGCCGCCAGCAGCTTCACCTGCTACTACAGAGAATTGGGCATAAGGAACCGGACAAGATTCGGCTCAATGAAGCGCTCGAGATTGCGCGCAACGCTCGGGCAAAAATAGTGATTCTCGGCAGCTTCACGCAGCTCGGCCAGCAACTTCGCATTGACGTCCAGTTGCATGATGTGCGCGATGCTCAACTTCTTGCGGCCGAGCGTTTGGTTGTAGATGGGCCCGGCCAAATTCTTACCCAGCTTGATGTGCTATCGCTTAAGTTGGCCTCTCACTTAGGAGCAACACCTACTGACCACAATGCGACTGCCGGTCTAACCAGTGCGATGACCAACAACCTGGAAGCCTATCGCTACTACTCGCTTGCAGTGGAAAAGGCGCAGGCGCTGCATAATGAAGACGCCATAGCACTATTGCACAAAGCGGTGGCTCTCGATTCACAGTTCGCAATGGCCCACGCTCGGATCGGCTATTCTTACGCGGTTACCGGCAGCGAATTGGAAAAAGCCAAACCATTTCTGGAGAAGGCGTTTCGATTGGCGGATCGCTTGACTGAAAAGGACAAGCTTTCCATCACCGCCTGGTACGCAATAGCCAATCAGGATTACCCCGCTGCAATCACATCGTTTCGCGAGATTGTCTCCCGCTATCCGCTCGAAGTCGAAGCCTACTGGAGGCTGGCCCGCCTGCTGCGCGGTGAAGAGCATTACGACGAAGCGGTTGAGATTGCGAAGCAAGGTCTAGTCATCGACCCGGGAGCGAGGGACCTTTATAACTCTTTAGGCGCCAGCTATATGGAATTGGGCAGACACGATGAAGCCATAGCGATGTACCAGCGTTACGTGCAACTTGCGCCTCAAGAGCCAAACGCGCATGACAGCCTCGGAATGGGCTATCAATGGGCCGGCCGGTACGCTGAAGCGATTCAGGCGTACCAGCGCGCATTGGAACTCAATCCAGTATTTGAAGTCGCAGTCGTTCACCTGGGCAATGCATACTTCCAACAGGGCCGATATCGCGAGGCCACCAGTCAGTATCAGCACTACGTCAGAATCGCTTCATCAGATTTCGATCGCAGTCGTGGCTACGCCTACGTTGCCCTTGTTCACTGGCGGGAAGGGAGACTCGACGAGGCGGAGCAAGCCGCAAAAACTGCTATCAAGTATAAAAAGCAGGCCGTGGCTGCTCTTTTTCTCGTGGCCTTAGACCAAGGCGACCTCACCACGGCCGAGAAGCTGCGGAAGATAATTGAGGAATACCCCTTCAGGGAACGGGGCGCCAGGGGATTTCTACGAGAATTTCATTACCTGCGAGGGCGTTTTGACGAAAAGAGCGGGCGCGCGGCTGAGTCAGTCGAGGCCTTCAAGGAAGCCCTGCGACATCGTCCGCCGGTTTGGAATGTGGATGCGTTTGAAGACTGTTTGGCCAATGCTTACCTGGAGCAGGGCCGATTCGATGAAGCCATCGCCGAATATCAGCGCATCCTCAAACTTAACTCAAATTATCCCTTGGCTCATTATCATCTCGCTCTGGCATACGAGCGTAAGGGTCAAGCCGACCAGGCGCGCACCGAGTATCAGCAATTTCTGCAAGTCTGGAAAGACGCTGACGCCGACATTCCCGAAGTCATGCTTGCTAAGAAACGGCTGGCGACCTAACCATCAAACAGCTGGCGCTTCCGCCCTGGCTTCCTGCTATTACCGGGCTTCGCAGGCCTGGAGTTTGGACAGATTGGACAGCATCGGGAAGCCCACCCACGGCAGCTGTGAAAATAATTTGCTGATTTCGAACAGGCAAGCCTCGGTGAATAGCGCAGTTGGGAAGGGGGCAGTCAATAGCTTCAAGGTTCAATAGATTCAATGCGCCCCCGCTTAACTGTGACGCCAATGCTTATCACTACTCGCCTCCATCGCATGAGTGTTTGATTCCACGATGAAGCCTCGGAACGTTGAGCGGGGGCGACTTGAATTTAGCGAATGTTCGAGCTAACGACTGCCCCCTTCCCAACTGCGTTGAGCGGGGGCGACTTGAATTTAGCGAATGTTCGAGCTAACGACTGCCCCTTTCCCAACTGCGCTATTCACCGATCCGCTTAGCCCCTTCGTACCTCTACAAATTATTTCACAGCTTCTGCCGTGGGTGGGATTCCCTTTGGCCATCCGTCGTCCGCGTTTGTAGAAAGCATCTGAATCTACCAACTGCGGACTCCGTCGATGGTTTGCTCGCGATTTTTACACAAGCTAGAGTCCCTAAAGCCAGTTAGTATCTGGATGCTCACCTAGACATTCCGGAGGTTGTTTCTGCCAGGAGAGAATTGGTATCATGTCAAACCAGCCGGCGAAGCCGGACTAACTCTTCTCTTTCTCACGTAATCGTTTTCATACCTGGCCTGTTCGCTGTCGTCGTGCTTGACAGCGGAGCCCAACGGCGCGTAGGGTTTCAGCCTTCGGCGGTGAGCCCGTTTGCGCGTGGCAGCGCGGGGCTTGCACTGGAGGGAGGCGAATCTGTTCTGGTGAACGGCGCGGTCTTCAAAACCGTCTGGTGAGACTGTGAGAACAGGCTCAGGTAGGTTCGATTCCTACACGCCTCCGCCAGAGCGGCAGCAAAGAGCCAAGGGCGTAAGAGCAAAGGGCAAGGCATTTGACATCTGACGTTTGACATTTTTCATTTGTCATTTTTGGTAATCCGCATTTGGTTGCTCTTTTTGTCATTTTTGGTAATCTGAATTTAGCTGCTGTTTGATCCCCCTCACCATGATCAAAGCCAAATGTCAAATGCCAAATGTCAAATGTCAAATGCTTTGCCCTTAGCTCTTTGCCCTTAGCGCTTTGCTGCCTCACTTGAAAGGAAGCCTCACATGATTAGAGATTGGGTTGCGCTAAACATGACCCCGGGCATAGGTCCTCGCGCCGCCGCCCAACTCCTGGAACGATTTGGCTCCGCCGAAGCCGTGTATGAGGCCACTAGAGCTGAATTGGAGCAACTGCGTCTGGTGCCGGAAGCCGTTGACACCATCATCGGCAGAGATTTAGAGCGGGCCGAACTTGAAATTCAAGAGACGCGAAAAGTCGGCGCGGATATTTTAATACTCGACGATGGCGTGTATCCCGCGCTATTGCGTGAGATTTACGATCCTCCAATCACTCTGTACGTAAAGGGCGCTTGGCAAGAATGCCTGGACCAGCCGTGCGTAGCCATTGTGGGTTCTAGGCGCGCTTCGACTTATGGACAGAACGCGGCGCTGATGCTGGCTCGCGACCTGGCCCAACGTGGCGTGACCATCGTTTCCGGTTTTGCACGCGGAATAGACGCCGCCGCCCACCGGGGAGCTTTGGAGGCCGGTGGGCGAACAGTCGCTGTTCTTGGCACTGGGATCAACCAGTATTACCCAAGGGACCATCGCAAACTCGGCGAGGACGTTCTCAATAGCGGCGGAGCTATTGTGACGCAGTTCCCCTTGGGCACGCCGCCGGTCTCAGAAAACTTTCCTTATAGAAACCGCATCATTAGCGGTTTGAGTTTGGGGGTTGTAGTAGTGGAAGCGGCAGAAAATTCGGGTTCGTTAATCACGGCGAGATTGGCCATCGAACAAAACAGGGAGGTCTTTGCAGTGCCGGGGAACATTACTTCGCGAAATTCCTTCGGTACAAACTACTTAATAAAGGGCGCCGGAGCAAAGCTCGTGCAGCAGTGGCAGGATATCGCTGCTGAGTTGCCGCCACAGATTGCGGCGAAGATTTTGCCGCCGCCATTCGGCGATAAAGGAAGAGAGAGTTCGCTGGCGACTCAGCTTTCGCTAGTGCCGGAAAACCTTTCCAAAAATGAACGGTCGATCTTTAAATTGCTTTCGCCCGATTCGCCGGAGCACATTGATTCGCTACTGGGAGCAAGCAAATTGCCGATTTCGGATGTCACCACGGCTCTCTTGGGTCTTGAGATGCGCGAGTTAGTACGAGCCCTGCCGGGAAAGTGCTTCGTGCGGAAGATCTAGATTACGATGAGACTGGTGCAGTAAAGGAAACATATGCAGGTTCTACATCCCAATCTTCGTAAGGGACGCTGGTTCAGTATGACGCTCGCCGAACAGTTAGGAAATGTGGGTACTGAATACGAGCGGGCTGTTCGCTGGAAACAGCGGAACGATATACAGCATTTCCAACGAGCTTTTGATCGCATGCTGGAATTGCTGGATTTCACCATTGAAGATCAACGCTGGAACAATCACCGCTTGAAAGAGTTGGTGCGTCTGAGAGAGGTGGTGTGCGAAGAGTTTTGTGAAGCGCCAGCTTCTCAGGCGGGCAGTCTTACTAAATATTTTATGAACTTCGCGGTCTTGGCTCGACGCGGGGTCGAAAGCAGAAATCTTATCTAAACGCAAATGGCAAAAAATCTCGTAATCGTTGAATCTCCTGCCAAGGCAAAGACAATCAACAAATATCTTGGCAAGGACTATCTAGTTAAGGCTTCGATAGGTCATATCAAGGATCTGCCTTCAAAGGGACTTGGTGTCGACGTCGATCACGATTTCAAGCCGACTTACGAAGTGATCCCGGATTCGCGGAAACGAAACAATAAGAAGATTGTTAGCGAGCTAAAGAAAGCCGCAAAGGAAGCAACGGCCGTTTATCTTGCGGCCGACCCTGATCGCGAAGGGGAAGCTATCTGCCAACATTTGGCTGAGGAGATTGTTCCGAAAAGGCCCGCAAAACCCACCTTTCGCGTCATGTTCAATGAGATCACCAGCCGCGCGGTAAATGAGGCCTTTGAACATCCAAGACAGATCGATCCTCACCTCGTCGACGCCCAGCAGGCGCGACGCGTGTTGGATCGATTAGTGGGCTATAAGGTCTCACCGCTTCTCTGCCGCACGATTGGTGGCCGTTTGAGTGCCGGGCGTGTCCAGTCGGTCGCGCTGCGCATGGTTGTAGAGCGTGAACGGGAGATTGAGAGCTTCGTCAAGACCGAGTATTGGACCATCCTCGCCAACCTGGGAGCCAAGCTGCCGCCTCCGTTTGATGCCCGCCTCTTGAAAGTTGGTGAGCAGACTGTCAAGACCAGTGGTTTCGAGGAGAAGATCAAGAAGAACGAGATTCTGATTGATAGCGAAACCACGGCCGCTGCCATTGTCAGTGAGGCGGTGGAACAGGCGTTCGTCGTCAGTGATGTCACCACGAAGGAGCGTAAACGAAATCCCGTCCCGCCCTTCATTACGTCAAAGCTTCAACAGGAAGCCTCTCGCAAGCTCGGCTTTGCGGTAAAGAAAACCATGATGCTTGCGCAAAAGCTGTATGAAGGCGTGGAGTTGGGAGCTGAAGGTGCAGTTGGTTTGATTACTTATATGCGCACCGATTCAACGCGTGTTTCCGATGCAGCCCTGACCGAAGTGCGCGAGTTTATCGGTACCCAGTATGGTGCGCCGTATTTACCCGGAAAGGCGGTTCACTATAGATCGAAAAAGGACGCCCAGGACGCTCACGAGGCCATCCGTCCGACAGAGGTCGGTCGTACGCCTGACTCGTTGGCTAAATATCTCGGCAAAGATGAACTGAGACTCTATCGACTGATCTGGCAACGATTTGTAGCTTCACAGATGACGGCAGCCGTGTTTGATCAAACTACCATCGACATCAAGGCAAGTCGTTTCATCTTTCGCGCTACGGGCTCGGTCCAGAAGTTTGATGGGTTCTTAAGACTCTACCAGGAAGGGCGGGATGAACGAACCGAAGAAGATGAGGAGGCTGAACGCACGCTGCCACGAGTGGAAAAGGGTGAAGTCCTCGAATTGAAGAAGATTACTCCCGAACAACACTTCACCGAGCCGCCGCCTCGCTACACTGAAGCCACACTGGTGAAGGCCTTGGAAGAGAAGGGCATTGGGCGCCCATCAACTTACGCAGCTATCATGTCGACAATCCAGGAGCGAGAGTATGTGGAAAAGATCCAAAGCCGCTTTCATCCAACAACACTCGGAAAGACGGTCAACGATCTCTTAATAGGTGGCGGGTTTGACGATCTCTTTAACGAGACCTATACCGCGCGTATGGAAGAGGAGCTTGATCAGATAGAAGAAGGTAAGCTCAAGTGGACCGCGGCGTTACGCGAGTTTTACGACAAGTTTGAAGATGACCTGGATCAGTTTAAGCGCCACATCGTGGAGATCAAGAGCAAGGATCAGCCCACTGATGAAGTTTGTCTCAAGTGTGGCACTCCAGGAATGGTGGAAAAATGGGGACGTTTTGGCAAGTACCTGAAATGTCTGCAGTGTGGCGCCACACGCGACGCGCAGGTGGCCGCTGGAGCCAACGGAGCTACGGCTACAGGTGAGATCGCCGGAAGTGAGCAGGCTGATGAGCCCGAAGTCTGCGATCTCTGTGGCAAGCCAATGCAGGTTAAACGCGGTCGCTTCGGCCAATTCCTGGGTTGCTCCGGTTATCCGGAATGTCGCAACATTCGCAAGATCGCCCGCAGCGGCGCAGTCGCGCCCAAACCGGTGCCTCTCGATGAGAAGTGTCCCGTGGATGGCGCTCAACTAGTCAGGAGAGTTGGACGGTATGGTGAATTTATTTCCTGCTCAAATTATCCGAAGTGCAAGTACATTAAGCAGGAGTCAACTGGCGTTAAGTGTCCGCGGCCCGGTTGTAAAGGTGAACTAGTGGTTAAGAAATCGAAACGTGGCAAGGCCTTTTATGGCTGCTCAACATATCCGGATTGCGACCGCGTCTATTGGGACCGACCAATTTCCGAGCGTTGTCCTCAATGTGGAGCACCGTTTCTGCTGGAGAAAACCACCAAGAAACAGGGCACATTTCGCTATTGCGCTAACGAAGACTGTGGCTATCGTCAGAATCAGACTACTCCTGCCGGCGTCGAGCAAACCGGCACCCCTGCCGAGCGGCCTGGCGTCTGATATCTTATAACTTTGGAGAAACGACTATGACCCCGCGTCGATATGCGGCCGTCGTGCTGCTGCTAACTTCATTATTGATGCCCGCAGCGCTGTTTTCACAACAGCCGGTGCAGACGCCTTTGCCCTCGGCACAACCACAGCCGGCAGCCGAGCCGAATCCACCAAGGGACCCAAACGATCCGGTGGAGCGAATCAAAGATGAAGGTCTGAATCGTTCCCAGGTTATGGCTACCTTAAGCTATCTCACCGATGTAATCGGCCCGCGATTGACAGCATCACCAAACATGAAGCGAGCAAATGAGTGGACGCGAGACCAACTATCGAAATGGGGTCTCAAAAACGCTCATCTCGAGTCTTGGGGACCATTCGGCCGCGGTTGGTCCCTTAAACGGTTTTCCGCCCAAGTCGTACAGCCGCAGGCTATTCCCCTCATTGCTTACCCCAAGGCCTGGTCTCCCGGCACAAACGGATTGCTGACTGCGGACGTAATCTATCTCGACGCAAAGAGCGATTCTGAACTTGAAAAGTTTAAGGGCAGGGTCAAAGGTGCAATTGTTCTGACGGCGCCCATGCCGGAGGTAAAGGCCCACTTCGAGGCAATGGGCACTCGAAGAGACGAGAAAAATTTACTGGCCCTGGCCGATGCTCCTGAACCGCGTGGACGTCAGGGCCGGCGCTTCCAAATGACCCCTGAGCAGCGCGCTGCCAGTCAGTTCAATGCAAGAAAATACCAATTCCTCCAAGAGCAGGGAGCGGCACTCCTTATCGATCCAAGCAGGGCGGGAGATGGGGGCACAATCTTTGTTCAATCAGCAACAATACCACAGCCCGTGGCGGCAGAGCCGTTTGGGCCAAATGCGCCACGGCAGATCGCTCCATATGACAAAAACGCTCCCAAAATCCCGCCCCAGATCGTTTTGGCGGTGGAGCATTACAACCGAATCGCGCGAATGATAAAAGCAGGCGAAAAGGTACAACTCGCCATAGAACTGGCGGTGGAGTGGCAAGATACTGACCTGATGGGCTACAACACCATTGCTGAGATTCCAGGCACTGATCTCAAAGAGCAGATCGTAATGCTCGGAGGGCACATGGATTCCTGGCATGCGGGGACGGGCGCGACCGACAATGGCGCCGGGGTGGCCGCCGCAATGGAGGCTGTCCGAATTATCCAAGCCTTGAATCTGAAACCCCGCCGTACGATTCGCATCGCGCTCTGGAGTGGTGAGGAACAAGGACTGTTGGGTTCACGTGCTTACGTGGCAGAACACTTTGGCAAGCTTGAAACACCCAGCGTCACAGCCGCAGGAAACGGTAATGGGTCAACTACCGCAAATCTTGTAAAGAAGCCCGAGTATGAGCTGCTCAGCTCCTATTTCAACCTGGACAATGGTACGGGTAAAGTCAGAGGTGTCTACTTACAAGGCAATGAGGCAGTGCGCACTCTGTTTCGGAAATGGTTAATGCCGTTCAGAGATTTGGGCGCGACGACGCTCTCGATCACTAATACCGGCGGTACAGATCACCTTTCTTTCGATGCTATTGGGCTTCCTGGTTTTCAATTCATTCAGGATGTGATCGAATACGACACTCGTACCCACCACTCTAACCAGGACGTCTTTGACCGCATTCAGGCAGACGACATGAAACAAGCAGCTACGATCATGGCAGCGTTTGTTTACAACGCCGCCATGATGGATGAGAAACTGCCTCGCAAACCGGTTGCCACGAGATGAGCGGCGCCGGACGACTAGCTCGATCGTTCCAGTACAGGCTCATAGGCAGAGCCGCGGCTTGTCTGTGAGCTGCTGGTTTGTGTATTGCGACCGGTCTGAGCAGTTGCTGGTCGCGCAGCCGATTTAGACTCGTCTTTAGCCGACAGGTCCAAACCAATCCAGTTCCTGATCTTTGAGAGCGCTGCCGGAAGGACCACATGATGGGCCGTCGTCGATAGCTCCTCAATCAGCCGGTCACCCAGTGAACCTACTTCCTTACTTAGTCGCTCATAGGCGGAAGTTTCCTTGAATCGTTCGAGCAGTCCCGGACCTTTGCGTTCGTCGCCATTCGCCGTTGCCACGTCGCCGAGGGTTGTCTGAGTGTGTGATTCGCCGAGTACCGGCTGGGCGGCATAAGCGTGTGGAATGGAGGCAGCGTAGCCGCCTTCCTTTGCTTCGTCACCCTTTATAGCAGCTGCGATTCCGTAGCCCGCCACGAAACCCACGCCAAGTGCCCCCAGACTCCAGGCCAATGGCCGTTTACGAAAATGCTCCCGCCAATCCAGAGCATCCTTTACAGTCTCAACCTGGTGGGCCACTGTCTCTTTAATCTCCGTTACTGTATGCGAGATAGAATCGCGCGCAGTCTCCATGCGACGTTGAAGCTCCTCTTTGGAAAGGTCTTCACGCTCGACCTCGGTCGCGCGAGCCAGTCCTAAAGTTCGTTCTTCAGCCATTGCTTATCCTTTCTGAGTTCTTCTACCGTGCGATTGGGCACCAGATCGAAGTGGGCAAGACGGTTTTTCATAACCAATACGACTATTCCGCCTATGAGAAGGTAGAACAGACCGGTCAGTACAAATCCGGTCGCATACTTGGCAGGTTGGCTCAGACTCGCATTGGCAAACAGACTAGAGACTCCGAAAGCAATTGCCACGTTGAGAAGTGCAAATCCGATCGCGGCTATGACGCCACCCACGGCAATGAGGATGCCGCCTCGCGCGTAAGCATTTGCTTCCTCTCTAATCTCGACCTTGAGCAGACTCAGCTTAGTGTCGAGGAGTTGCATTACGTCATCTCCCAGACGACTAAATAGCGAGGGTAAACCCTCACTTCCAGTTTGCAGCTCATCAGTCAGAGCTTTCTTTGGTGCCGACATATTGCATCCCCCTTTCTAAAGTTCCAGCAAATGTTAGCGTCGGCCCCGAAGGATTAGTCCGACCAGCAGTCCTGCTGCCGCTGAAATCAGAATGGCCTGCCCGGGGTTCTTGCGTGCATAGTCCTTAGCGTTTTCGGTTAGCTCACCCAGATCAGCGTTCTGCAATTCCTTGATCTTCTCGCCGACCACAGCCACTTTGTCACTCACATAATCTTTAGCGTGAGTTGCGGCCTCGGTAATTTTCCCGCCGTATTCCTGTGCCGTTTGGGCCAAGCCAGTTGCCGTTCCGGTCGCCGCGCCCGCGCCTCGGCTAATGGAGCCAGGTCGATCGCTTTCCGGAGTGTTAGGAGTCGAAGCTCCCGCAGCCTGCGATGGGAAATCTGTAGATGTTGTGTTCTGCGCCATGTTATTTCTCCTTATTATGAGTCGGTCTGCCGGTTAAGGGTAAATCCCCGTTTTAGACATAGATGATCACCTTGAAGGCAGCAAACAATGTGCCGATTAGCCGTTGTAGCTAACCGCGTCCATTGGGGGTTGGACAACTCGCGCTTTGTTGCGAAAAGGTACAAGTGAAGATATCGCAAAGGGCGGGAACAGTACAACGAAAGTGAAACATTTCGCTGACCGTGCGGATATTTTCTATTTGAAGGCCCGACAGGGGAACCGGGGAACGGGGGAACCGGGGAACCGGGGAACGGGGGAACCGGGGAACCGGGGAACAGGGGAACAGGGGAACGGGGGAACCGGGGAACGGGGGAACCGGGGAACCGGGAATGGGGGAACAGGGGGCTGCTGCCGATGCCTTTAGGGCTGCCTTGACACTCCTCAGGCAAAGTGGTAAGTAAGTACTTACTTTAGTGGGGAGTGCGCAGCCCACAATTTGTGTAAAACCGTGGCCAAGTTATTAGCACAATCAGGAGAGATGTCGCTGGTGGCCAATGGCGGCCGCATGGCTGGGGAAGACCGGCGCCTGCAGATTTTGCGGGTTGCCGTAAGCCTCTTCTCCGAAAGAGGCTTTCGCGGCACCACGACCAAAGAGATCGCCCAGGCCGCCCGAGTTTCGGAAGCGATGGTTTTCCGGCACTTTGCGACCAAGGAAGAACTATATAACGCAATCCTCGATCACAAGGCGTGTTCAGGCGGCCCGATTGATCCTGCGACAATGGTCGCCGAAGCGCTCAGACGGAAGGATGATCGCGCAGTATTTGAGGGATTGGCGCTGGGCGCACTGAACCATCATGACATCGATCCGGAGTTTCAACGCCTGCTGCTTCACTCGGCGCTCGAAAAGCATCAGCTCGCGCAAACTTTTTTCGAAACTTTTGTGCGTCGGGTGTATGAATTTTTGGGCAGCTACATTCGTGAACGCCAACGCGATGGGGCAATGATTGAGATAGAGCCTGCGATTGTCGTACGCGCTTTTGTGGGAATGATCATGCACCACTCGCTTAACAACAATCTTTGGGATCCTCAACGCCGTCTTCTGAATATCTCGAACGAGACCGCGGCAAAACGATTTACTGAGATTCTCTTGCGTGGGATCACGCGCAAGCAAATGGGCAAATCTAAGAAGAATGGTCGCGCGGGGTTGAAGGAACCCAGAGGAAGAAATAGAAGATGATATCGCAGCGAAAAGTGAAAGCCCTTCTTCTGGTAATTATCCTTTCCGGTCTGGTTGGGTTGGCTGTTTCCTGCGGTGGCTCAAAAGCTAATGTGCGAAACGCAAATGAAGCCGGGTCACCTACGCCAGTGGTCGAGGTAACGACTGCGGCGGCAATCATGCGTGACCTGCCTCAGTTTTTTGAGGCGACAGGAAGTCTGGTCGGTGACCAGCAAACCGATGTAGCTCCCTCCATAGCAGGCAAGGTTGTAGCTGTGGGAGTCGACCTGGGTAGTTATGTCCGGCGCGGGCAGATGATCCTGAGACTTGATGATGTCGATTTCAAACTGAGGGTCCAGCAGGCCCAGGCCCAACTCGAGCAGGCAAAAGCTGAGTTAAGAGAGGCCGAAGAGAAGGTGGGAATAAAGCCTGGTCAGCCTTTTGATCCGAATCGGGTACCGGAAGTGGCAAACGCACGCGTAGCGCTGGATTTGGCGGAAAAGAATCTGCGCCGGGCGGACAAGTTGATTGAGTCGGGTGATGTCTCACGTTCTTACTATGACGAACAGAAGGCGAAACGAGACCAGTTGAAAGAGCAGTATGAGGTAGCCCTTTCGCAGGCGCGACAACATTTCGCTGCAGTTGGAAATTCCCGAGCCAAAGTGAGTAACGCTGAAAGCCAGCTTGCGCTGGCCCGCCGCAACCTCTCTTATGCACTGGTGTTTTCGCCTATCGATGGTTATGTGGCTGAGCGGAATGCTGACCTGGGTGAATATGTTTCACCAACCGGAAAGGTGGCAAGCATAGTCAACATCAATCCACTACGCATTCGTATAGACATCCCCGAACAAGCAATTCCAGAAGTGCACGCTGGACAGTCAGTCTCAATCACGACCAGCGCGTGGCCTGACAAGAACTTTAGTGGACGTATCGCGCGCCTCTCACCTAATGTATCAGCCGCTTCTCGGACCTTAACTGTAGAGGCTGAAATCGAGAACCCAGATGGTGTACTAAAGCCCGGGCAATTCGCTACGGTCAAGATTCTGCAAGCCCGTCCAGAACCTGCCGTCCTTGTACCCGCGCGAGCGGTGCGGACCGAATCTGGAGTCAGCCGTCTCTTCGTGATAAAGGACGGACATGCACAACAACGCCTGGTCCAGCTGGGTCGCACGGAAGGGGATCTGGTGGAGATCAAATCGGGTGTCGCGGCTGAGGAGCAAGTGGCGACTAGCAATGTCGATCAATTAAGTGATGGCCTTGCGGTCAGACAATAAGGGGATTTTTGATTTTGGACTTGCGATTTTTGATTTTCGACAAAGATACCAAACCAGGATTTCCAATGTTCGCAGGAGAAGGTCCATTGCGTTTCAATAGGGTGTCGCATCTGTTCGCGTTCTTGTTTTTAGTTGTTGGAGGCTGCGTCGCGCAGGCGCCGGTTCCGTCACCGTCACCCGAACAGAAACTGGCGTTGCCGCCGATTGCGCCGGAGTTTCGCGCGCGACAAATGCCGCTCCCTGATCTGGAAAGGGTCGGTGTGGATATGGGCCAGCAACGACCTTTATCGCTTCGTGAGGCTGTGGCGCTCGCGCTTGAGAATAACAATGAGATTGAGGTAGCTCGGCAGAATGTCAGAATTGCCGAGTTCGATCTTAAAGGTTCTCGTGGAGTGTACGATCCGAAGTTGAGCTCGTCCTCCTATTTTGAACGAATGGAAACGCCGATCTCCAGTTTTCTCAGCGGAGGCTCAAACGGTTCGACGACGCTCAGTGATTACACGGCTTCAATGAGACTTGAAGGTCAGTCGCCCAAGTTTGGTGGCAACTACCATTTGGACTTCTCATCGATCCGGCAAACTACTAATAATCAATTTACCGCTTTGAATCCCCAGTACCCGGCGGCCTTAACCTTCAACTATACACAACCGCTTCTTCGTGGTTTGAGTTTTGACAACAGCCGGCGGCAAATTGAGATTGCAAAGAAGAACCTTTCGTTGACGGATGCGCAGTTTCGACAGAAGGCGATTGAGACGATCACTGGTGTACAACAAGCCTACTGGGACCTGGTCTTTGCTTTGCGCAACCTACAGATTCAGCGTGACGCTGTACGCGATGCTCGCTCTCAGCTCGAACACAACCAGCGCCTCGTCCGAGAAGGGCAATTGGCCCCTATCGACGTCGTGGCTGCTGAGGCCCAGGTGGCAGGCTTCGAGCAGGTGCTTTTCACGGCGCTCGAAGGGGTTGCGGTTGCTGAGAATAGACTGAAAAACTTGATTGCTGAGAAACGCCAGGATGGGATTTGGAGCGTTGCTCTTATACCGACAGATCCGGTGGATTTGGCCCAACCCGCGGTGAGTCTGACGCAAGCAATGGAGACGGCGATAGCCAACCGGGCGGAGCTTCAGCAGTTGGACATGGCGCGAGAAATCAACCAGGTGGATCAGAAATATTTTCGTGAGCAGACAAAGCCGGCGCTGGATCTCGTGGGCAGCTACGGACAACTGGGGCTGGCGGGCGCGATCAATAGTTCGGGCAGCAACCCTTTTACTGCGTCCAGCCAGCAGTTACGTGAGCGAATAGATCTTCTTTCTCGGCTCAACGATCTACCACCGCTTCCTGTGGCGCCGCCACAAACGCTTTCCCCAGATCTAATCGGCGGTTATCCGCAATCGCTCCAGAACCTCTTCGCCGGCCGCTTCACTAATTTTCGCGTTGGAGTGCAGCTAAGTCTGCCGTTGCGAAATCGCACCGCCGAAGCACAGTTGGGGCGTTCACTTGTTGAAGGCCAGCGTATTGCCACCGAGCGAGAACAACTGGAGCAATCAATCCAGGTGGACGTGCGCAATGCATTGCAGGCGTTGCGAAGCGCGGAAGCTCGACTGCAGTCGGCCGCTGTAGCGCGCGCGACAAGCGAACAACAATATGAAAGCGAGAAGAGAAAACTCGATGCCGGGCAGTCGACAGTCTTTTTGGTGCTGGAACGTCAGACCGCGCTCACAACTGCTCGCGGAAATGAGTTGCGAGCGCAAACCGATCTAAACAAAGCCTCCGCTGAATTGCAGCGCGCTACGGGCAATGCGCTTACGGCCAACAGTGTAGTTGTGCGGGCGCACTAGACCGCGAATCTCTCGATCAATACAAAACCAAGATAGCAGGTCGCGAGCACCAGGATGGCCGCAAAAATGTACCACTGGACCAGCTTACGCCTGCAAGCGGGACACCGGATTCTGATCCAGCCCGCACGTCTACCGCAGTTTAAACATCTCATCGCCACGCTCCACACTGGAATTAGACATCAATTCGCAGACCATCAACAGCTTCGATCGTTTCGCCCGGCCAGATTTTCGCAGCCTCCCTGGCTACGTCGTAGCCGTCCCATTCAGGATACAGGTGTGTGAGCACCAGCCTGCGCGGTTGGCACCTGGCAGCCACTGCGAGCGCATCGGCCAATTCGAGATGGCTCTGGACCGGCTTGTGTTTCCGGAAAGAGCATTCCAGCAAAAGGAGCTCCGCGCCGCGGGCAAATTCAATGAGTTCGTCCGAGTACCCAGTATCGGAACTATAGACCAGTGATAAGCCCCGCGCATCCGTCAATCGGATTGCCAGGCTCTCTTCAGTGTGTGGTGTGCTGAAAGTTGTTGCTGCGAGTCCTGGCACGATCTGGAAGTTGTCGCCAGGTTCGATTTCAGCGACGTCAATAGCGAAATTCTGTTCGAAGAGATTATAGTGGTTCGCTTCATCGAATGCCTTGAGAAGCTTCTCCAGACCAACTGCTCCGTAGATATGGAGCGATCGGCGGCGACTGAGCGTTTGTGGCGCCCACTTAGTGGCGAAGAGAAAAGGTGCTAGACCACCAACGTGATCGAGGTGAAAGTGGCTCACCCAAATGGCGTCGAGGTTTGGCCAGTCAAGTCGCTCCTGAGCCATACGATGCATCGCATCAGCGCTCACATCCAGAAGTAGGCGGGCAGCATCCGTTTCCAGCCAGAAAGCGGCCGATGCACGCTGGGAATGAGGTACCGATGTGCCCGAGCCGAGAACCACCAGCTTCATATTCTGGAAGCCACCTTTCGTACGCGAGGCTACAAAAGGGAGAGCTTGCCAGTCAACTTCGCAAAACGGATGGGTCTGGTCTTGTGACTGCAAACTCCATGCACTACCGTTTGCGCCTCGTTGGTGAAGCCAAAAACTGCGAACTGAACAATCAACTCAAACGAGATTTCGATTCGCGTGATGCTTGCGGAGCTCTTTTTGCCAAGGTCTCAGACTTGACCAAACACCTTCGTTGCGGTTAAACCTCAGGTGAAATGGCTGGTTCAGTGACAGAGCTCGATGTGCTGGCGATCTTCTCCCATCCTGATGACGCGGAGTTGTCTGTCTCAGGAACGCTGCTGAAGCTGAAATCCTTTGGCTACCGCACTGGTGTACTTGACATGACGCGAGGTGAAATGGGCACTCGGGGCACGCCCGAGGTTCGGGCTAAGGAATCATTGGCAGCCGCTCGCATCCTTAAGCTGGACGCACGACTAAATCTTGAGCAACCCGATGGGCACCTCTGGCCCACAGAAGAATCGCGGACAGCATTAGTAAGAATCCTGCGGGCACACCGGCCAAGAGTATTGCTAACGAGTCATTGGGATGACCCGCATCCGGATCATGAGAGCACCGGACGAATAGTGCGGCACGCCGCGCGTTTGGCCACAATGAAAAAATACGATGGCGACTCTGGCCAGGTTCCTATTCCGATGCCGGCGATCATGCACACTGTGTTTTCGCGGCTAGTGGTCCCCTCATTTATTATTGATGTTACGGATTTTGTTCAAGAAAAAATGCAGGCTATCAAGGCGCACGCGTCGCAGTTTTACAGCGCCGATTCCAAGGAGCCCGAAACACGCATCAGCGAGCAAGGGTTTCTGGACCAGATCGATTTTCGCATGCGCTATTTTGGCTCTTTAATCGGGGTGAAGGCGGGAGAACCGTTCTATGTGCGCGAAGCACTGAACGTGGAAGATCCCTTTGCGTTATTAATCCGGCCGATGAATATATACTCCTGAGATTACACCGCAACTACTTCAAGTTCCGGATCCACTTCCTGCTTCAACATTCCTTCGATGGCCATCAAGGTTCCTGTCAGTGAACTGGGACAACTGCCGCACGCCCCCTGGTAGCGGATACTCAGGGTGTGATCGCTCAGCCCAAGAATCTGAAGGTACCCTCCATCGCCCATTAAGGCAGGACGGACGCGTTCGTCAAGTATTTCGTTAATTTTTATAAGCCGTGGATCATCACTCGTGGCGACGGCAAGGGCACCTCCTACAGCCGCAGCGGCAGCGTTGGCCGATTGCGCCACTGAAGCCGCCGCTCGAATCGGCACAGCAAGCGCCGGCAGCAGCTCATCCCAATCGCTTTCCTCGTCTTTCTCTACGGTGATCATGCGATCCATGTAAAACACCGACACAACATGGCCAACATCAAAGAGTGATTTGGCCAAAGGATCAGCCTGGGCTTGAACTGCGGAGCCGAAGGAGTGGGCAGTGCCATTGCTCACCGCTTCCCTGAGAATGAACTTAACTGCGTTTGGGTTAGGGGTTTCTTCAATGTCGCTTATTTTTGGCATGTCCTGATCTCCGTTTGTTCGGCCTTTTATGGGGAGCTTCCATAAAAGTATTATAGCGGGTTTGGAAGTGAAGTGCAGGTTAGGATGGTGAATGAAAGTACATGCAAAAGCTATTGCCAAAACGTTTATTGCAGGCATATACTCCCTCCCTCACTTGCCCCCCCCTTACAAGAGGTGAGACAAGTTGAGATGGAGGCAGGCGATTGCGAGGGTCGCCTGCCTCATCTTTTTAATTGAAATGAACATCGGCATCACGGTTTATCCTACTTACGGTGGTAGTGGCATTGTTGGTTCGGAGTTGGGAAAAGAACTCGCGGAACGAGGCCATACTGTTCATTTCATCTCGTCGGCACTTCCGACTCGACTCACGGAACTAAGCGAGCGAGTGCGTTTTCATGAAGTGGAGATGATGTCGTACCCACTATTCGAGCACCAACCATACACCCTCGCCTTGGCGACAAAGATGGCTGAAGTAGCGGAAACGGAGAATCTCGATCTGCTGCATGTGCATTACGCTATTCCCCATTCCATCAGTGCCATTCTGGCGCGCGAGTCATTGAAGCCCAATCGCTATTTGCCCGTAATTACAACGTTGCATGGAACCGATATCACTCTGGTAGGGGCTGACCGCTCTTATCTGCCTATCACGCGTTACGGCATCGTGCAGTCAGACGGGGTGACAGCGATTTCCCATTACCTGAAAGATGCGACGCGGGAGATTTTTCAGTTTGACGATACTACAGTGATCCCCAATTTCGTCTGCCAAACCGATTACATGAGACACTCGGTGCCCGCCTTGCGGCGACAGTTAGCCCCACACTCAGAAGGGCTATTGGTTCATGTATCGAACTTCCGCCCCGTGAAGCGTCCCGTTGACTGTGTTGAGATTCTGGCTCGGGTGCTCGGCAGAGGAGCAAATGCGAGGTTAGTAATGGTGGGAGACGGAAGCGAGCGTACCAACTGTGAGCACCGCGCACGCTGTCTGGGCATTTACGACAAGTGCGTGTTTGTAGGCAAGCAACCGAAGATCGTTGATTACTTGTCGGCGGGCGATGTGCTACTTCTTCCTTCGGAGCAGGAATCGTTTGGTCTTGCTGCACTCGAAGCCATGGCTTGCGAAGTGCCGGTAATAGCGTCATGTGTGGGTGGAGTGCCGGAAGTGGTGACAGATGGAGAGACCGGATATCTCAGCAACGTTGGTGACGTTGAGAAGATGGCGGTTGATGCGGCCCGACTTCTGACGGATGCAGACTTGAGAACCGATATGGGAAAACGCGCGCGCGAATCGGCAATTTCGCGTTACCGCACGGACATCGTAATTCCACAGTACCTGGACTTCTATCAGCAGGTGCTCTCAAGACACAAAAACTGAATTCCTTGGCCATTCAGAGCTGCCGCTTCATTCTTATTTTCCATTTCTCATTAGCCGTTTTTCATTCGTCATCAACTAGGCAATGGGGTTGATCATCGCGGAGCGTCTGCATTGTGGGCCAAATGACAGATTAATAAGGAATCGCTGTTCCGCTGTTCAAACGGAAGACGTTGTATCTTCCACTTTAAAAGAATCCCACGCGACTCTAATAGCTGGCGGACGAACCAGAGTCTGCATCACTACACAATATTGCTCGGTCTTCTCCCGCAATGCTCGTAGTCGCTCAGGAGGAGTATCGGTCGCAATGACATCAAAATTAACTCGAATCTCGCTAAACCCTACCGCAACGTCGCTGGCCATACCCAGTGTGCCGCGCAGATCTAGATCGCCTTCAACAGTAACTGCGATGCCTTCCGTTGCAATTCCCATGTTCGTGGCCACCAACTGGCACGTAATTTGTGCGCATGCAGCCAGCGCGCCGAGCAGTAGATCGCCAGAGCAGGCAGCCATTCCCGTTCCGCCTACTCCGGCGTGGGCCTCCGAAGCGTAAATGGTTCTGCCAACGTCCACCGAACATGCGAGCGGAGTTTCTGTCTGGCTGCTTGTCGCCTTCAGCGTGATTCGAGAAGAATTCGGATCGCTGCGGTATTGCTCCTTCAGCGGGCGCTGAACGGATCTCAGATCCATCGGTAGCTCCTTCTCAATTCAAGACGATTTTCCCTTTTGAGTGGGGACTGATTGCGGATATCGAACCTGCTGACCTGGAGACAAAGGTCGCCATCTTTAAGCGTGGCTCCGGCTTGAGCAGTCAGCATTTTCTTGTTAGCATTTGCCATCACTGGAGGACAAGCATGCCGAAGTTTGTTATTGAACGCGAGATCCCTGGTCTCGGAAACCTCTCCGATGCCGAACTACGTGAAGTCGCTCGTAAATCCCGCAATGTGCTAACCGAAATGGGTCCCCAGATTCAGTGGCTCCACAGCTACGTTACCGGTGACAAGCTTTACTGCGTATATCTTGCGCCGGATGAGGATACGATCCGGGAACATGCGCGAAGAGGCGGCTTTCCAGCCAATCGCATTTCCGCCGTGCGCCGGCTCATCGACCCCACGACCGCCGAGTAGCTTCAACGGCAAAATTGATATAAACATTCACCCGTTAATCAATTCCATGCTTTTAGCTAATTTAATTATATTGTGGCAGGTCTGAGTGCCTCGTCGATAGCTTTTTCCAAAGGGAGCACCCAGCCATCCAGCCACGCGGTCGCACCTTGCGTCGTAGCCTGCCGCGCCGGTTCCAGAAGCCGTTCAAGTTTGGCTTGCTCATCTGGCGTGAGCGGCGCGCCCAGGGCTTGGCGTAATGAGGCGGCAGCGCCGGCCAACCGCAGGGACCGTTCTGGTTGTGTTTGGGATGCTGTCAGGCAAGCGAGACATTCCAACAAGCGCGCGATGCCTCGCTTGTGGTCCAATTCATGAAACATTCTCAGGCTTTGGTGATAGAGCGACTCAGCCGCGTCAAAATCCTTCTCGTCGCGAGCGAGGTTTCCCAAATCAGCGAGCGACCCGGCTATACCCCACTTGTCACCCAATTCCTGAAATGCTTTGAGGCTTTGTTCGTAGTGTAAGCGCGCCTCATTATATTCATTTTCTCCGCGAGCCACGTCACCCTGATAATTAAGAGCCCAGGCGATGCCGGTACGATCACCTAATTCGCGGAAGATTGAGAGACAATCCGCGGAAAGCGAACGCGCCCGGACATAATCACCCTGTGCCCTCACCACATTTGACAAATTGCTGAGGCAACGGGCAACGGCCTTCTGATCGCCGATCTCGGTCCACAGGGCCAAACTCTTCTCCTGGAGCGCGCGTGAGGCTGCTAGATCTCCGCGGGTACGCGCAAGCACGGCGAGGGCGTTAAGCGCCACTGCCATACCGTTTTGATCTCCCAAATCCTGAGAGATCAGTAAACTCTCCTCAATGCTCTTATTAGCAGACACGTAATCTCCCTGCACTCCCGCCAGAACTCCGGATGCGAAAAGCGCTCGAGCCCTTACCTTGTTTGGAGTTGCCTCTCCGATGGACAACAGCTTACCCAGAAGGTCGCGACCTTCCGCGAGATACTCGCGCGTCTCCCAAAATCGGAACAACGCGCCGCCCAGCCGTAGACCCCAGTCTGCACCCTTGCTATCTATTAACCACTCTAAGGCTGACCGAAGATTATCGTGTTCGACTTCTAAGCGGTTTAACCAATCCGTACGCTCAGTCTCGGGAAAGTCGGACGCACCCTCTTCGGCCAACACAAGAAAATAAGCAGCATGACCCCGTCTTATTGCCACCTCTTCGCCGCTGGAGCTTAACTTCTCCAGTCCGTACTCCCGTATCGTTTCCAGCATCATGAATCGTGATTCGCCTTCAAGCGGCTCAATTTGCCGCAAGAGGCTTTTATCCACCATCGAAGCCATTCCTTCGAGGGGATCCAGTTCCAGGTCGCCCTTTGTATTACATACAGCCTCTACGGCTTCCAGAGTACAGCCGCTCACAAAAACCGAAAGTCTTCTGAAAAGTTGCTGCTCAGCCGGCGTTAGCAGATCGTAACTCCAGTCAATGGCTCCCCGAAGAGTTTGCTGTCTCGCAGGACGATCCAGCCCGCCCCCGGTCAATAGTTGTAGCCGGCTCGCCAGGCGCTTCTGCATTGCTGCTGGCGAGAGGAGCTTGATGCGGGCAGCTGCGAGCTCGATGGCGAGAGGCAGACCATCCAGGTGGGCACAAATCTCGCTTACCGCCGATGCGTTTTCCTGGGTGAGTTTGAAGTCGGGCTTGACGGCGGTGGCTCTTTCCGCGAAAAGGGCTAGCGCCGAATATTCCAGGAGAGCATTAGGCGGAGGCAGAGCTTTAGGATCAGGCACGGCGAGCGGCGGCACGGGAAATTCGTACTCACCGTAAATGTGTAAGGGTGCCCGGCTCGTTACCAGTATCTTAACGCTCGATCGTAACGCCAACAGTTCCGCGACCAGCTGTGCGGCGTTCAGCAAATGCTCGAAGTTGTCGAGGACCAGGAGTGTTGGTGCGGACAAGGAGCTTTGCAGGTATTGATGCAGGGCAATCTCAGGTTGAACTCCAGTTTCTCTGAGTCCAACCGTCTGCGCGATTAACGAAGGGATTGAGGTCGGATCGGTGATCGCGGCCAGTGGGACACAGTAAACGCCACCAGGGAATTGATCGACAAGTTCCTCCGCCACCTGCAAAGCCAACCTGGTCTTGCCGACGCCACCAGGCCCGTCGGCGGTAACGAGCATGACGTCCGGCCGGAGTAAGAGTTCCTTAAGAGTAGCAACTTCCTTTTCACGTCCAATAAATGCGGTTAGCTGTATTGGCAGGTTGCTGGGACGTGTTTCGTGGTGCCGGTAGGTTAGTTGTGAAAACCTGTCGCGTATTGCGGCGAAATCCTGTGCCAGATCGCGAGTCGAAAGGTAACGTTTCTCTGCGTCCTTTGCGAGACAACGCTCAATGGTCCAACAGAGTGGTGCGGGAGCCTCACGATTGAGCGAGGCCACGGCCTCCGGCTCGCTCTGGAGGATCTCACTGATCATGTCTGCTGCTGTGTTCCCTCGCACGGGTGGTGTTCCCGTAATCATTTCGTAAAGCACCGAGCCTAACGAGAACTGATCAGTTCGGAAATCGACAGGTTGGCCACGCACTTGTTCTGGCGACATGTAGCGGACGGTACCCAACAACACACCTGGCCGCGTTTCGGCTCCCACAACGGTAGACATCTGAGACAGCTCATCGCAATCTGTGGGCCGGATCTTAGCCAGTCCAAAATCAAGAATTTTCGCCTGCCCGTCTGTGGTGATCATCAAATTTTCTGGTTTCAAATCCCTGTGGACAATGCCGGCTTCGTGCGCTTTCGCCAACCCGTCTGCGATCTGCGAGACAATCTGAACAACATCTCGCATTGGTATCGGACCGGCGTTCAGCAGTTCCCGAAGCGTGTGGCCCTCGACGAGCTCCATAGCTATGTAGCGAGTTGATTCTACCTGCCCAAGCTCGTAGATCGTGACGATGTTTGGATGGGTTAGAGCTGACGCGGAACGAGCTTCGCGCTCAAAGCGTTCAAGCCGTTCGCAGTCGGCAGCCATTTCTGTGGGAAGGACTTTGATAGCGACCTCGCGACCAAGCCGGCTGTCTCGAGCACGATATACTTCTCCCATGCCTCCTGCTCCAAGAGAACAGAGAACCTGGTAATGCCCGAATTTCTTTCCGGCTGAAAGATCCACTGGAAGGGATTGAGAAGGTTGCATTATTCGTGCGTCGAGTGATCCGGTAATATCCTCGCGCCAAGCTGGTTTGTGTGATGGTGGATGGCTTGCGCTCAGAGCCGCTACTTTCTCTGCGCGATCATCTTAGAACCTCCAGATTCGCGAGTCAATTTGCTCCCTCTTTGGTTCATGTCTCCGGTACCATTGCCATGCTCAAGGAGCGCGATCCGGACGTCAGCCGAGCTGAGGAAATGGGAATATCGCTTTTTGCGGGCGAAGCTGAAGATCGGCTGGGCCAAGTGCTGCGGGATGCCTGGGAAGGGAAGCTCCAGCCCGCTTACAATTTTATGAATGACTTGCCTGACTTGGAAAACGCAGCAATGCCTTTGCTGCCGGTGGCAAGGGTGAAACGGACCTTTGGCGCTAATACCAGCTTCGATGCCGGGCGCGGCTGCCCTTTTCAATGTTCATTCTGCACGATCATCAACGTCCAGGGTCGGAAATCACGCCGCCGTTCTCCTGACGACATCGAACAGATCGTGCGGGCCAATGTTGCTCAGGGTATTCATAGCTTTTTTATCACGGATGACAACTTCGCTCGTAACCGTAATTGGGAGGCCATTCTGGATCGTCTGATTCAGTTGCGTGAAGTCGAGAAGCTACGAATCAAGTTTATTATCCAGGTAGATACGGCCTGTCACCGGCTGCCGAACTTCATCGAGAAAGCGGCGCGGGCCGGGGTCAAGCGGGTTTTCATAGGTCTGGAAAACATCAACCCTGACAGTCTTCTCGGTGCGAAGAAACCGCAGAACAAGATTACGGAGTATCGGAGGATGCTGCTCGCATGGAAGCAGGTGGGAGTGTTGACCTATTGTGGCTACATACTCGGTTTCCCAGGAGACACACCTGACTCAATCCTCAGCGACATCCGGGTAATCCAAAAAGAATTGCCAGTCGATCTCTTGGAGTTCTTCTATCTGACGCCGCTTCCTGGATCGGAAGATCATCGCAAGTTGCATGAGTCAGGAACGTGGATGGATCCGGACATGAACAGGTATGACCTTAACCATGTAACCAGCCAACATCCACGCATGTCGCGCGAAGAGTGGCAGCAAACTTATCGTTTGGCTTGGGAGACCTATTACACCACTGGGCACATTGAGACGGTTTTACGGCGGGCAATGGCGACCGGGCTGAGCCCCGGAAAGGCGCTGTTCTTCATTACCTGGTTTAAGGGCTGCATTGGAATTGAGAAGATTCACCCAATCGAGGGCGGCTTTCTGCGCTGCAAGTTTCGCCGCGATCGCCGGTCTGGTTTTCGGGTCGAACCGTCTTGGCTCTTCTACCCGAAATACCTGGCCGAAACAGGTTGGAAGCAGTTTCGCTGGTTCTCTCTTTACTTGCGCTTATGGCTTATCAATCACAGAGTCAGGAGCGACGCACGGGCCCGCGAGTATATGGACCTCGCCCTGGAGCCGGTGTTGGATGACGAGTTGGAGAACAGAGAACTATTCCAGTTGGAAACGGCGCAAGCTTATGTGGCCCAAATCCGCCGGCTAGACAAAGTCGCGCGCAGCGAGGCACGTCAGGCGAAAGCATCAGTCGTTTAACGTCAGTGCTCAGTTAGCCGAGCGGTCCCAGTACTAATACTACCGGTAATGTTAGGATCATAGGGTACAACAGGTTGTGTCCCAGTATGTGATGATAATTAGACCACCACAGAAGCGGCTGCGAGGAGTTGCGAGTTAGGACCTCGCCGATGATACCTAATCCATCAACATCCGGAGCGACACCAGCAAGGGCAATCATGGCTCTCTCGCGTGGCTTGGCATGGCGTGGAATGTTGGCCACGACCCATCCGACTAAAAGATGACTGATCGGACTCATAGTTGAGACAGAAGAATCGTTGGTTTTCTGCGTGAGTAAATGGGGCTTATCGAGATGTCACTAAGTGGCTTGCTAATCTCGTACTACTTTCACGCTTCGTAAGTTTCTGAAACTCAGAAGGATCAACGTGGTGGGATTGACGGGTTTTCATGGCGAACGTCCCAAAGTGCAGGCCCATTTATGGATTGGAGCTACCTCCCGAATTGCGGATTGCGAATTTGAGACTTTTCAGTATGGGTTCAGGCCGAAAGTCAAGTCCGAAATCCGCAATTCCCAATGCTAGGTAGCCTTCCAAATACCCAGGGCACGCCTGACCGCAACCAGTTGAGCAACGTGATAGGCATTGTGATCGGCTACCAATAGCAACTCTCGCAAATATGTCTGGCCAGTGCCGTGCGGGATGCGGCCAAATAAATCTACCCCCGGGTCGAGCGCAAGTTGTTTCAGCTCTTCACGATCCCTGTAAAACGACGAAATGCTCTCTTCCCATGCCGTGCTGGTTGGGGGCATTGAAGATGATGGCCAATAGCCCTCCGCCATTAGCTCGACGTAAGCTGCATTGCGGCAGAAGTCGAGTATGTCAAACTGCGTAAGTCTAAGGTGCTCGATAAGCTGCCAGAGCGTGTAGGGTAGTCCGTCGGGTGCAACTCCTCGAAGCTCAACTGGTATCCCGTCGATTGCCGTGTCAAAGTTGACGTGCGCATCTTCCCAGTCAAGTAACCTCTCAAGGTGTTTGCGCAAAGACTCGTGTTCATCCATGGTCATTACCTTCAATCGAATGGTGAAAAGCCAAGATCAAGTGAATGGGGATTTGCAATCTTACTCTGCGAAATAGCCCTACCCACTTCTTGCCGCGGGGTTACAATTTCCCAAAAATCGCTCACGCTGAGTCTGCTGCCACGGAGCCTGCTTCGAGTAACACACCCTTCTCCAGATGTCGCTCGAGAGTGGCGTAACTGGCGGCATGTGGATCATGAGTAACGAGCACAATGGTTTTTTTCAGCTCTCTATTGAGTATGGTGAGAATATTGAGAATCTCTTCGCCGGAACGTGCATCCAGGTTACCGGTCGGCTCGTCTGCCAGAATCAATTCGGGATCGGTGACAATCGCCCGGGCGATAGCTACGCGTTGTTCCTGTCCTCCTGACAACTGGCGCGGCTGATGATGCATGCGATCGGCAAGACCCACCAGCTCGAGGGCAG
>Ga0209341_10001191_pt1 | contig 26065 bp, 17 predicted proteins | sample RifCSP13_2_FD_184020 | JGI IMG/M metagenome (GOLD analysis project Ga0209341, IMG submission 184020) | Soil microbial communities from Rifle, Colorado - Rifle CSP2_sed 13_2 (SPAdes) (version 2) | ecosystem: Environmental > Terrestrial > Deep subsurface > Rock core/Sediment | place: Rifle... | reverse complement strand
CCGATCTGGATCTGGTTGTCGCGTTCGCCGACGGCGCCGCCGTTGAGAGAGATGTACTTCAGGTGGAAGGGTGCGCCCGAGATGCTGCTGGCGCCGCAGCTTACAGCCATATTGCAACCCGTCCCCCATCCATCGGGCGGCGAGTTTCCCGGATCGGGGTCGGCGGCCTCGGCCAGGTGACCGCCGAACCAGACCCCAACCAGGGTGTCAGCGGTGCCGGTGGCCGCGGTGGTGAAGGTGAGGCTGATCTGCACCTTGCTGCTGCCACAGTTCCTGAGACAGGTTGTGGCGGGATCATGGGTGATGGAGTGCACGGAGAGTACAGCGCAGGGGCCGGGGGCGCAGCCGATCTTGAACTGCCGCGGAAGGGAATCGGCCCTCTCCGCATCGCTGACCTTCTCCGCCGGGTGGCCGGCGACGGTAGCGGGCCCAAACGTATCTGAGGCGATAGTGACAACACTGGCGCTGGTGTACAGCGTATCGGAGCCGTCGCATTCAGCTGCCCCGGTCGCAAACCCTGGCGCGCCCTCACACGGCAGTAGAAGCGTTCCCGACTGAGTCTCGTCCACGTCGGCCAGGAAGTCGTAGGCGTATACGTCGTCCTTGGTGAAATCGTACTCGAAGACCATGGTGAAGGTGCCGCCGTCGTCCAGGTCCTCGAACAGGCGCTGGGGGACGGAGTCGCCCTCCGTGTACACAGAGTTGGTCTGGTTGATGGCACCTGTGCTCCACTCGCAGTCGTCCACCACTTCGTCGTCGCCCGTGTCGTTGGTGCACTGGCTGAAGTGGCGGTCGGCGTCCAGGAAGGTGGTGCTGGCGAGAGGCGTCTCAGAGAGGTAGGCGGTACACCCGGCGGCGTTCTTTACTGGATCCGAAAGATGGACGCGGACCGTGTACGTCCCCTCGATGCCGTCCAACTGATAGTAGTATACGAATCCGCCCGACCCATCGGTGAGCACGGTGTCGCAGCCGGCAGTGAACGAGCCGTCTCCTTTAACGATGCTGTTGTCCGGCCGAACCACGATGACGGCAAGCTCAGTGCTGGCCGTGAAGCCTGAGCCGGAGATGGTGGCGGTGTCGCCGGAGAAGTATTCGGCCTTGTCCGTGGTTACCGTAGGGGCCGCCGAGGCGCCCGAGATGAGCAGCAGGATCACGATGAAGGCCGCTGCCACGAGGCTCGCAGAGGAGGCCCTGAGAAGCGCTCTTGGCTTGGCGAGATGCCAGGGTGTGCTCATCGCGGTGACACTCTAGGCAGTCTTCCCGCTGGGTGGGGGTCGAGGAAGGCGCGGGCGGGAGTCAGGAAGCCGGCGTAGCCCAGCTGCGCTAAGGCTGCGAAGATTGCAGCTAGGGCGAGACACGTGGCTACGGCAAAGCCGAGGCCAAGGCGCCGGGTCCGCGCGCCTGAGCTATCGCGCCGCATCCGCGCCAAGCGCACCCCTCCCTTTAGGGTCTGCTATTTCATGCCCCTATGCCTGCATCCGGCGGCGGCGGGGCCCAATACATTACAAGCCCAGCAATAAGCCGGGCAACCCCACCACCGGATAACACCAGGGGATGTAGAAAGTAAGGAAGAGCGCGCCACACCCCCAGCGTTGCCACTCATTATTGACGGGGCACCAGAACTTGTCAAGTGGGAGCCGCGAAGGATGCGGAAGGCAATAGACTACCTAATTTCTTCAGGGTCGTTTGTAAAGGCGGCTGGTGTGTTCGTTAACCGAGCCACGTCCCCTTTGAGCAGCCTATGACCGACTATCGGAAGCCGCGTCAAGGGTGGTCAGCGGCGCCTGCGTAGCCCGCACCCTGTATATCCTGGTCTGGGGATTCTCGTACACCAGCTCCAGGTTGCCGCCCAGGCCGTCCTCGAACTTCGCCAGCCCCTCCGCCGGGTAGTACAGCCGCTCCAGCTGGCCAATGGCTACATATGACACCTGGTACTTCTGGAGGATGCGAAGGGCCTCCGCCGGGTTGAGGTCGCTGTAGAAGAGGGCGACGTCGTCCTGGCGAGGCCGTACGAGCGACGAGAATTTGCCTCGCTGCTGGTTCTGGTGGTTGTCCCAGCCGATCACCGTGGGTAGCCCCGTGTAGATGGAGAAGCGCGAGCCCCAACTGTACAGGGGCGGGCCCTCGACCCCCGTGTGCGCCTCCATGATCACCGGCGAACCGTCGACGTTCTCCCGCAGCCACTGGATAGCCTCTAGATCGTACCGCAACTCCACTGGGCCTTTCGCATCCTGGTACACGGCTTCCTCCATGAAGGCGAGGCCGTTGGCCGTGGGAGAGAGGCTCTGGAATCGATCGTTGAGCCGTTCCGGGGTAGCCGCCAGCGGGTAGACGAGGGCGGCCAGGAAGAGGGCGGCCGCCGTCGCGACCCAGAGCTGCCGCGCCGTCGCCAGGCGGTGAATCTCCAGCCGCGGAAGGCGCCTCAGGGCGGGTACACTCAGCCGCGTTACCGCCAGCAGGTACCAGGCGGCGAACGCCGAAGTCAGGGCCAGCAACAGCCAGATGTGTATGTAGAACTTGAATACCGTATTCATCCGCTGGATATCGTTGTCTATGTTCACGACGTCGACGCCGATGCTGAGGCCCAAGGCCATCGCCAGCATCGCCAGCACGAACAGCCGCAGCGGCGAGTCGGCGGCGTCGCGCTTGATCTCGTAGACTGCGACGACCGTCACGGCGGCGAGGGCCAGGTAGGCGAAGGGGAGCAGCGGTATGCCCAGGCCGGGAGTGGTGCCCTCGCCGGCGCGGACTCGCGTGAAGTCCTCCAGGAACTGTTCGGCCGAAAGGTTAGTGATGGTTATGGGGAGCAGGCTTTCCAGGGGCCCCGTGAAGGCTATGAGGAGGACGGTGAGGAACACCAGCCCGAAAGCGGTAAAGACCAATAAACGGATGGCGTCTACCAGCTCGGTCCGGCGCAGCATTCGCGCCCAGAGGAAGGTCACCAAGCCGGTGATGATCACAATGAACAGACCGAAGTGGGACAGGTACTGGCTGAGGACGGTGGTCTCCACGCTTCCGTGCAGGCCCGCCTGGAACTGCTGGTAGTTCTGCTCGAAGGGGTAGAAGGTGACTATGGAGAGGACCACCATCAAAGCGGCGCCGGTGAGGGAGCGCACGGCCATCGGCCAGCTCAGCCGGCCCTCGGACGACCGCTCGCTGATGAACACGGCGGCGATGCCCAGGAGGAGGAAGGGCGGGTAGTCCCAGGAGTTGGTCCAGCGCAGCGCCCCCGTGATGAAGGCGAGCAGGATGACCAGCGCTAGCGCTCCGGCGGAGCTGATCCAGCGCCCCGGCCGCCGCTCTGCGGTGCCGGCAAGCACCAGCCCCAGGCTGACACCGAGCGAGGTGACGGCGAACGGTATCGACATCAGGTGGGCGTGGAGGTCCGCGAAGAGGAAGCTGAAGAACGGGAACTCAGTGATGCTGATCGTCGGCGGGAACATGCGGGTCGGCCGCCAGTAGTCGATGGCGGGGAAATCGGCGCCAGTGAAGACAACCTTGCTGAGGCCACCGATCGCCCCCACGGCGCCGCTGAAGATTGGGATGCCGTTCCCCAGGTGGACGGAGCTCATCGCCGAGAGGTCGTCCACCGCTTCGTCGAAGGTGTGCAGGTTGCCCACGATGAGGGCCAGCAGGACGGCCAGCAGCCCGGCCCCCACCAGGCTTGAGGCCGGGATGCGGCCGCCGCCGGGCCGCCGGCGGATGCGGCTGCACGTGGCCGCCGCCAGGTTGTAGCCAACCGAGTACACTGCCCCCGTGGTCAGGGCGAAGAACATTGGTACGGCCAGGTTGTAGCCTATCTCCGGGAGGACGCGCGTCAGCTTAAGCAGCGTGGCCGTAATGAACTGGCCGAAGTAGTAGTAGTTGATGTACCCCCCGGCGAACCAGGGGTCGTAGGGGGGCAGGGTGGTGCTGCGGGTTATCGCGTTCAGGTAGGCGAAGTCCATCGGCTTCTCGCCGCCGCGGGCAGGGTGCCACAGGTCCGGGTTGTGCAGGCGTAAGAGGTAGAAGATGAGGAAAGCGCCCAGGAAGACCGCCTCCGCCGTCAGGATGGCGCGCCAGTGCTGGCGGACGTAGTCCAGGACCTGCCGGCGCCAGACGACGCTCGAGGCGATCCCCAGAGTGATGACCAGCAGGCCCAGGCCCAAGATGGTGCCCCTCGTGAACTCCAGCATGTGCAGGCTGACGCTCAGCCATACCAGGTAGACCAGAAGGAGGAGGCCCAGCGGTTTCAGGAGAAGGTAGCCGCGGTCCGGCAGCCAGCGGAAGAGATAGAGGCCAGCGGGGACCAGGGCCAGGGACAGGAGCTCAACCGGGAGGAGCCAGATGATCCAGGCGAGGCCGGAGTTCTCGTTGAAGAAGCTGTCTGCGTCGAAGATGTCGGTCCAGGTGCCACCGCTGCGCTGGGTCTCGATCTCCCCCGGGCGTAGCATAAGGGCGTTCTTCCCCGCCTCGGACGGAGGCACTATGATCGCGTCTATCGATGGTGGATGGAGGAGCGTGGCAACCTTATCCCTGGAGAAGTCACTGTTCTTCTTGTAGATGAGCACCTTCGGGTGGTCGTAGACGGTGAACGACTCCTCGGCTCCGTCGTCGGAGATGGCAACGCCGAACAGGCTGGGGAAGGAGGTGAAGGTGGCCACCCGGTCGAAGCCCATATCCTCTGCGAAGAGATGGTCGAAGAAGCGGGTGGCCGTCGGGTAGACGGCGGGGGCGCGGGGGATGGACCGGTACAGCCGGTCGCTGCTGACAGCGATGTAGTCCGCGCGGCTCAGGTCGTCGATGAGCTCGGCGATGTTCGGCTCGTCGTCGAACTCGTACAGCTCTAGGCTGATCTTCTCGTACTTCGCGCCCGAGTCTTGGCCGTCTACGTTCAGGGGGAGGCCGTCGTCCCAGTGGAAGTCGGCGATCCTACTACCCTCCGGCACGTTGGCGTAGATCCAGCGCGACGCCTCAACCCGGGTCAGCGGGCTGCGGTAGATGCTAGTGAACGCCAGCCCGTACAGGAGCGTGAGGACGACGACAGAGCCCACGGCTAGCCGCGCCAGGGGCGGCAGGCAGGCGTTCAGGCGGGGCAGGAACCGTTGCAGGCCTCCGGGCAGTTTGCTGAGCCTCGCCGTCTGCCACAGCTGTACGAGGACGTAGGCCCCCAGCAGGACCATGGGCGGGTAGACGGGCAGCACGTAGCGCATGTAAGAGGTGAAGCGACCCGCCTGCCACAAGAAGGTGATCAGTATCCAGGCGAGCAGAAGCAGGAGCATCACCTCGCGGTGGCGGATCACCCGCCAGCCGGCGTAGAAGACGCCGCCGGCCGCGGCCAGGAAGAGGGGGATACCCATGCCCCACAGGAACATGTTCTGGAGTCCGTACAGCCACGGTACGCGGCCCACCCAGGTCCAGGAGGGAGGGTAGAACCCGTCGCCGGTCTGCCTGTCCAGCACCTGCTGGAGGTCGCGGCGCCAGACGGGGTTGATGAAGAGATTCAGGGGATCGGTCGGATCGTCCAGGAAGGCCCTAATGTCGAGGCTCCAGGGGTAGGGGCCGACGAAGGCGTAGGGTTGGACGACACGGAAGACGGCAAGGGCGACAACAGCGGCCAGGACCAGCCCAATGAGAGGTTCCTCCAGTTCGTTGGACCAGAGGCTCGCCGGGGTTATGGGGGCCTCTCTCCTCTCCCAGCGGTCCTTCAGGGCGGGCCAGGCCCGGATGGCGGCCGCCATAGTGATGATGAGGGCCAGCGGTATGGCGCTCACCTTGCTGGCCATGGCGAGGCCGAACATCGCCCCAGCGAGGGTGAAGTTCCACCGCCCTCCCTCCTTTGCGGCGCGGGCGGAGAAGTAGAGGCTGGCCAGGCTGAAGAAGGCCAGCCAGCCGTCCACCACGAAGTAGTGGGAGTACTGGATGTGTAGGGCGGTGACCGACAATAGGAAAGCGGCCAGGAGGCCGACGCGCCGATCGAATAGATAAGAACCCAGGAGGAAGATGAATATGATGCTCCCGACGTCTACAAAGGCCGAAAGGACTCGCCCCACCAGATTGATATGGCCGTAGTCGCCCTTGCCCAGGAAGTCCGCCGTCGCCATGGTGCCGAAGAGGGGGAAAGTGCCCCAGACGTACTCGGGAAAGTCGTTGTTGTAGGGGTTGAGCTGCGAGTCGGCGGTGTCGAAATACTTGATTGGGTCGGTGGGGAAGCCGCCGGCATTGCTTAGGATGATGGCGCCGACGTTCGTACTGTGGCGCTCGTCCGGGTTCATGTGCTGGTCGCTGTCCCAGTTGACGCCAGAAAGGCGCAAGTACAGCGCCAGCGCCAGTATCAGGCCCAGGGCAACCAGTACGATCACCCGCTGGCCGGCTACCTCCCGCTGTTTGAAGGCAGCCCACCACTCAGCGACGCCTATGGGTGCGCTCAGGGTTATGCGCTTAGGGTTCTTCACAACCCTCCACTTCTTGGGCGGGGACGGATATCGGTGATGTAGCGTGCATTATACTTCCCTGTACGATAGGCGTCTCGCTGGAGGCTGGGCCGTCAACGCGTATTCTACGTATCGCATTGACGGGCGCGCGATACGGGGCCCCCAGCAGACACCCTATGCGACATGAAAGGTGCAGCCCACCGTTCGGTTAGCCCCTGCCGGTTGAGGCCGCCACTGGGAGCGGCTAGTATTTGGGAGATGGTTTGCCATCGGCCGGGACAGGTGACATGACAAGAGGCCAGGAACCGGAGGCGCTGCTCCTCTCCGTCGTCATTCCCGCCTACAACGAGGAGGGCAACATTCGCGGCGGCGCCCTTGACGATGTAGCGGATTACCTGTCGCGTCAGAAGTACTCGAGCGAGGTGATTGTTGTAGATGATGGCAGCGAGGACGCCACTGCGTCGCTGGTGGAGGAGGCCGCCCGCCGCTCGCCCTTCCTCTCCCTCCTGCGCAGCGAGCACGGCGGTAAGGCCCGAGCGGTGACTGCGGGCGTCGTGGCCGCGCGCGGGGAGTACCTCCTCTTCACCGATTTGGACCAGTCCACCCCTATCCGGTTCGTTGAGGACGCCCTGCGGGAGCTCCAGGCCGGAATCGATGTCGTGATCGGGTCGCGGTTCCTCAAGGGGGCGTCTCGCCTGAACGAGCCGCTGCTGCGAAACGTCATGGGCAGGACATTCGCTATGCTGGTGCGCGTCCTCCTCCTGCGCGATATCCAGGACAGTCAGTGCGGCTTCAAAGGCTTTCGGCGGGAGGTTGCCCAGGAACTGTTCACCAACATGATGGTGTTCGGCGGGGAAGCACGAGCGACGGCCGGCCCGATGGTTACGGCGTTCGACGTGGAGCTGCTAGTCCTGGCGAAAAAGCGCGGCTATCGTGTCAAGGAGATCCCTGTGACCTGGCGTCATGTCGAGACGAGCAGAGTGAGCCCGTTTGGAGACGCCTACCGCATGTTTAAGCAGGTAGTGAAGGTGTGGCTCAACAGGCTGAGAGGACGGTACGAGGCTCCCCGCAGCAGCTGACCCTCGCGAGGAATTGGATTCGAACGAGCCTTGACTCTCTCCGGAAGCCGCGGCCGATGCCCCTGTGGGGTTAGAATGTAACTCACCATGTATTGGGAACGACAGGATAGGGGAGGGGCCTGGCGGTGAACGAGACGCTGGGCTGGTGGTTCTCCCTGGAGGTGACGGGCCTCATCGCCTTCCCCCTGACCTTCCTGCTGTTCAGCGGGCTCAAGGACAGGGGCTACAGCCTGACCAAGATCGTGGGGCTGGTGTTCGTCGGATACGTGCTCTGGCTGGGCGGACTCCTCGGCCTGCTGCCCCACACGCGGGGCGCCATCATCCTCATCATGGCGGCGTTCGCGGTCGCCGCCATGGCCCTGGTCGGCAACAACCGGGAGCGGTTCCGGGCCTACGTCCGAGAGCGCTGGCGTTACGTCCTCCTGGTGGAGGCGCTGTTCGCGGTCTCGTTCGTGGTGGCGGTCTGGCTGCGGGCCCACGTGCCGGATATAGCGGCCACCGAAAAGCCGATGGAAGTGGCGTTGCTGAGCGGCCTCGTGCGGGACTCGTCCCTGCCCGCCGAGGACCCCTGGCTGTCCGGCCACGACATCAACTACTACTACTTCGGCTATCTGCTGATGGCCAGTCAGATAAAGCTGCTGGGCTTGGGGGTGAACATCGGCTTCAACCTTGCCCTGAGTACCGTCGTCGCCCTGGGTTCGGTAGCCGCGTTCGGCATCGTCCACAACCTGCTAGAAGCGCGACCGAAAGAGGGAGGCGAGCAGGGGGGCGGTGGCTGGGGCCGGCCCGCCGTCATCGCCGCCGGCCTGGCGGCGGTGGTGCTGCTGTTCATCTACAGCAACTATGCGGGGGTGGTCGAACTACTGGCGGCCAACGGCGTGGACTCGCCCTCCCTGTACAAGTTCGTGGCCGTCGATGGGCTTGACGGCCCCAGTGAGTCTGCGAAGTGGTACGGCTCCGAGCACTGGTGGTGGTGGAGGTCCAGCCGTCTCTTCTGCCAGGGCTGCCCGACGGTGATAACCGAGTTCCCCTTCTTCAGCTTCCTCCTGGGGGACCTCCACCCGCACGTGCTGGCCATCCCGTTCTTCCTGTTGACGGTGGCGATAGCCTGGAACCTGTTCGCCCAGGCGGAAGAGCGGCCGTGGCACTGGCGGATGGCCCCCAGCCTGGCCGCGATTTTCATCCTGGTGGGGTCTATCGGCTTCCTGCACACCATCAACCTGCCGGTGGTCCTCGCCCTGCTGATCATCGTCTACGGCCTTCGACAGTACCGCCGCCGCGCCCGCCTCGACCGAGGGGCGCTGGTCTCCACCGGCGCCTTCGCCCTTGTGCTCACCGCGGGCTCGCTTCTGGCGTACCTCCCCTTCTACATCACCTACCACACGCCGACCACCGGCATCCTGACGACCAACGGCCCGGACACGAGGCCCTTCCATCTGTTCCTCCAGTGGGGCCTGTTCCTGCTGCTGGTGACGGGCGCCGCCGTCTACGCCATCGGGCGGCACCCGAGAGGCTGGCGGTTCACGCCGGGGCAGATGGCCCTGGCCGCTGCGCCGGCGCTGGCCGCCGTGGCCGCCTGGGCGGTGTTGCGCCCGGGCCTGGCCTCGGGCCCCGAGCAGACGGCCGGGGCCAGCGGCTGGCTGACCCTGGCCTGGCTGGGCGCCACCCTGACCCTGCTGCTGCTGGCCATCATCAGGAACACGGCCGCCGAAGAGAAGGAGACGGCCGGCGACCCGCCGACGCTGTTCGCCCTGACCCTAGCCGCCCTGGCGCTGCTGGTGCTGCTGGGGTCGGAGCTGTTCTTCGTCAAAGACGTTTTCAACTCGCGGCTCAACACGGTGTTCAAGGGATGGTATGTGGCCTGGCTGCTTCTGAGCCTGGCGGGGGCGCTGTCCGGCTATATCCTGCTGCGCGAGTGGCGGCCGCAGGCTGGCTGGAGCAAGAGCCTGTACGGGCTGGCCGTCGCCGGCGCTGCGCTACTGTTGCTCGCCGGGCTGGTCTACCCTGTCACGGCGACCATGAACCGCACCAACGGGCTGGAGAACCGGACGACCCTCGACGGCTTCGCCTTCCTCAAGTTCGGCCGCCCGGGCGAATACGACGCTATCCAGTGGCTGAGCACGAACGTGACGGGCAGGCCCGTGATTATGGAGGCCGTCGGCGACAGCTTCCAGGAATTCGGGCGCGTCTCGGCCTACACCGGGCTGCCCACGGTCCTCGGCTGGCAGGGGCACGAGTGGCAGTGGCGGGGCTCCTTCGCGCCGCAGGGCTCTCGGGCGGCGGACGTGGACGCGGCCTACAGCACCACAGACGTCCAGGCGGCCAAGGCCACCGTGGAGAAGTACGGCGTGGAGCTCGTCTACGTCGGCCCGCTGGAGCGCCAGAAGTACCAGGCGCCGGTGCTGGATAAGTTCCGCCAGTTTATGGACGTGGCCTACGAGAACGCGGAGGTGACGATCTACCAGCGCAGGGGTGGCGCCGCTGCCCTCGCCACTGCTTCCCGCTGAGGACGGGGACTATCGGGAGAGCGCCGGCGGGCGGGGGCTCCTTAGGGGCCGCTCCTGAAGGCAACGTAGTAGTAGGTGTCGCCGTTGAAGTTGACGGCCGGGTTGGCGCCGACCTGGAACCCGTCCGGCAGCAGGGCCTGAATCTCATCGCTGCCGTTCGCCTGGTTCCCGAAGTGGAGGGTGGCGTCGCCGGCCAGCGAGCTGGCCCGGTGGACCGCTCCACTCTCAGCGGACGACCTCTTTATCCAGACGTAATCTGGTTGGAAGCCGACGCCGGTAACGTCTCTATCATCGCTGTCGTCGCCGATGTAGGTGCCGAATTGGAGGTGACCAGGAACATCCCGGAAGGCGACGTAGTGATAGACCCCGCCTTCCTCCTTTGCCCCGTCGTAGTAGTTAACGAAGGGGTCGGCGCCGACCTCAAACCCATCCGCTTGGAAGTCTGTAATGTAGCCGGCTACTTCGGGCGCGGAATGAAAACCGGAAGAGATACCCTCCGGGTAAGCCGTCGAGCGCCAGACCGCGGACCTGAGCCCGTCCCACTTCAAGAAGACCAGGGCCGGCCCGAAGCCGACACCGTCGACGTTCCTGCGCTCGGCGCCGTCGCCTTCGTAAGAGCCGACCTTCATGTCGGGCGAGTCCGCGAAGGCGACGTAGTAATACTTCACGCCCTCGGCGTTGACGGTGGGGTCCCTGCCCAGGGAGAAGGAGTCCGGGTCCAAGGAGGTGATGGCGTCTATGATGTTGGGCTGGCCGCTGGCAAAGTCCGCGGTGGAGTCGCCCTCCATTGACGTGGAACGCCAAACGGCGAATTCATCGGTGTCACCTTTGATGATGACCACGCCGGGGTCGAGGCCGATGTCCTTGACGCACTGCGGCGAGCCGGTCCCCTCGTACGAGCCCACCTTGAGACTGAGGCTTGCCTCGGGGCTGGGTGTCGGCGGCTCGGCTGTCGCGCCGATCCGGCAGGCGGGGACGCTGGGGCCTCCCCCTCCTCCGCAGGCCGAGGCGAGGGCGAACAGCAGCCCGGCTAGGAAGGCCCATGTCAGGGGAGAAGGACGCGGCGCGGTCATCGGATGCCTACGATCTGCCATTGGCAGTAAGATTAGTGTCGGTGTTTACGTGTGTCAAGAAAGGCGCAAGTCTCTGGGGAGGCTGCGGGCCTCGCCCGCTGTCGACCTAATTGCAGGTAGCAACCGGGCGTAATATGCTTCGCCCTCAGGGGCACAGTAACTCCGCCGATTGTTGGGACGTAATGGTCGGGGTATCATAAAATCCCAGCACTGTAAGTGTCCCCTGGCGACGTGCCTGCGGCTTAACTGCCCGGGCGGTGACTTGCGGAAATGCTAAGCCTGTGGACCGTTCGGTTGGGGGCTGGTGATAGAACGACGTCTACCTATCGCCTGGGCGGCGGAGGTTAGGATGCGAGGTCGGGTTGAATACGCCCAATAACTCGCACTATCGACGATTGATTTCATCCTTCGCACTCCGACTGCCACGCCCCAAGGTGGCGACGGTTCGCCGCTTTCTGTCCGACCCCTGGCTGTGGGCAATTCTCGCGATCACTGGCCTGGGCGCCTTCCTCCGTCTCTATCGGCTTATGGAGATACCGCCCGGTATTACCGGCGACGAGGGGTGGCAGGGCATTAACGCTCGGCGCATTTTGGATGAGGGCTGGATCGGCGCTTATGTTTCGAGCGGTTACGGCATGAACTCTGGAACGATGTATTGGACTGCTCCCTTCGTAGGCCTTCTAGGAAACACTGTTCTGGCCATCCGGCTATCGGCGGCCTTGTTGGGCACCGCCACTATCCCCCTTGGGTATCTAGCCCTTAGAGAGATGAGCGGGAAACCGGCGGCTCTCATTGGTGCTTTCATCCTGGCCGTTTCCATGTGGCACATTCACCTGAGCAGGATCGCATTCCAGGTTATTTCTTGGCCGCTGATGGAGATGGCAGCCCTGGGAGCCGTATTTTGGGCCTTCCGTACCAAACGCCGATCGGTCTTCGTGCTGGCTGGCTTTGTACTGGGCCTCGGGTTCCATAGCTACCCGGCGTTCCCGTTGTTTGCCGGCGGTCTGTACCTGTTTTTCATCTGGACGCTCATCCGCGGTGAGTCTATGCCAAGGGCCGAACTGTTACGGAACCTCGTACTGCTGAGCATTGCCGCCTTCATGACAGCTCAGCCGCTGGTTCGAGAGGCTCTTGATAGCAATAGCCTGTATAGAAACGACGGGGCGCGGACAGACGCTCTAATCTTCAATCAGGCGTCATACCAGCAGCTGGAGGGATTTGCTGACCGTGTTGAGTTTCTTGCATCTCGGGCGCGGGACTACTTCCTGGCCCTGACCTCGGAAGCAAGGTTGGACGGGGCCGACATGTTGGGGCTGACGCCGATCCTGGATAGATTCACCGTCGTCCTGGCTTTGGCCGGTCTGGCCTATATGATGTTCAAGTGGCGCAGATCCGCTCACGTCTTCATCTGGATTATGTTCCTTGTGCTGCCTGTGCCCGCGATAATCACCGTAGACGGCACGTACCGGCGGACCTTCGGCATCGTCCCATTCATTAGCCTGGCCGCGGCCATTCCCTTGGCCCTGGCCTGGGAGCACGCCTTGAAGTTGCGATGGCTGGGGCGCTGGGCGTTACTTGGGGCGGTAGTGGTGGTTCTGGGCCTTTTGGCCCGGGTGAACCTCGTCCGCTACTTCGACACGTTCGCCAATTCACCGAGCGCCTCGGTCTCCTTCGTCGAGGACCTAACGAACGCGTCCGAGTACGTGGCGGATCTCCCCGGCACACCCTACATCTACCTCTACTCCGACCGCTGGGTCTACGGCTACGAGACGCAAAGATATCTACTGCCAAACAGGCGCGGCGAGGACAGGTCCGAGGAGCATGGCAAGTTCACGTTGGAGGCCGACCGGGATCAGGACGTTGTCTTTGTCTTCCTCTCCCCTTACTTCGAGCTGTTGTCTGAAGTGGAGGCGCGGTACCCTGGGGGAATTTCGCACAAGGAGAACGACTCCGCCGGTAAGCTACTGTTCCGCGCCTATTACCTGCCGAGGCCGCCCTAACCAGCCAGCTCGCCCGCCGGCGGACCTTAGAGCGTCGCCGCGCAGGCGCCTATCCGAGGCTCGCCGCAGACCCGAATATGACTAATCGGCCGACAAGCGGTGGATCTCTCTCCCGCCGGAGTAATAGATGATGCCGTCGGGGCTCGCGGTCAGGGCCAGGGTGCAGTCGTCCACAACGACGCTGTCATCCAAAACCTCGTCTTTATTGGGCCCCAGTTGCAGGCGGCGCATGAAGCCGGTCTTAAACTCGCACACCAGCAGGCCATCGCCGAGGGCAGGATACGCCTGGCCGGACACGAACTGGATGCCTCTCGGGATGAGAGAAGACCCCACATCTTCAGGCCTTTTCCCCGGCTGTGCGTAGTGGTAAATGGGCTCCACGGCGTCTGGGTTCTGACAGGGCGCGCCGCCGACATCGACAGACTGGGGCCAGCCGTAGTTCTTACCGGCGTCGATGATGTTCAGTTCGTCGCAGTTGAGGTCGCCGTTGTCGCCGGCATAGATGCGCCCGCTTTCCGGTTCGAACGTTAAGGCGACGGTATTGCGCAGCCCGTAGGCGTAGACGCGCGGGTCCGCATCCGGCTGATCAACGAAAGGGTTATCAGGGACAGGGTCGCCATCTCGGGTGACCCGCAGGATCTTGCCGAAGGGGCTGCTCAGGTCCTGGGGAAGATCCTGCCGTTGCGTGTCGCCGATGCCGATGTACAGGTGGCCGTCGGGCCCGAATTGCAAGCCGCCGCCGACCAGGACAGGGAGCGCGGGGTTAGCTGGGGGAAATCTCAAGAGAACCGTGGGATCGGTCCCTTCACTATCGCCGTCCGTAAGTCGCATCACCACCGGCATTGCTTTATTGCGCCCGGCGGGCTCGGTGAAGTAGATGTAAACATAGTGGTTCGCCTCAAATTCCGGGTCTAAGGTTATCCCCAGGAGGCCCCAGTCCAGGCCTGTGGCGACTTCGACCTCGGTGAAGGGTTGGGGCAGCAGCACGCCTTCGGCAGTAACTATGCGCACCCGGCCAGTGCTTTGTTCCGTGAAGAAGAGCCGTCCATCCGGGGCAAAGGCCATGGCGGTCACGCCGTCGTCCGCCGCAGCGACGAGTTCGCGGCTGATTCCGGATATCTTCTCTACACCGTCCTCCCCACAACCGCCGCTGGATAGAAAAATAAGACCCAGGCCCAGAGTGAGGCTGGCGAACGACAATGGTCGCAGCTGACGCATTTTCAGCTCATTTTAGGCGGACGGCGGGGCTCTTGCAATAGCCGCGCTCGCCGCCTCCCCAGACGTGTCAACACCCTCCGCCAGCGCTCCCCGGCGAGCCACAACACCCAACCGAAGAACATTAGAGCCCAGGACAGGATGGAAAGATAGTTGGCGGCCGTTCTGATTCTCGTATTCCCCAGTTCAAGAGAAACCTGATGACTGCCGACGGGCAAGTCAAACGTTATGAGCCCCAAGTTGTTCCTGTGGTCGTGAGGGATTGTCCTCCCGTCGACCTTTACGCGCCAGTTAGGGAAATCAACGATCGATGCCCTAATCTTCGCGTCGACACCCTGGACCAGCGCGGCGAAGGCCAGACTGTCGGACCGCTGCCTCGTCCGGGAGATAACTGCGTCTCCTTCGATGACTTGCACCTTGGCCGGGGCGGGCCCCGGAGGCTGCTCACGGGAATATATCGGCGCGAAGTCGAAGGTGTGCCCCGTTAGCTTAACCCAGTTCTCGCCGGAAAACGCTTGCTCGTCGGTGATGAGGGACCGATCTCTCACCCGAAAGAACTCCTGGTTGGCTACGATAACCCCACCAACGAGCGCCAGTGATATGGCAACGGACAAGAGCGTTCGGTTTTGGAGCAGGGCAAACAGGGACCCGGCCAAGAAGGAGGAGGTGAAGATGGCAAGGGCCAGGAAACGCCAAGGAAACTGAAGCCACTTCAACCGCGTGATGGCCTCCCAGATGAACAAGGACTGGTCGGTCATCATAAATACTGACAGGCCGAAAGCCGCGAAAACCGTCACGGCGCCCCAAAAGGCGACTCGATGCTTTCGCCACAGAAAGGGCGCGGCGAATGCGGTCACGGCCGCGATGCCCCAATGCAGCCAGCCGATCTGGAAAGACATGCCGTCATTCGGCCCCGGCTCTGATGTGCCGAAGCCCCAGAAGCGAGAGACGAAGAGCTGATTCAAATCCACAAAATGCCTGTGGTAGTCAAAGTATCCCGTGGTGGACGCCTCAGCCTTGGTAAGGTCCAGCTCGAAGATGGCAGGGAGGGTGAAGAAGGCAGCTAGGCCCAGCCCCCACACGCCGGACAAGAGAAGAGGGACAGCCCTCTGCTTGTTTCTGGATTGCCAAAGCAGGACAAGGGCCCATAGGAGAGCGGGCAGGATGAAGATCATAGTCATCAGGTTATGGGAAAGGAGCAGGAGAGCAATGAATAAGGACAATAATAGGACGTGGTGGCGCTTTCCCTCCCGAACAACTTTGTGGATCCCCCAAAAAATCCCCGGGAAGAAAGCCATACCCCAATGCTCAGCTAAAGCCCCTCGAACATAGACATCCAGAGCGTGGTACGGGGCATAGACATAAAACGCCGCGGCTACTATTCCCCCGAGATTGCCCCAAAACTCCCTAGCCAGAAGAAACATCAAGAAGCCCGCGATGAAGAAACCGATCATGAAGGTGATCTTGACCGAGTCCAGAACGGAGAAGCCGGACAGGTGAACGAGCTCACCTACGTAGTACGCCAGGGGCGGTTGAAAGTTGAAGAGCGGATAGCCATAACCGTGGCCCATATCTGGGATCCAGCGGCAGGGGAACTGCCCGTCCTGGAAACAGCGATCCATCTCAAACAGCCATATGGGCGGCGCATCGTCGTGCGTGGGGAAATAGCCGCGCGCAGCCAGGGGCTGCCAAGCCCAGTAAGAGACGAGAAAAAGGAAAACCAGCGAGAGGGCAAAGGCCAAACCCTTACCGAGCTTGACCTGGCTGAAGCTCCTCGTCCAGTCGCTGAGGAGCGTGGCAGCTTTCGACCCCGTCATCGGTCATTACCGTAGAGTGGTAACAGGTTAGCCTCCGTCAAACCAATTATGGAACGTATAGTACGCATGACTGGGCTCAAACCCTACCCGTACCCAGACCTTTTGCACAGCAACGTTAGTTATTTGCGTCGAGATGACCATGCGCGCCGCCCCTTTTGATAGACACCAATCTATGGCGCGAATCACAAAGGACCGGTAGACACCGTGTCCCTGAACTGAAGGAGCAACACCGAATAAGGTCCCTTCCCCTTCCTCTGGACTGTTGAGTCGCAACGCCGCAAAGCCAACGATGTTCCCCCCTAGGTCGGCAACCAGCACTTCATCTGCAACATCTCGCGAAAGACATGAGCGAAGCGCCCAGGATGTGTACACCTCGTCGCATTCCTGACGACCCAACCTTTCGTCCGCGTGATAGTGGCCGAAGTATCCCCGAAACGACTCAGCCGCGACGCGCTTCACACCATCTTCTTCTCCGGGTCGGACTGGACGTATCGATATCTTCCCGACGTCCGATGGACTGGAGGTCTGTTCGAGCTTGTGCGCATAGTAGACCAGAGTGTCCATCAGGCCGAAGCCCTCTCGTTCCATCGCTTGGGCTGTTCTAAGTTCGGAAGCCAGACACCGAGCGATGAGAAGAGCCACGCCGTTTGCCCGACAGAAATCCATTACGGAAGGCAACGCAGAAAGAGCGGGCACCGAGGCGCGAGCGATGCGGATGCCAAAACGTTCCTCATCGACGGAGGATAGATAGACAGGCGGCGGCTCGAAGGTCATGACCTATCTCCGTTCGTTGACCCAGGCAGATTCCCCGGCTAACCTAATATAATACGCCGCTCTAGCGCTTCGGCAAGGACTAAGCGGTTGGTAGCGGCAGGACTGTATCTATGAGTGGACCAGTGTTTGGGGGCAGGTCACGATGAAGCCCATGACACGTCACCCGGGTGGGATTACGAGCGAGAGCGGCACGGTTCAGTATTCTGTCGTCATCCCAGTATTCGATGAGCAGGAGAATTTAGTCGAGCTGTATCGGCGCCTGACTGTGGTCATGCAGGGCTTAGCCGCGTCTTACGAGATCATCTTCGTGGACGATGGCAGTAGAGATGAATCCTTTCACATCATGAAGACGTTGCATGAACAAGACCCGCGGCTAAAGGTAGTCAAGCTATCACGCAACTTCGGACACCATCTCGCGCTAACGGCCGGACTAGACTGTGCCAGAGGCGAGGCGGTGATCCTCATGGACGCGGACTTGCAGGATCAGCCGGAGGAGATTCCCAAGCTGACGGGGAAATTCTGCCAGGGCTACGATGTTGTATATGGGATCAGGATGAATCGCAAGGAAGGCTTCGTAAGACGGATAGCGGCATACCTGTTTCTGGCGATTATGAACCGTGTTGTCGGCTCGGGTCACTTCGCCACCGGCGGGGTCTTCCGCATTATGAGCCGTCAAGTCCGAGATGAGCTGCAACGATGCCGCGAAACCTCCCGCTTCGTCACCGGTCTCATCGGCTGGCTCGGTTTCAGTCAAAGCGGAGTCGAAGTCGAGCATGGAGCCCGCTTTGCCGGGCGGACCAAATACAACTTATGGCGGTTGATCAGGCTGTTGCTGAACACCCTGACATCGTTTTCCTATCTACCTTTGCAGTTTGCTAGCTACTTAGGGTTGTTCATAGCTCTTCTCAGCCTGTCCTTGGGCTCTTACGTCATCCTTCGTTGGATCTTCGTCGGTATCCCCGTAGCCGGTTTTACCTCCATCATCGTGGCCATCTTGTTCCTGGGGGCCGTGCAGTTGATGGTCTTGGGCCTCATTGGTGAATATGTCGGTAGGACTTACACGGAATCACAAGGTCGACCGCTGTACGTGGTGAAGGAGATTCTTGAATAGCAAGGATGGAATGAGTAACGATCAGGCGGTGAAGAAGGTGCTAATCACCGGCGGAGCCGGCTTCATCGGCAGTAACCTCGTCGAGTATTTGTTCAATAGATATCCGGATTACAAATTGATCGTGCTGGATGCGCTGACCTACGCGGGAAAGCTCGACAGCATACCCAATCAGATCAAGAGCAGTCCACGGTTTGAGTTCTGGCACGGAAACGTCTGCAACAGCGAGCTGGTCAACGCACTGGTGGGAAAGGCCGATATCGTCGCCCACCTGGCTGCAGAATCCCATGTGGCCCGATCGATCTTCGACAACAGAATCTTCTTCGAGACAGACGTGCTGGGGACCCAGACCGTGGCCAACGCCGTCCTCAAGCACTATGGAACAGTCGAACGCTTCATTCACGTCTCTTCTTCTGAGGTCTACGGCACCGCGCTAGAAATCCCCATGACGGAAGAGCATCCGCTTAACCCCACGACGCCCTACGCCGCCGCCAAGGCAGGGGCGGATCGCCTGGTGTACTCCTACTGGACGACCTATGACATCCCTGCGGTCATCCTGCGACCATTCAACAATTATGGCCCCAGACAGCACCTTGAGAAGGCGATTCCTAGATTCATCACGCGGGCGCTCCGTGGCAAGCCCTTGACCATTCACGGGAAAGGCACCAACACCCGCGATTGGCTTTACGTCGAAGATTGCTGCAGAGCTCTAGATTGCGCTATGCATGTCGAGTTGAGCAAAATTGTGGGGCAGGTGATCAACATCGGGACGGGTAGCGAAGTCAATGTCTTAAGCATTGGCAGGCGCGTGCTGCTGAAGCATGAAACGCGTATTGAGTTCGTGGGAGAGCGCCCCGGCCAGGTCGAGCGCCATTACGCCTCGACGGAAAAGGCTGAGGCGCTACTGGGCTGGCGAGCAGAGACATCTTTCGATCAGGGCTTGGAGCGCACCATCGACTGGTACAAAGAGAATCAAGACTGGTGGAAGGAGCAGATCTGGATGGAGACCGTCCAAATCCGCACCAAAACCGGGGAGATCGAATATCATTAAGTCAGAGACGCTGGAAGAGGGTCCTTCCTGTCCGGAGTGTGAAGGCACCCTGACGCAAGTAGCGCAGGGGTGTTTCTGTCAAAGCTGCCAGCGACTCTACCCTATCATTGACGGCATTCCCTCCTTCCTAAGAGCAAGCGGCGACCTGGAGACCTTCGATCCCGAGTTCTTTCGTCTCTTGGAAGAGGCGGAACAGCATCACTTTTGGTTCATCGCCAGGCGGGAGCTCATTTTAGATACCCTGAGGCGACATGTCTCAGATCTATCGGCCAAGAAGATGCTAGAGATCGGCTGCGGGAACGGGAACATCCTGCGCTTCTTGAAGGAGAGAACTAGACTCCAACTGACTGGAGGAGATCTGTTCATGGAAGGGTTGCGGTTCTGCCGTGGCCAAGTGGACCTCCCGCTCTATCAGATCGACGCGACCCTGCTTCCTTTTCACAACTATTTCGAAATCATCGGGATGTTCGACGTGCTGGAGCACATCGAAGACGATGAGAGGGTTTTGCGAGAATGCCGAGCAGCGCTCAAGGAGCAAGGTCGGCTCATTCTAACCGTCCCGGCCTGTCCGGCGCTCTGGGGTCCCTTCGATGAGCTCTCTCATCATCGGCGCCGCTACACACACCGGAACCTGTGCGAAAAGCTAGAGCATGCGGGCTTTGCCGTCGAGTGGGCTTCCCACTTTATGTTCTTCCTGTTCCCCGTTATCTATGTGTTGCGAACCCTGAAGAAGCGATTCGGTCGTGCTAGAGTCGATACGTCGGAGCGCGTCCCAAGTGACCTGCGCATTATCCCAATACTCAACCCCTTGTCCTTGCACTTGCTGCGCCTGGAAAAGTTGCTGATGCGATACGTTGGCTTGCCTTACGGGACCTCGTTGCTGGTAGTAGCTCGAAGAGTTTGAAAGAGATGCCAAATTGCGGAAGGTAGAGTTCTTCAAGCATAATATCGGCCCTGAAGAGATCGCCAAGGTGGCGGAAGTGCTGAACTCCCCCTTCCTGACGACGGGTGAGATGGTGCACGAATTCGAGGAGAGGTTCGCGGCGTATCTAAGCTGCCGGTATGCCGTCGGCTTGACTAGTTGCACCGCAGCCCTACACCTAGCGTTGCTCGCGTACGGTATGGGCTCAGGTGACGAAGTGATCACGACCCCCATGTCGTTTGTGGCTACGGCGAATGCCATCTTGCACACCGGAGCCAAGCCGGTGTTCGTTGACGTGGAGCCGGAAACGGGCAATATCGCTGCCAATCTCGTCGGGCGGGCGATAAGCCCGAGAACGAAGGCGATTCTTCCCGTCCATCTTTATGGCCAGATGTGCGATATGAAGCAGATCCGCAAGACCGCGGATCTCCACGGCTTGATTGTCGTTGAAGACGCAGCACATGCCCTGGAAGCCGAGCGAGACGGGGTTCGCCCAGGACAGTTGAGCGAGGCTGCCTGCTTCAGCTTCTACGCGACCAAGAGCATCACGTCGGGGGAAGGGGGCGCAGTTGCAACCAACGCGCCCGAAATCGCCACGGAGCTGAAGAAACTGCGGCTTCACGGCATGGACTTGAGCGCCATGGATCGCTACAGCAAGCGCTATCAACATTGGGATGCCGACCGAATCGGCTGGAAATACAATATGGACAATATTCAAGGAGCCCTTCTGGTGCCCCAGCTGGAACATGTAGAGAAGCGCTGGCGTCGACGGGAAGAGATCTGCCGGCGTTACGAAACGGCATTCTCGGAGATACAGGGCCTTGAATTTCCCAAGGTGTTATCCGATTCGAAGAGTGGACGGCACCTGTTCACGATCTGGGTGGCTCCGGCGCTACGAGATCAAGCACTTTGGGAACTTCAGGAACGCGGGATCGGAGTGGCTGTCAACTACAGGGCCATCCATCTGTTGAGTTACTACCGGCGGACCTTCGGCTACCGAGAGGGCATGTTCCCGGTTGCCGAAGCGATAGGGCGGAAGACCATCAGCCTCCCCCTGTATTCTAAACTCACCAATGAAGAGGTCGACTACGTCATCGCCGCAGTCAAGGAAGCGGTCAAGAAAGTGTCGGGCAGCGTCAAGGGGAAAGCCAGCCTTCCGTTATGAAGCCCTCCTCGACGGTCTTCGGCTGCCTTCCGGTAGAGCTGCCTAGGGCGGCCGGTCTGAGGCGCTCGGGGAAATAGAGCCCGTTAGCTCCTCCGTTTCGTGGCTGGTATGGACCAAGCATCGCCTCTAAAGCAGGAGCAGCTGCGGTCTTACAGGCAAGTCCTGCGGCAGCAGCTAGCGTCCCACATCGCGCTCCTCAGGTTCGCCTCGGTAGGAGGCAGCGGCTACCTGCTGTACCAGGGCGTCCTGTTCCTGATGTACGACTCCGCGCTCTTTTCGTTCTTGCCGGCCAAGCACACGAGCGCGGAGGTCATCTTCTTCGAGCACCCGGACGTCCGTTTCCTGATCGCGACCCTAGTGGCGAGCGCACTGACGCTTGTCTGGGTATTCACGGGGCACAACTTGTGGACCTTCCGAGATGGGGCTTCGGTTCGGAAGCCGCTCTGGATGCGCTTTGGGCAGTTCGTCGCCACAGTCCTTGTAGCAGCGGGGATCGTCACGGTGACGGTGAACGTCCTTACGGTGCGGTTCGACTTGGGTCATTTCGTCGCACTGCCTATCGGCGCCGCATTAGGAGGCGCCTGGAACTGGCTTGGGTACTCGCGGTTCATATGGCGGCGGCGAAAGGGGAGCGATGCGGGGTCATAACAAAATGGCGCCCGTTTCAAACCCGTCGTGCGGCGAGGGCGTAGAGAGCCAGGCAACTGGCCTAGCGCGGCCAGATCACCCGCGTATTCCAGACGGGGCTTACGCCGAAGGCTCGGGGCAGGACGTTGACCGTGGCCACGGTCGTCAAGGGATTACCGGTGGAAGTCAAGTTGAACTTGAAGAACCAGACGATCCGCAGGGATGGCGAACCCGTTCTCGGGTATCCTACTGGGCCTTCAAGCCGTGATCGATAGGAAGGTCCCGACCATCCTGGGCGTCCGCGTATCGACGCTGCTAGTCATCGCCGTTCTGCTGGTCGCAGCGATATTCCGTCTCTGGAAGCTAGACTCCATTCCCCCTGGTCTCTATCTGGACGAGGGGTTGGTCGGTAATCAGGCTAGCCAGTCAATGCGCGATTTCGATTGGCGCGTCTACTACACAGATATAGTGCATGGTTATGAAGGGCTCTATCCCAATACTGCGTCAATCATAATCAAGGCTTTTGATCTTACGGGCATGGAACGTGAGGCCTGGATGCTGCGTCTCACCAGCGCCCTGTTTGGGATCCTTACCGTGTGGGGCGTCTATTTGCTGACGAAGGAGATGTTTTGGAGGTCAGACTCGGAGCCTTCATCCTCCCTGATTCCCGGGCTTCCCGATAGTGCCCTTCTTGGACTCGTCGCGGCATTCCTGCTCGCCGTCAGCTTCTGGCATGTTCACTTATCCCGCATTGCGTTCAGCACGGTTGTCGCGCCCTTCACGATGACTTTCGCGACCTTCTTCTCATTCCGGGCCATCCGGAACTGGAGGATTCGCGATTTCGGCATCGCTGGATTTTTCTTCGGCCTGGGCCCGTACGGCTATCCGTTGGCGCGTTTCGCTCTCCTGTTTGGCTGGTTGCCACTGACCTCTGGAGTGGTCTCGCGCTTGAAGGCGTTTGTCGCACGGCCGCGAGAAGTGCTGGGGCCGGTTGTATTCTTGTTGACTGCGTTTCTTGTAGCCTTGCCGTTGCTGCTGTTCTTCCGGAGCAATCCCGACCTGCTCACCAGTAGAGCGAAGCACGTCGGCTACGTCCTTGACGCCGACGAGCCGCTGCCCGTCTTTTGGGAGAACGCCCGCACCACGCTTCTAATGTTCCATGTTGAAGGCGATCACAACTGGCGCCACAACATCGATGGCGAACCGATGCTTCTGTTGCCCATGGGCCTTCTGTTTCTGTTGGGGGTCTTCCTGCTAGTCAAGGAGTTGGTGTGGCATCTGGCAAGATTTCGATTTTGGGAGGCGCTTCCCCTGGCTACACTTTTGCTCTGGCTTCCGGTCATGCTGTTGCCGGCAGCGCTGACTTCAACTGAATTGCCCCACGCGCTACGTGCGGCTGGGGCGCTTCCCGCGGTGGTGATCGTCAGCGCCTTGGGCGTGGTACGACCTTTACAGCTGCTGCGAGGCTGGTTTCATATTCGCCCGGCCCTCATAATCGCCCTACTTCTGGTCGTGTCTGTCTTCTTAGGCGCACAGGAGTTCGACAAATACTTTGACGATTGGGGAGAGGACCCCCACCTGCCTGGTTATTTCAATCAAGAGCTCGTCGATCTCGGTAGATATCTCCGGGGCCTTGACGAAAACCACGATGTTTACGTTATCGCTAACGGCGACGGCCTAGCTGTTGACGGCTTTCCCGCAGAAGCTCAGGACATCATGTTTCTTACTGAGGGGAGAGACATCACCTACCTGCATTCCGATGACCTGAAGTCGATTCAACCCAGCGAGTGTCGGAGGCTGATCGTAGCTCTGATCAAAAAAGATCCGAGCATACTCGAATCGCTAGGAACAACATTCCCAGCGATGACCTTCCAAGAGGAGCCCTTCGCCATTGGAACGTTGTCACGCAGCTGTCGCTGAAGGCCAAGGGGCGGGTGCTTCGGGGGGCGCCCTCAAGGATCGGGGATCATCGAGAGAGCTGCCGTGAGAACGCGCACCGAATAGAACCCGACTGCGGGGCAGCGCCGTTGTTTTCCACTATAGACCACGCTCTGCAGCTCTACCTCTCGTTAGCGTCTTCGTTCTTTCTCTCGCCTTGCGGATCTCTCTTCTCCTGACCGACGAATTCCCCGATGAGAACGAGGGAAGCCAAGAGGGCAGCTAAAAAGAGTTCTCCCACGACAATGAAGACAAGCAAGATGAAGGCAACCACTAGGCCTAACATGATCGACCTACGACTCTCTGCAATCTCCCACCGCTACGCGTCGACTCGTGCACAGGGCGGCTACTGAGGCGGATGACGGCACGAATATGGTGCTTCATATCGGTTCAGGTTGACTAGCATGATATACGCAGTGTCCGTAGATTGCACGTCCCGCTGGGCGATGGCTTCGCCGGAGGCACCTTCGGGAGCACGGTCGCGGGCATCCGAGCCCATGGAGGCGAGCTCGTCGCCGGCATCGATGAGCCGGTCGTCGGGGCCGATCATGTTTTCGGGCGCGGTGCAAAGCGACTCCAGAGTTGGCGCTGTTGGTCAGGCTCTACCTGAGCTTGCGACCGCTCCATCTGCTGCTGGGGAAGCAGATGTTCCTGGTTGCCTCGATACCGTAGAGCGGGTCGGAGTGGGCGCCAGAGCCTACCGCGGCCAGATGACGAGCGTGTTCCAGACCCAGTTCCAGGTGGTGCCCAGAGCTATGCCGATCGTGTTCGCTATGTAGGGGCTCATATCGAAGACCGGCGTCAGGACGTTGACGGTGGCCACGGCGATCACGGGGCTACCGATGGATGTGAGGTTGAACCGGAGGAAGCGGGCCAGCGCTGGCGCCCCCCGCTGCCGGTGACGGAACGTCCAGCCTTCGTGCCAGTAGAAGTTGGAGACGACGGCCGCCTCAACCGCGCAGACCGAGGCGATTAGCAGCCTGATATCGGGGTGCGTGAACAGTACGAGGTCGAAGTGGGTATGCTTAGCCGGCAGGAAGCCGAGCACGGGCGAGTCGTAGACCAGCAGGAGGGTGAACTGGTTCACCAGGTAGCCGATGCCGCCGACGACCAGAAACTTGGCGAAGGTGGTGGAGACATGCAGACGCTCCAGCACAGCGCGGGCCGTCCTGGTAAGACCTATCGTCGGCGGGTCATGAACGTGCGGTTTCATGCCGAATCGTGGCTGATATTATAACGTCGCTCCACCGGGCATAACACCGACACCCGCGATTTCGCACACGCAGCGGTTACGGTATGCCTCTACACTGAGGGACGCTTAGTCCCAGCGGCTTGTTGCGCACACGCTCGGCCGCGGATGGAATGATACCCGGCTACGGCGGCGTCAGGTCGCTCAGCTGGAGGCGGCGCACCTGGTCGGGCTCCGCCTCCGCCACGTACAGGAATCCGCGGCTGTCGAAGGCGACGCCGCGGGGAATGGCTAGCGCGGTGCCTTCGGCGTCCAGGGTGGCGATCGGCTTGCCCTGCGCGTCCAGCCGGAACAGCTTGTTCTGGGTGGGATCACTGACGATGAGGCCGCCGTCCGGGAGCAGGGCGATGTACGGCTTGGCGACCGAATCGACGTACAGCCAGCCGGGGACGGCGTATTCGGCGACGAAGTTGAAGTCGGCGTCGAACCGCTGGACCCGCCGGTTGCCGCTATCGGCGACGAAGATGTCGCCGCCGGGCGCGATCGCGATCGACGTTAGCTCCTTGAACTGGCCCGGCCCGCTGCCCGTACCGCCGAACGGCTGGATCAGGCTGCCGTCGGGGCCGTACTTGACCACGCGGCCGGTGCCGGTATCGGCGACCCAAACGTTACCGGCGGCATCGACGGCAACATCCCGCGGTCCCCAGAAGACATCGGGCTCGGGGTCCTCAAGGTTGGAGGCCGGCTTGCCGAAGGCGAGGAGGAAGTTGAGATCGGGGTCGAACTTCTGGATGCGATGGTTGAAGGAGTCAGCCACGTAGACGTTGCCCTCACCGTCGACGGCGACGCCCCAGGGCTCGGTGAACTGGCCTTCGCCGGACCCTTTGCCGCCGGCCTGGGCCACGAACTCCCCGTCCGCGTCGAACTTCTGGATGCGGTGATTCATTATATCGGCAATGTACAGATTCCCCTGGGAGTCGACCGTCAGCCCGCCGGGTTCATTGAAGGAGCCCTGCTCGCTGCCCTGCTGGCCCAGCACCAGGCTGACGGGCATCTGCTGCTGGGCCGGCAGGGTCGGCTGAGGGATTCGCGTGGTGCCCGGGCTCTGGCCCGTGGGAGTGGCGCTGGGGGCCACGTTGCCGGTGCCGCAGCCGGTCTGCAAGAAGAGGAGGCCCAGGAAGGCGGCT
>Ga0209341_10001190_pt1 | contig 26068 bp, 11 predicted proteins | sample RifCSP13_2_FD_184020 | JGI IMG/M metagenome (GOLD analysis project Ga0209341, IMG submission 184020) | Soil microbial communities from Rifle, Colorado - Rifle CSP2_sed 13_2 (SPAdes) (version 2) | ecosystem: Environmental > Terrestrial > Deep subsurface > Rock core/Sediment | place: Rifle... | reverse complement strand
TCTCGGAACGGGACTTCCGCTCTATGGCAGCTGGGTCACGGACGCGACGCCCTTCACGCTCTCCGCTTCGGATGGAGGGGTGGGGCTCGACCGTATCTGGTACCGTGTTTTCCATGCGGGCACTTGGGGCCTACTCACGGAGTTCGGAGGGCCGTTCACGCTCATGTCCGGCGAGGGGCAGTACACAATTGAGTTCCATTCCGTGGACCTGTTGGGGAACACAGAGACCGTGTCTAGCGAGTCCTTCACGCTCGACGTTACGCCTCCAGCGTCCTCGTTGTCGGCCGGCACTCCCGCGGTGGCTGCATGGGTCACGGACGCGACGCCCTTCGGTCTTTCCGCCACAGATGGCCCTGGGGCGGGTGTGGATGGAATCGACTACCGAACTTGGCACGCGGGTGTATGGGCTTCTGTCGCTCGGTACACATCACCCTTCTTCCTGACGGCCGGGGAGGGCCTCTTCTACCTGGAGTATCGGGCCGTGGATTTGCTCGGAACCGCGGAGCCGTGGAGGAACGACAGTTACACAGTCGATGTGTCCCCTCCTTCTTCGACCTTTTCGGCGGGGGAGCCGCTTCACGAGGACTGGGTCTCAAGCGCGACACCGTTTGATCTCATGGCGGCCGATGCAGGAGTGGGGCTCAATGGCATCTGGTACCGAATCTCCTATGGCGGCAGCTGGGGAGCGCCGACCTGGTACGCAGCACCGTTCACGCTGACGTCGGGCGAAGGGCTGTACCTGATCGAGTTCTATGCCGTGGACCTCCTCGGGAATAGTGAGCCCGCTCAGAGGATGTCTTGGCGGGTTGATGCGACGCCTCCCTCGATCACGCCGCAACTGTCCTACAGCGACGCAGAGTTTGCGTTCACCGTCAGCCTGGAAGTGACCGATTCAGGATCAGGTGTGTCCCGAATACAGTATCGAGTCGGGGGCGGCGCATGGGAAGAGTACCTGGGCCCCTTCATGATTCGCGGGAAGGCGGCGTCCCAGATTGACGCCCGCGCGTCCGACTTCGTCGGAAACGAGAACCAGATCGGGCCGCTCGCGTATGCGCCGACGTACGTGAACTACAAGCCCGTGCTATCAATCGTGCTCGTGGTTCTCCTCGTTTTCGCGGCGCTTGTCATCCTGCGACGACGGAAGTCGGCAGGCAGACTTCCCTATGCGATTACGGGAGCCTTCGCGGCTGTAGAGGCGGCGATCGGAATCGCGTCACTCTCATGGGACGTCCTGCTTTTCCCGCCGCTCTTCGGGCCCGGTCTCTTCGTGAACGTTACCATCGTGGCGGCGGGCATCGTGGCTGCTGCCGTCATCCCGCCCAAGTCCGCGCCAGCTTAAGTGGACTCAGGAGTCCGGACTCACTTCCCCGCGATCCGGATCGCGCGCTGCGCCTGCTCCCACGCGCGCAGGAAGCGGCAGATCGCGTCCCTGTACTCGAGGAGCTCCCACTCCGCGAACGCCTTCGCCATGGACTTCTCGGACTTCGCGATCTCGCGGTCCACTCGCGCCTGGTTGGCCGGATCGTTGACCGGGGTCTCCTTCGCTTCCTCCAAGGCGATTCGCGCGAGGATCTCGTCCGCCTTGACGAGGAGGTTTGCGATCGCGTCGCACGTTGCGTCGAGCTCGGCGCGCTTGGCGTCGGACCACAGCTTCGGGGTGAGGCGGCAGTGGACGGTGCGCACGCCCGCGTCGTCGTCATCTCCTCCGTCGTTATCGTCCTCATCGCCGTCGTCCTCGTCATCCTCATCGTCGTCATCGCCGCACCGGCAGCCCTTATCGTCGTCCTTGTCGTCATCCGCATCGTCGTCATCGCCGCCTAGGACGCCCGCGTCCCGGCGCTCTCCGTCGCGCTTCCTGTCGTCGTCCCCGCCATCGTCGTCATCGCCATCGTCGCAGCCGTCCTCGTCGTCGCAGCCGCAACGGACCTTCCGGTCGTCATCCTCATCATCGTCATCGTCTCCGTCGTCGCCGCCACCGAGGATCCCCGAGCCGCCACGGTCGCCGTCGCGCTCTCCATCATCGTCCCCGCCAGCGCCATCATCATCCTCATCGTCGTCCGCGATCACGAGTTTGACGAGGCGGTCCACCGCCGCGGCCTCGCAGACGAACACGTTTGCACCAAGCTTCGGGTCGAGGTGGGCGCCGTCGATCCAGTACGGAAGGATCTCGTAGGTGAACGCGAGGTCTGCGACGACGTCCGAATCTAGGGAGAGGGAGAAGCCGAGGGACGCGTCGTGCACGAAGACCTTCAGCGTCACCTGCCCCGTCTTCTTGTCCCGCTTCGACTCGATCGCCAGGTCCTGCTCCCACGCGTCGACCCAGACTTGGTCGTCGTACCGGAGGCGTTTCGAGGGCCATCCGTCCGGCAGGTCCACGGTCGTGACGATGTCGTTCGCCCACGACACCTGGATTGCACCGTACGCCGCCAGCCGCGGGGTCCACGAGGGACCGAGGACGAGGTCGATCCGGTCGCCCTCGTTCTTGCCCACGGTGACGTCCGTGCCGGGTTCGGCGGCGATTGTCGCGGGCTGCAGGGGATCCGCGTACCCGAGGCTCCGCCACACAAACCGTTCGGCGTCGTCGAGGTTGCGGACGAACTTCATGTCCCCGCGGTCGAGCGCCGTCTGCTTGAGCGCGCGGATCCGCTCGATGGCCTCGTCCTTCAGGTCCGCTGCGGACGTGACGTGGATCTCGATCGACGTCTGCGCGGTCCCGCCGTCGTCGTCCGTCGCGGTGAGGGTGACGACGTAGTCGCCGGGCAGGGCGTACGTGTGGTCGACGGAGTCCTTCGCGGAGAAGGGGTACGCGCCGTCTGGAGAGGGGAAGGGATCGGGGCCGACGCCGTCGTTGAAGTGCGTCGCGCCGACGGTGTCCGCGGTCCCGTCGCCCCACGACCACGACAGGGTGAGATCGTCGCTGCCGACGTCGACCCCGGAGCCGTTGAACGCGATCGGGTCGAGGGGGAAGAAGCGGCCCACGGGGAGGTGGGCGTCGCCCTGCGTGACCTCGTCGATGGAGGGGGAGGGGGCGACGTTGAGCACGGTGATCGACGCGGTGGCGGTCCCGCACCCGTCGTTGTCGTCGCAGACGGTGGCGGTGACCACGAAGGCGCCGTTATCGCCGTAGACGTGGGACGCCGCCAACGAACCGGTCGTGAGGATGCCGGGCCCGCCGGGAATCTCGGTGACGGAAACGGTCTCGGAGGATCCGTCGCCCCAGTCCACCGTGGCGGTGAAGTCCTCGAAGGAGTCCCCCGCGCCGAGGTCGAAGCCGGGGTCGGAGAACGTCGCCGCGAAGGCAATCGAGGCGGCCTCATCCCCGGAGGCGTCCGATGTCAGGACGGTTGGATCGACGTTGACCACGGTGATCGCGGCCTCGACCGTGAGGACGCCCCCGTCGTCATCCTCCACGCGGAGCGTCACGAGGCAGGCGCAGTCGTCCCCGTAAATCCGAGACGAGGAATCGCTGGCGGTGAACGGGAAGGTGCCACCCGGGGAAGGATCGGGATCCGGGCCGACGCCGTCGTTGAAGTACGTGTTCGTTTCCGTCGGCCCGTGCGTCCACGTCCACGTGAACGTGAGGTCGTCGCTGCCCGGGTCTTCTGCGGTCGCGGTCAGGGTTACAAGGGTGCCCTCGTCGACGGTCGTCGACGATGGCGGGGAGATCGTGAGGGCCGGGGGAAGGTTCGTCGTCGAGAACGTCGTCGTGACCTCGAGGAACCCGTCATCGTCGTCCTCGACGCGCAGGGTGACCGTGAACGTGCCGTCGTCCCCGTAGGTGTGCGTGGAAGTGTCCGTCGCGGCGAACGGGTAGGTTCCGTCCCAGGAGCCGTCGGGGTCCGGTCCGACGCCGTCGTTGAAGTACGTGCTCGCCTCCGTGGGGCCATCCTCCCACGTCCATACGAACGTCAGGTCGTCGCTGCCTGCGTCCTCGGCGGTCGCGGTGAGCGTCCACGCGATGCCCTCGTCCACTGTGACGAAACTCGGCGGTGGAATCGTGAGCGAGGGCGCGAGGTTCCCGACGGAGAAGGTGCCACCCGACGTCGTCTCGCCGCCGTCGTCGTCCACAGCCTTCACGGTCCAGACGAACGTGCCGTCGTCCCCGCAAAGGACAGTCTGCCTATCTGTGATGTCCCGCGGGTGCACGTCCGGGCTGGGGTCCGGGTCGGGGAAGGCCGCGGGGTCGTTCGCGTACGTCGTCGGCGCGGACCAGCCCGTGCACGCGCCGGACCACGAGACAACGAGGTCGTCGCTCCCCGGGTCCGCGACCTGCACCTTGAAGAGCAGCGAGCCGGCCTCGTCCCCGGACGGGATCGTCGTGGACTCGATTCGAGGAGAGACGTTCGTTACGGCGATGGAAACGGAGGCCGTGTCCGACAATTCCCCGTCGCTGACCTCGAGCACGACCGTCCCCGTCCGGTCGTCGCCCCACGTGTACGACGTCGTCGGATCGGCGGACCAGTCCGTGTCCCACGTGCCGTCGGCATCGAAGTCCCAGCGGTACGTGAGGGGATCCCCATCCGGGTCGGATGACGCCGAGGCGTCGAACGTGATCGGCGTACCCTCTGGGGCCGCGTACGGGCCTCCCGCGTCCCCCGCGGGCACTTGGTTGCACACGCTCTTGATCATGATGGTTCCTGAGAGGTCGAGGGGTAGAGCAGCGCCGTCCCAATCGATCCAGCGTTGCGCGCGCATGGGATCGACCCCGAAGTGGGCGACGTCGGCTGTCATCGTCCACGAAACATTCGCGGGAATCGGGCCGAGGACGCCCCCGTCTGTGTTCGTGAAATAATGGAACTGGCCCTGCGGGAAGCGGGAAAGGGCGAACTCACCGGGATCGTCCGAAAACTCAACCGTGGATCCCGCAGGAATCCCACTGAGTCCGACGGTCGCCTCCGCGTCGGGAGAGCCCCCGTCGTCGATGTTGAAGTGGAACACGAGGTGGAGAGTCCCCGCCGCGGTGTCGTAATAGAGGAACAGGACGCTCGCGTACGCCTCGACGAAGGGCGTGTGCGCACTCACGCTGAAGTAGTCGTAGAAGCTCCCTATGGATTGCGAGCGGTCGACCGGCGTGACGTCATAGTCGTGAGTCCCCTGGGACACTGCGAAATCGCAGGGGAGGTCGATCCCCGCGGTCGCCGGGGCAACCGCCAGTCCGACAAGGGTTGCACCGCCAAACTCGGAGGGAGTATGGGTGGTGCCGATTGTTGAGCCCTCGCCCGTTGTACGCGAGATGCTGATGAGGATTCGGTCCGTGTGTGGAGAGCCGAAGAGCGTGTCGGAGTCCGAATCGTATGCGAGGTCCGCCACATGGTTGTACCCGACTTCGCCAACGAACGTCACTTCCCCAGTGCCCTCGTTAGCCGTATAAAGGAACGTTTGAGGCGGAGCCGTGTTGGACAGATAGAGGGTGTTCCCCGCGAACGCCATCGCATCCGCCTCCTCGACGCCCGAAAAGTAGGCGACCATCGTTGCCGCTCCCGTCGAGGGGTCCACGGTCACGAGGCGATCGCTGCGAGAGCTTCCCTGGGGCACCCCGAACTCGCTCGCGGCGGCGTACAACAAACCGTTCTCCGGATTCCACGCGAGAGCCTCCGCGAGGTGGAGGTCGATGAAAGGGCTCGCGAGATCGATGGGACCCACGAGGGTTCCCTGTCCGGTTCGACGGTTGATGCGCACGAGCTTCGGGTCCGTGGTTCCGTCGGCGACCCCGTACAGCGTGTTCGTGTCTTCGTCGAACGCCAGGGCCTCAAAACCGCCGAACCCCGTTCCCCCGAGGTCGGAGGCGTCGCCCGTCGTACGGTCAACGAAGACCAGACGGCTTCCGATGACCCCGTAGAGGATTGCGTCCGTCGCAAGGGGCTCCGGACCGATCCCACCGGGATTCCCCGGGACGGCGGCGAGAATGCCCGCGACTGCCAGAGCTACAAGAACCCGCCGGGGTAGCATCAGATTCCCCTCCTCATTTCCCACCGACATCATTCGCACTACGTGTCTTCAAGGTTCCGTGCGCGCGTGCGAGGCCCAAGGAGTGTCGCCGGATTCAAGGCCGCTCGGCCCATCAAACTCCAAATCGCGTTTGTGGGATACGGCCGCGCGTCTGACAACCATCGGGCTCGTCAGAAGGGAGCGGGCGGATGGGGTCCAACCTGGCGGGGAAGCCCACCGCGGGAAGTTCTGAGGCGCTGGGAAAAAGGCTGGTGGGCTGTCGGGGTCGGTAGTCGGCAGGATTAAATCGAGGCGTCCCCTTGGGTTGTGGGGAGTCACATGGGGAGGGCGAGAATCGGACTTGCTCCTCGTCTTCTGCTGTGCGTTGCGATCCTCGCGGCGGCCTCAATCAGCGGAATGCCGGCGCCGACAGAGCCGGACCAGGGTTCCGCGTTGGACGGTGGAGACCCCATTGGTCCGTTGTCCGCTACCCGGGCGAATGCTGGGCCCGACCAATCGGCGACCGAGGGCAGCACGATTCGGCTTTCGGGATCTGCCACCCCCGGGACGATCGACGTTCCCGTCTGGTCCGACTCCTTCGATTCGTATCCTCTTGGATCCCTGACCGCCCCCTGGACGGACGAATCCGTCGGAGGCTCGAATTACGCCGAGATCTCCAGCGCGGTGTTCCACGGCGCCTCCGGTCGATCCATGCACCTCGTCGACTCGGACTTCGTCCTCGGGACGACGGCAGCCCGGAGCATCGGATCTCAGACCATGGTCGACATGACGGTGTGGGCCTACGCGCTTCAGACGGGGGGGATCTTTACGCCCATGTTGACCAGCCCCGAGGACTGGTCGGCGGTCCGGGCCGGCATGGGATTATCCGGCTTTTTCATTTACCAGATATGCTTCGGCTCCGGGTGGACGACGACGGCGGTCCCCTACACTCCAGGCGTTTGGTACCGGATTAGGCTCGTCGCGAGTTCCGTGACGGACACTTACGACATGTACGTGGACGGTTCGCTCGTCATCTCCAACGTCGCCTTGTGCACGCCCTCATCGTCGTTCACGATCGCGCGGATGGTCTCCGCGGGGAGTTACGTGGGGGAGTTCTACGTGGATGATGTCGCGGTCGGCGCGTCGCAGCCGCTGACGATCACGCGGTACGCATGGGACTTGAACGGAGCACGGGACGAGGACGGGGACGGCAACTTCACCAACGACGCGGATCGCCTGGGTGCGACCGTGGACGCGACGTACGGGGACTCCGGGGACTACCTCGCGACCCTGACCGTGACGGACTCTTCCGGCGCGAGGGCGAATGACACCTTGCTGGTGTCCGTGGCGAACGTGCCCCCCGAGGTCCTCGCGTTTCCCGCGAGCCCGGTATCCATCACGACGGGCGGGGAACTGACGATTGACGTCTGGGATGCGGGGTCGGATGATCTCACGATTGCCTGGATGTGGAGCGACGGTCCCACCGGCGGCAACTTCTACCAAAACGGTGCCACGCCCGACCCTCCCCTGAGCCCATGGGGCACTTTCCCCTTCTCGGTGACGGATTACGGGTTTCGCATGTTCCCCGCGCCCGGGGTTTACAACGTAACAATCGTCGTGGGGGACGATGACGGAGGATTCAACGGAACGCTAGCTCAGGTCGATGTTAGGGACGTGCCGGAGACGACGCTCTCGATTGGGTCGCCGACGTACATTGGCGCGTCCACTTTCGTGAACGACTCGAGCGCGTTCGTCCTTTCCGCAACGGACCAGAGCGGGCTGGGCATCAGTGTCACGTACTATCGGGTCGACGGCGGCGCTGCGGTCGCCTACACGATCCCCTTTGTCCTCGCCCAGCGGGGTCCTCACAACATCGTGTATTGGAGCGAGGATGCGTTGGGGGGTGTTGAGACCCCGCAGTCGGCCGTCGTCTACCTGGACGTCGACCCGCCGACCACAATCCTCACGATCACTGGGCCACAGAGGCTTCAGGGTGGCACGACTTGGATCACGCCAGCGACGACGCTTTGGTTGTCCGCGACTGATTCCGAGTCGGGGGTGGGGGCGACGTTGCACCGCACGTGGACTGGAGCGGGATGGTCGGCTTGGACGAACGCCCCTCTCCCGGCCTCTCCGCCTGTTCCCGGCGGTCCCTTCATCGTGGAGGTCTACAGCGTCGACAACCTCGGCCAACCCGAACCCGTGGCGAACCATTCGTTCAGCGTCGACGGGGCCACTCCGATGTCCCTTTTGGCGGTTGGGTCACCCCGGTGGGCGAGTTGGGTCACAGACTCGACGCCTTTCACGTTGTCCTCGTCCGACGGCTCGGGCGTCGGCGTGGACTCGATCGAATACCGGTTCTGGCACGCGGGCACATGGTCTCCGGTCTCTCCCTACGGAACCCGGTTCTTCCTCTCTTCCGGCGAAGGTCTCTACCATGTGGAGTACCGAGCGGTGGACCTCTTGGGCAACGCGGAGCCGTGGCGCAATGAGAGTTTCTCGGTCGACCTGACGCCCCCCGCCTCGTCGATGGCAGTCGGGGAGCCTCGCTACAACGATTGGGTTTCGAGCGCGACCACCTTCGCACTGGCCGCGACGGATAGCGGTGTGGGTCTTGACCGCATTTGGTATCGCCTCTCCTACGCGGGGATTTGGGGTCCGTTGACCGTCTACAGCGGTTCCTTCCCGCTCACGTCCGGAGAAGGGCCCTACGTCATCGAGTATCAAGCAGTCGACCTCCTCGGGAACGCAGAGTCGGTCCGGACCGAGAACTGGCGGGTCGACTCGACGCCCCCGTCCATCACGCCTACGGTTTCGTTCAATGACATCGACTACTCGCTTACGGTCCGCTTCGATGTCTCTGACGCCGGCTCCGGTGTGGATCGCGTGCAGTACCGGATCGAGGGCGGTGGGTGGAACGACTATGTCGGGCCTTTCGTGATTCGGGGAAAGGACAGTACGCACATTGCGGTCCGGGCATCCGACTTCGTTGGTAACGAGAACGAGGTCGGGTCGATTGCGTATGCGCCCACTTACGTCAACTACAAGCCGGCCCTGTCGACAGTCCTGATTGTCGTCCTACTCGTTGCTGCGCTTTTCATCCTTCGCCGACGCAAGGAGTCGAGCAAACTCTCCTATGCAATCCTGGCTACCTTCGTGGCGACCGAGGCGGCACTCGGCATCGCGTCGTTCCTCTGGGACGTTCTGCTCTTCCCGCCGCTCCTCGGGCCGGGCCTTTTGGTCAATCTCGCCGTCGTGACGGCGGGAATCGTCGCGACCTATCTCGTCCGTCCCCGATCTGGAGCGCCGTCCTAACCATCTTAGCGCCAAGGTGACCGCCTCGCTCGCGGGAGCGGAGAATTCGGCGGACATCGCGCTCTCGGGCCTTGGGCCCCGGAACCTTTAAATCACGTTTCCGGGATACGGGCCCGCGTCCGACAACCGTCGGACTCGTCAGAAGGGAGCGCGCGCGGATGGGATCCAACCAGGGTACGACCTACATCGCATTCTCAAGGTGAAACCATGCATCTCAAGGAAATCGAAATGGAGAACTTCAAGTCCTTCGGCCGCAAGGTGAGCGTCCCCTTCCTCCAGGGCTATACGACGATCACGGGGCCGAACGGGAGCGGGAAGTGCGTCGCCGGCGACACGCGCGTCTGGCTGCCGGACGGAGAGCAGCGCACGATCGAAGGGCTCGTCGAGCACGCGCTCCGCCACGGGGATGTCGTGGACCAATTCGACGACGGCGTGGCGGCGTATGAGAACCCGGAGGACGTCGAGGTCCTGACGCTCGATCCCCGCACCCTGGGCTTTGACCGCGCCCCGGTGATTGCCTTCGTGAAACGAGAGGCGCCGGAAAGTCTCCTCCGACTCCGCACGCGTTCCGGCCGGCGCATCACCGCGACGCCTTACCACCCCCTCTTCGCGATGCACGAAGGCCACCTCGTGTGCCCCCGGGCCGATGAGCTTGCCTTGGGCCAGGCCGTCGCAGCGTACCTGACGCCGCCCGCGGTCTTCCTCGAGCGGTTCGAGGAGCGGGACGTCGCCGACGGGGACTCTCTCGTCGTCGTCCGCGACGCGCACGGTTCGTGGGAGTCGGGCGTGCTTTGGGACGAGATCGAGGAGATCGACTGGGTGCCACCGCCGAGCCGGTGGGTGTACGACCTCTCCGTGCTCCACACGCACAACTTCGTGGCAGAGGGGCTCGTCACGCACAACTCGAACATCGCGGACGCAATCCTCTTCGTCCTCGGGCCGCGGTCCGGGAAGGCGATCCGCGCCGGGAAGCTCACGGACCTCATGTGGAACGGCGGGCGGGAGAAGAAGGGCGCCTCGCACACGGAGGTCTCCCTCCTGTTCGACAACCGCGACCGCGTCATCCCAATCGAGTCGGACGACGTCAAGCTCACCCGGCGGATCGTCCTGAGCCCGAGCGTCGAGGGCGGGTACAACTCGTACTTCTACGTGAACGACCGCAAGTCCCAGCTCCAGGAGTTCGACCAGCTCCTCGCCCACGCGCGGATCAGCGCGGAAGGGTACAACCTCGTGCAGCAGGGGGACATCCAGAAGATCGTCGGGATGAGCCCGATGGACCGACGGCGGATCCTCGACGACATCGCGGGGATCACGAAGTTCGACGAGGACATCCAGGCTGCGGAGGGCAAGAGGACCGCGGCGGAGGAGAACCTCGAGCGGATCCGCATCATCCTCGCGGAGATCGAGAAGCACCTCAAGCAGCTCGAGTCCGACCGGGGGAGCGCGCTGAAGTACAAGGAGCTCAAGGGCAAGCTGGACCTCGCGAGGGCGCAGATGGCGCACAAGAACAAGGCGCTCGTCGAGGAGTCGATCGCCGGGGCGAACGAACAGCTCGCGAGGCACGAGGCCGAGCGGAGAAAACTCGAGGAGGAGAAGGCGGAGCTCGTAACCGAACTCGAGGCCGCGACGAGCAAGCTCCAAGAGATGGAGGCGAAGATCGTGGAGCGCGGCGGTCAGGAAGCCCGCCAGCTCCAGGAGAAGTTGAACGCCTCTCGGATCGATCGCGCGACGACCCAGAACGAGGCCGAGAAGGCCGGGGAGTCGGCGAAGCAGCTTAAGATCGACGCGACGGGGCTCGGGAAGGAACGCGCGCGACAGCTGAAGGACATCGACGGAGTCGAGAAGGAGCGTTCCGCGCTCGCGAAGCGCCACGCGGAGGTCACGAAGGACCTCGAAGAGGCGGACGGCGAACTGAAGGAGGTCGACGCCCTCGCCGCCAAGGGCGACGCGAAGGTCCTCGCCCTCCAGCGGGACATCGTCGCGCTGAGCCGCCAGGTCGACGAACTCGACGAGAAGGTTCGGGCCCTCACGCTCGAGGGGGACCGCCAGAAGGACGCGATCGACCGCATGTCCGCGGAGGTCTCTCAGCTCGAGGATGCCCGGAAGGCGCACGGGCTTCAGCTCGCGGACACGGAATTCCAGATCGGGGAGATGAAGGGCGACACAAAGGACGCGACGAAGTCCGGTCGGAAACTGCAGGAGGACTTCTACGCGAGGCGCAAGGAGGAGGCGGAGCTGGCGAAGGAGACGCAGGAGCTCGAGCAGGCGATCCTCGGGCTCACGCGCGAGTACGAACGCCTCAAGGCGGAGTCCGAGGTCGCGAACGCGCTGGCGAAGGGGTACACGCGCGCGGTCGCGGCGATCCTGGACGCGCGGGACCGCGGCACGATCAAGGGCGTCCACGGAACCGTCGCGGAGCTCGCGAAGGCGAACCGGCGCTTCGAGGTCGCGATGAACGTGGCCGCCGGGAACCGGATGCAGGCCGTGGTCGTCGACACGGACACCGTCGCGGCGGAGGGCATCGAGTTCCTCAAGAAGGGGCGCGCGGGTCGCGCGACGTTCCTGCCCCTGAGCAAGATGCTGAGCGGTCGCCCGCGCGGGAAGGCCGTGATGGCGGCGAAGGAGACGCTCGGGTTCGCGATCGACCTCATCGCGTTCGACGAGAAGTACCGCGACGCATTCTACTACGTGTTCGGGGACACGCTCGTCGTCGAAACGCTCGACCAGGCTCGCGCCCTCATGGGCGGCATCCGAATGGTCACCCTCGGCGGGGAGCTCATCGAGGCCTCGGGGGCGATGATCGGCGGCGAGCTCGAGAAGGCTCCCGTCGGCTTTGGCGGCGCTTCGCGCGGAGATCTTGAGAAGGTCGCGTCGGAACTTCGGAAGGCCACGGAGCAGGCGGACAAAGCTCGGACCCGGTTGGCGGCGGTCCGCGCAGAGCTGTCGACGATCGCGACGCATCTCACGGAGGTCGGCGCGTCCACGGGGGCGACGGAGGTGAGGCTCGACGCCCTCGAAGCGCAGCGGAAGGAGTTCGCCGCAAAGGTGAAGGGAGGCGACGCGGACCTCGCGACGAAGACCGACCGCCTCGCCGAGCTGCGGAAGACGTCCGCGCGGACCGTGCAGGACCTCGAGCGTCTCGGGAGGCAACTGGGCCAGCTCAAGGAGGAGAGGGACGGTCGGAAGCGACAGGTCATCGAGGCGACGCCGCAGCAGGTCGCCGCCAAGATGAAGCAGCTCTCCACCGCGAAGGCGGATCTCCAGGAGGAGTTCCACGCCCTCGGCGCGAAGCTCGAGACGATCGATGCGCAGCTGAGGATGTTCCGCGACCGCCTCGCCGAGATCGAGGCGCGCCTCGGGGACAACAGGCGCGCGCAGGACGGCACCGCCGCCAACCTGGAGCAGTTCTCGTCCCACCTCGCCGACTTGGAGAAGGAGATCCGCGCGCTCGAGAAGATGACCGCGAACGCGGACCGGGAGGTCCGGGAGTTCCAGACGGGCCGGGACGAGGCGTACCGGGAAAAGACGAACCTCGAGGCGGCGATCGACAAGGTCGCGCAGAAGGTCGAAGGGAAGGAGGCGATGTTCCTCGCGATTCAGCAGACGCTTGCGGAACTGAAGGCGAAGCTCAGGCAAGCCGAGGAGGAACTCACGGCGGTGCAAGTCGAAGTCAAGGGCGATCTTCCGAGCCTGGAAACGCTCAAGCGCACGATCGCGGAGGCCGAGGCCCAGGTGAACGCCCTCGGGAACGTGAACCTGCGCGCCCTTGAGGACTACGACGAGCAGCAGAAGCGCCACGACGACCTGAGTGCGGAGTTCCGGCAGCTCGAGACCCAGCGGGCGGACCTGCTGAGGCTCGTCGAGGAGCTCAACGGGAAGAAGAAGGAAGGGCTGCTCAAGGTGTTCGCGGCGATCAACGAGAACTTCAAGCGCGTGTACGCGGAGCTGAGCGAGGGGGGCGAGGCCGAGCTCGTCCTCGAGAACGAGCAGGACCCGCTCTTAGGCGGCCTGATCATGAGGGCCAAGCCGCCCCACAAGAAGGTCCTCCGCCTCGAGGCCCTCTCCGGCGGCGAGAAGTCCCTCGTCTCGATGGCGTTCCTCTTCTCGATCCAACAGTACGACCCTTCCCCGTTCTACCTGCTCGATGAGGTCGACCAGAACCTCGACGCGGTGAACGCGGAGAAGGTCGCGCGGATGATCCGCAGGAACTCCCACGCCGCCCAGTTCGTCCAGATCAGCCTGAGGAAGGTCACGCTGAAGCAGGCGGACCACATCGCCGGCGTCACGATGCGGTCGGACGGCATCAGCGAGCTCGTGATGAAGGTGAACCTCGCGGACATCCACGAAGAGAAGCCCACGGAGGAGGTGCCCGCGTGACCCAGTTCGAGGACGTGTTCAACCATCTGGTGTTCCACAAGGCCCTCCTGAACGACCACGAGGGCGGCGAACGGATCACGCGGTATCTGCGGATGGTCCAGGAGATCGAGCAGGGCCACTACCTCGCCGTGCGCGACCCCATGGAGAAGGCGATCGCGGCGGCGTTCGAGCTCGTGCTCGAGGCACAGTTCAATCCCTGGGAGATCGACCTGGCGGCGTTCACAAGGATGTATCTGGAGAAGGTCCGCGACGACGGGGTCGTGAACTTCGTCACCGCGGGGAAGCTCGTCGCGATGGCGTGGTCGATCCTGAAGCTGCAGAGCGACGAACTCATGACGAAGGCGGAACCGCCCAAGCCCGCGGAGGAGTCCTACTTCGCGGACTGGGATCTCGGGCTCGACGCGTATGACGCGCCCGAGGGGTTCGACTACACGCAGGCCGTCCTCCGCGGCCGCGTCCCCCTCGACGAGGCGATCCGACGCGAGGGGAAGCGCGCGGTTACGCTCGTGGAACTCATGCAGGCGTTCGACGAGGCGCGGGTGGAGGCGGAGCAGCAGCTCCAGCTCGCCGCGCTCCGCGAAAAGAACCGGGCCAAGGTCGCGGAGGGCTTCGAGCGGAAGGTCCACGGGGAGGACTTGAACGAGGACCTCGCCCTGACCTGGTCCCGGATCCTCCAGCACAACGGGGGCCCGATCCCGTTCGAGGCTCTGGCGAACTCGGATCCGTGGGATCGCGTCACCGTATTCGTGGCCGTCCTGTTCCTCGCGAAGATGGAGAAGGTTGCGCTCACGCAGAAGGACTTCCCCTTCGGGGAGATCTACGTCCAGCGGGCGTCGCAGGACGAGACGATTGAGACCGTGGCGACATCCGAGGCCAAGCGGGCGGAGGTGGCGGCATGAGCGAGAGGGGGGTCGTGGAGGCGGCGCTGTTCAGCGCCGGCAGGGCCCTAGCGGTCGAGGAGATCGCGCAGACGACGGGGCTGTCCCCCGACGCCGTACGGTCCGATCTGGCGGCGCTGGCGGGGACGTACGAGGAGCGCGAGAGCGCGATTGAGGTCGTGCGCATCGGGGAGAAGTGGACGATGCAGATCCGCGCCTCGTACGGGGAGAAGGCGCACGCCTTCGTTCCCCCCGAGCTCCCGAAGGACCTCCTCAAGACCTCCGCGCTCATCGCGTATCATCAGCCGCTCAAACAGAGCGACCTCGTTCGGATGGTCGGATCCAAGGCGTACGAGCACGTCAAAGCCCTTGCAGACCACGGATTGATCACCGTCCGACCCTTGGGTCAGACCCTGGAACTCCGGACGAGTCCCTCGTTCCCGGAATTCTTCGGTCTCCCGGCGAACGACCGAGAGGAGCTGAAGCGCCTTCTCGAGGCGCGGACGGGCGCTCCGCCGCCCCGTCCCCCGTCGGCCTCGACCCAGTTAGCCCCCGGAACCGCGCCTGCAGCCCCCGAGCCGAACAGAACGTGAGGCCTTGCAAATTGCGAGAGCACGTTTAAATATCATCGGCCAAGTACATCTTATCCGACGCCCCTCCGCCCCGGAGTGGGCCCAGCCAGAGGAAGCCATGCGGAGCACACCCCATGGGTGGTAGCGGATTCCTTCGCGACATCGCTCTTCGCAAGCAGCTCGAGGAGAAGGTCAAAGAGGCCGCCAAGACGCGCCAGTTCGCGGAAGAGACGATCAGCACCGCGAGGGCGATGATTGACAGCGCCCGGAAGATCGACGGAAACGTCATCGAGGCGGACAAGGCGCTTGCCGAGGCCACCGCCGCGATCGCGAATAAAGACTACAAGACCGCCCTAGAGCGCGCGCAGGAGGCGGCCGAACGCGGGAAGCGCGCGCTCGGGGGGCGCGCGCGCGCCGTCCTCGAAAGCACGCGTTCCCACGTGACGCTCGCGAAGGTCGCGGGTGTGGAGTCCGGCGACGCCCTCGCGACCCTGGATCGGGCGGACGCTTCCCTCGCGAAAGAGACGTACGAGGAGGCAATCGACCTCGCGAACAACGCCTGGAAGAAGATCGAGAAGGGGCTCCACGAGCACCTCTCGTCCTCCTTCTCGACTGCGCAATCCCTCATCCTGACGGCGAAGACGATGGGGAGGGACACGGCGGCCGTGGAAGACCTCCTGTCCCGCGCCCGATCGGCGGTGGAATCGAACGACTTCGAGATGGCGCTCGCGTTCACGAACGAGTGCCTCGACACGGTCGGTGAGGACCTGAAAGGGGAGATCGACCGGGCGACCCAGGACGTCATGACCGCGATGCAGACGGCCCGGGAGATGGGCGGGGACGTCGCGAACATGCAGCGTCTCCTCGACCGCGCCCAGGCCGACGTCGCCCGCCGCGACTACGAGAAGGCCTTCAATTCCCTGAAGCAGGCGCGCTCGGACGCGGAGAAGTCCCTCGGGAAGACTCTGGAGTCCCGCAGCGCCGAATTCGTGAAGCTCCTTCTGGAGGCGGAGGCGATCGGCGCGGACGTCGCGCCGGCGCGCGGGGTCCACAAGCAGTTCGAGAAGGCGATCAAGGATGGAGACATCCCGAAGGCGACGAGCCTCGCGCGGGAAGGGTACGACGCGATCCAGAAGGCGCAGTTCAACCGGGTCTTGGCCTCAATCAGCGAATCGCGCGACAAGTTCGTCACCGCGAAGAACATCGGCGCGGACATCTCGCCGGCCCTCGAGTGGCTCAACAAGGCGCGCGGGGCCCTCCAGCGCGGGCAGTTCCAGGAGGCGCTCGCGTCCTCGAAGAAGGCGGACGAGTCGGTCGAGCAGATCGTCCGCGAGTTTCAGAGCGTGGAGGGCGAGATCCGCAGCCTGCAGCGCGCGTTCGCGGACGCAGAGATCCTCGGTGTGGACACGAGCCCCGCGCGCCGTCTCCTGGACCGGGCGCGCGTCGCCCTCGGGCAGAGGGACTTCCGGGGGGCCGTGGACCAGCTTCGGAGGAGCCATGACGAGCTCGAACGCGCGCAGTCGGACCGGGTGATGGAGGTCATCGAGAAGGCGGAGTTCCTCCTGACCGCCGGGGAGAAGATGGGCGCGACCCTCCAGGATGCGAGCCGGGCGCTCGAGGAGGCGATCACCGCCGGGAAGGGGAAGAACTTCTCGAAAGCGATGGAGATGGCGACCCGGAGCCGGGAGCTGACGGAGCGCTCGATCCAACGCGCTCTCAACGATTCCATCCAGGGCCTCCACAGCACCCTCCAGTTCCTCGGGGAGGACGCCTCCTCGGTCCGAACCTTCCTCGAGCGGGCGGAGTCCGCGCTCAGCGCGCGGGACTTCGAGTCCGCCTACGGGTACGTCGAGGAGGCGATGCGTCTGTCGGAGGGGCGGACGAAGGACCGGGGGCTCCAGTTCCACGAGCTCCTGCGCAGCACGATCCAGATTGGCATCCAGCTCGGCGTCGACGTAACGACCCTGGAGGGCGGGCTCAAGCAGGCGAACGCGGACGTGGACCGCGGCCGGTACTCCGACGTCATGGGGCTGAAGGAGAAGCTGATGCGGGAGATCGGCCTGACGTCGGAGAACGTGTTCAACCTCGTCAAGTCGAAGGTCGTCGAGGCGAAGAACCTCCAGGTCGACATCACGGAGATGCGGGAGCTTCTCAAGCGTTCGAAGATGGCGCTCGGCATCGAGGACTACCCCGAGGCGCTCCGCGTCCTCTCGGAGTGCAACGAGAAGGCGAATGTGACGGTCGGCCTCCACAAGGAGGTGTTCAACGCGATCTCGAGCGCCGCCGCGCTCGTCGCGGAGGCGAAGAAGAAGGACGTGAACGTGACGAAGGTGCTAGAGATGCTCCTCGAGGCGAAGCGCGCCCACGAGAGGTTCGATCACCAGCGGGCCCTGGAGCTCGCGCAGAAGGCGAAGGCCGAGACGCAGACGCTGATGATCCTCTACTCGAGCGCCCAGAAGATCATCGCAGCGCGCGAAATGCTCGAGCTCGTTGCCCGGGCCGGGGTGGACGCCCCCCACATCAAGGACATCCTCGAGACCGCGAAAGACGCGATGAAGAACAAGGACTACGAGAAAGCCCTTGCGGCCTCCGAGCGGGGCGAACGGGAGGTCCGGGAGCTCATGAAGGAGCGCGTCTCGAGCATCCTCAGCGCGGCGGAGGCCCTCGTCGGTTCCGTCGAGGGTGCGAACTTCCTCGCTCAAGAAGAGAAGCTGATCAGGGCGCGCGAGTCGCTCAATCGCGGAGACCTGCCGCTCGCGATTCAGATGGCGCTGGAGGCCCGCGACGAGGTCGAGTCGATCAAGAAGAGGGGCGACCTCGCGAGCGTTGCGGTGAGCCGGGCGCGGGACCTGTCTTCCGAGCTCGAGGCGATGAACGTGATTTCCACGGAGGGCTCCGCCCTCCTCGAGAAGGCGATCGCCGCGAACCGAGAAAGCCGATTCGACGATGCCATCCCCTCCGCCGAGAGCGCCGTTGCGCAGATGGAGAAGGACCGAGAGGATCAGGTCGGCTCGATGATCTCCCGATTCGAGAGTTCCATCCAGCGGTCGAAGAAGGAAGGGATCGACACGCGGTCCGCGGAAAAGCTGGTGTCCCGGGCCCGAGAGTTCCTGAAGGAGCACAAGTATCGCCAGGCGCTCGCCCTCGCGATGCAGGCGGAGGGAGAGGCGGAGAAGGTCGGGCTCCAGCAGGACATAGCCGCCAAGGCGATCGGGACCGCGGAGAAGAAGCTCGGCGGTTTCGAGATTAGGATTCCCGACCTCGACGAGATGCTCGCGGAGGCGAAGCGGTCGCTCGAGAACGGCGACTACGTGCGCGCCCTCGACGTCGCGATCAAGACGGGCGAGGAGTTCAACCACCGCCGGGAGGCGTTCGAAGACGCGGTGGAGATCGAGAAGCGAGTTGCCAAGATCCGGGAGGTCGCCGAGAACACGGGCGTCGACACATTCGAAATCGACGCCCTCATCGTGCGCGCCCAAGAGTCGATCCAAGCGGGCCAGCCGGGCCCCGCGCGCGACTCATACCAGCGGGCGATGGACCAGGCCCTCGCCTCGGTGAAGGAGAGGCTCGGGGCGGCCACCGAGGAGGCGCGGAGCCTCGCAGATACGGGGCGGCACCTCGGCGCGGACATGGACACACCCTACCGGAAGCTCAGCGAGGCGAAAGCGCTCCTCGATGCCGAGGACTTCGAAGGAGGAGCGTCGCTCCTGAGCGAGGCGACGAAGGGAGCGAAGGAGGTGCTCACGCGGATCGTCGAGGACGCGCTCGCGAGCGCGCAGTCGAACCTCGAGCACTCGAGGCGGCTCGGCGCGGACACGAGCAAGGCCGAGGAGCTCATCGCGAAGGCCCGAGAGGAGCTCGAGGGCGGCGCGTTCGAGCACGCGGTCACGTACGCCCGGGAAAGTCAGCAGGCGGTGCAAGTCCGCCTGGAGACAGAGAAGAGGTTCGCGGAGCGCTCCTTCCAGGCGGAGTCGACGATTCGGCGCGCGAAGAAATTCGGGATCGACGTCCTCGAAGCCGAGCGCCAGCTCGCGGAGGCGATCCGCACGAAGAAGACGGACTTCGAGGCCTCCATGGCCCTCGCGGAGAAGGCCTATGGGACGGCGGAGCAGGCGATCGAATCGTTCGCTCCGAGCCTGACCGCCAGGCTCGAGGTCCGGTCGCCCGTCGCGGGCGAGTGGGCGGAGGCCTCGCTGACGGTCGCGAACGACGCGAGGGCGCTCGCGAAGGACGTCAAGGTGAAGATCCTCGGCGACGCGGAGGTCGAGGGGCTCAGGGACATCGCCGCGATCAAAGCGAAAGGCTCCGAGGTGCTGCCGCTCCGCGTGAAGATGATCGCCAGCGGTTCGATCCCCCTCGCGATCCAACTCAAAAGCCAGCGGATCCTCGACGGGAAGGAGTACGCGACGGAGGTCATCGCGACGGTCGAGGCGGCCGAGTTCGCGCCTGCGCCTCCGGAGCCGCAGCAGCTCCAGGCCGCGAAGGAGTCCCGATGTCCGATGTGCAAGGGGCTGATCAAGGTCGGCTTCACGATCAAGCGGTGCCCGCACTGCGGCGGGGACATGCACGACCCGTGCTTCGCGCGCGCGACCCAGTGCCCGTCGTGCGGGAAACCCCTCGGAGACGCGACGAAGAAAAAGAAGATCGCGTTCAAGGTCGGGTGACGGCCGCCAGGCGCCCCGCCGCGGCTTCCGCGGAGGCCACGAGGGTCCCTCGCTCCATCAGAGCAACGATCCGACGAACGTCCGGGGCGAGTGCGCGATCGCCGTCGAGTTTCTTCACGATCCGACGGAGCGTGGTTGCCGCCGCGCGCGGGCCGACGCCAGGTCGCAGAGGTCGGGCGAACTCGAGCCCCTGCGCCGCGACGAGGTATTCAATGGCGACGACGTGACCCGCATTCTCCAGCGCCTGCCCGCACTTGAGCGCCGCGGTCTGCCCCATGCTGACCCAGTCCTCCTGTCCCGCGCTCGTGGGAATGGAATCCGCGCTCGCGGGGTGCGCGAAGATCTTCGCCTCGGAGGCGAGGGCGGCCGCGGTGTACTGGGCGACCATCATGCCGCTGTTCGGCCCGCTCCGCTCCGTCAGGAAGGGAGGCAGGCCGCTCAGATGCGCGTCGACGAGCCGCGCGATCCTGCGCTCCGCGAACCCGGCGACCACGCAGAAGGCGAGGGCGAGGAAGTCCAAGGCCATCGCGAGGCTCTGGCCGTGGAACGTCCCCCCGCTGACCACCTGCCCGTCCGGGAAGACGAGGGGGTTGTCCGTCGCGGCGTTGATCTCAATCTCCGTGACGCGCGCCGCGTAGTCGAGTGCCTCCCCGCACGCCCCGAGCACCTGAGGGATGCATCGGAGCGTGTACGCGTCTTGGACCTTGTGCGGCCCCTTGTGCGAGGGGACGATCTCGCTGTCCCGGAGGAGCCGGGTCATGTTCGCGGCGACGGTGACGGAGCCGGGCATCGGTTTCGCGGAGGCGAGCCGCGCGTCGTACGGGGCTACGCTCGCCTTCAACGCCTCGAAGGAGATGCTCGCGGCGACCTGGGCGTCCTTTAGGAGGAATCGTCCGTCCCGGACCGCGAAGCACGCGAGCGCCCCCATGACGGACGTTCCGTTGATCAGCGCGAGGCCCTCCTTCGACTCGAGTTCGAGGGGCGGAAGTCCGGCCCGACGGAGGGCCGCGACCCCCGAGAGGACCCGGCCGCCCACCTCCGCCTCGCCCTCCCCGATGAGGACGAGGGCGATGTGCGCGAGGGGCGCGAGGTCTCCGCTGGCTCCCAGAGAGCCCTTCGCGGGGACGACCGGATGGACGCCGCGGTTCAGGAGGTCGAGGAGCCGCTGTACGACCTCCACGCGGACCCCCGAGAGCCCTCGCGCGAGGGCGTTCGCGCGCAGGAGCAGCGCGGCCCGGACCTGTTCCCTCGCAAGAGGCCTTCCCACGCCGACGGCGTGGCTGCGCACGAGGTTCCGTTGGAGCTCGCGGACCTCCTCCTCGGGAATCGAGACGCTCTCCAGCTGTCCGAACCCGGTCTTGATCCCGTACGCGAGCTCCCCTTTCTGCATGAGCCGCTCCACCGCCTTGCGTGATCGCTGCACGGCCCGCCTGGCGGCGGCCCCCAGGACCGCGGTCTCCCCTCCGCGTGCGACCGCGACGACATGGTCGATCGTGAGCGAGTGTCCGTCGACGGGAATCATCGGCCCGCGATGGCGGGGACCGGAGAAAAGGGCTTCGCCCCGGAATCTTTAACCCGTCGGGACATCTTGGCGGCGCAATGCAGGTCCTGTTCCTCGGGACGTCCGGGAGCTGGCCGACCCCAAAGCGGAACGTGAGCGCGGTCGCGGTGAAGCGCGGCCCCGAAATCGTCCTGTTCGACTGCGGCGAGGGCACGCAGCGCCAGTTCATGCAGTCCGCGTTCTCATACATGCAGGTCTCGCGCGTCTTCATCTCCCACTTCCACGGGGATCACTTCCTCGGCCTCCCCGGCCTCGTGCAATCGATGACGATGAACGACCGGAAGGCTCCCCTCGAGATGTACGGACCGCGCGGCATGAAGGATCTCGTGCGTCAGCTCCTCACCCTCGGCTACTTCACCCCGGGGTTCGAGGTTCCCGTCCAGGAGCTCTCCGGCGGCGATGTGGTGGACTTCGGGGAGTACGTCGTCCGCGCGCTCGACGCGGCTCACAAGGTCCCCGCGTTGTCCTACGCGCTCGAGGAGAAGGAGAGGCCGGGGCGCTTCGACCGCGAGAGGGCTCTTTCCTTGGGCATCCCCGAGGGCCCTCTGTGGGGACGGCTCCAGGACGGGCACGCCGTCACCGTCACCGACCGCACGTACACGCCCGACATGGTCCTCGGCACGCCGCGGCGCGGCCGCAAGATCGTGTACACGGGCGACACGCTGCCCACCACCGCCCTCGCGGAGTTTGCGCACGGGGCGGACGTCCTCATCCACGACGCGACCGCGGAATCGAGCCTCGAAGAAAAGGCGAACCGGTACGGGCACAGCACGGCGCGCCAGGCCGCGCACGTCGCCAAGGACGCGGACGCTGGGACGCTCGTGTTGACCCACATCAGCCCCCGGTACGAGGACACGGAGCCGATCCTGTCCGACGGCAAGGCGGTGTTCGAGAACACGATCCTCGCCGAGGACTTCCTGAAGATCGACGTCGCGTACCCCGACTAGATCAGCTTGAGCAGATCGGACTTGGTGACGATGCCGGAGATTTCCCCTCGATGGGTCGTCAGGACGGCCGCATAGTGGTTGAGCAACGAGGCGGCCAGCGCAACCGGGGCTTTCTCGTCGATCGCGGGGAAGGAGGGCTCCATCACGTCCAAGACGCGCAATTGCGCGAGGTCACGCGCGGTCCGTCCTTCCATGAGGAGCGTCGCGATCGTCCGCTCGCCGATGCTCCCAACCGGCCTCCCCGCATCGATCACGGGAAGCTGCGAGTAGCGGTGGCGGCGCATCTCCGCGACCGCGCCCTCGAGGGGTGCGGACGGCGGGAGGGACACAACCTTGCGGGTGCGGACGTCCGCGACCGAAGCAACGCGCTGCTTCCGCTTCCGCTCGCCCTCCAAGCTGTCGAGGATCCTTCGTACCGCCTCGTACGAGGGATTCACCTGCTTCCGCTCGATCTTCGCGATCGTGCTCTGGCTCACTCCCGCCAGGGAAGCGAGGCGCGTCTGCGACAGCCCGAGCGCGCGCCGCAAACGGGCGACCTCCTCGATGTCCGGTAGGACCGCCATCGGGCGCGGGATGCCTCGGCGGGCTATATTCCTATCGGAATATTTGGTTCACGAGGATATTAGTATCTGGCTAGGGCTTTCCGGGCCCGTCGAGGCGCCCGGACGTGTCCCCCGCGACGGAAGCGTAATAAAGGGAACACCGTCTTTGCGGCCCAATCTCCGAGGGAATCCCGTGCCCCGAAGCATCGTCGTAGAGGCCCACGACCACACGCCCATCGAGCGTCAGCAGACGGAGATCGTGGAGCGCAAGGGGATCGGCCACCCGGACTCGATCGCGGACGGGCTCGCGGAGTCCGTGTCCCGCGCGCTCTGCAAGGTATACATCGAGCGCTTCGGGCGGATCCTGCATCACAACACGGACGAGGTCCAGGTCGTCGGCGGTCAAAGCGCCCCGAAGTTCGGCGGCGGTGTGGTGTTGGAGCCCGCATACATCCTCCTCGTCGGCCGGGCGGTGACCCAGGTCAACGGCGACCGTCTCCCGTACCGGACGACCGCGGTCCAGGCGGCGCACGACTATCTCGCGAAGACGTGCACGAACCTCAACGTGGACGCGGACACGGTCATCGACTGCAAGATCGGCCAGGGGAGCGTCGACCTCCGCGGCTTGTACAACACGCAGAAGCAGCTCGCGAACGACACCTCCTTCGGCGTGTCGGCCGCCCCGTACAGCGAGACGGAGCTGCTCGCCCTGAGGACCGAGGAACTGATCAACGGCCCCATGAAGAAGGACCTTCGCGAGGTCGGTCAGGACGTCAAGGTCATGGCGGTACGCCGGGCGGACGAAGTACGTCTCACAATCGCCGCGGCCATCGTGGACCGCTACGTGCCGGACAAGGACCACTACGTGAACGTGATCGAGGAGCTCAAGGAGCGCGTGCTCGACAACTCTGCGAAGCTCACGAACCGGAACGTGGCGGTGGACGTGAACACGGGGGACAACTACTACGAGGGCATCCTGTACCTGACGGTCACGGGCGTCTCGTTCGAGAACGGGGACGACGGCTCCGTCGGGAGGGGGAACCGGGTGAACGGCTTGATCACTCCGTACAGGCCGATGAGCCTCGAGGCGGCGGCGGGCAAGAACCCCGTCACGCACGTCGGCAAGCTGTACAACCTCCTCTCGTTCGACATCGCGCAAAAGGTCGCGGACGAGTGCGAGGGGGACGTCGAGGAGGTGTGGGTCCGCATCGTCTCCCAGATCGGGAAGCCGATCGATCAGCCGCAGATGGCGGTCGCGCAACTCTCGCTCGCGAAGGGCGTGAAGCTGCCTGCGGTCAAGAGCACCGTCACTGGGATCATCGACGACGGCTTGGAGAACATCCAGAAGATCACGGATCGGACCGTGGCGGGGAAGGTTCGCGTCTTCTGACGGGGAATATCTATTTGTAGAATCCACCCCTTGCTCGCCGCACGCGATGAATGAGGACGTCGCCTTCCTCCAGGATCAGGTGGACCGGCACCACGCTTGGTTCTCGGAGTCCCTCCCGCTGATCGCGTCGGAGAACCTGATCAGCCCCCTCGCGCGGGAGATGCTGCTCGTCGACTTCCAAGACCGATACGCGGAGGGGCTCCCCGGCGAGAGGTACTACCAAGGAAACGAGTTCGTGGACCGTGTCGAGATCCGGGTGACGGACCTCGCGAAGCGCCTCTTCCGCTGCGCCCATGCGGACGTGCGTCCGATCTCCGGGACGAATGCGAACCTGGCGGTGCTGTTCGCCCTGGCCGAGCCCGGGGACACGATCTCGAGCGTCGCGCTGAGCGACGGGGCCCACATCTCCACCGCCAAGTTCGGGTCCGTCGGGGTCCGCGGGTGCAAGACCGTGACGTATCCGTTCAACCGGCGTGACATGAACCTCGACGTCGACGGCACGATCAAGCTCTTGCGGGAGGCGAAGCCGAAGATCGCGTTGTTCGGGCAGTCCGTGTTCCTCTTCCCCACCCCCCTCAAGGAGCTCGCGGAAGCGCTGCAGGAGGTCGGGTGTCCCGTATGGTACGACGCCGCCCACGTCCTCGGACTCATCGCGGGGGGCGCGTTTCAGGATCCGTTCCGGGAAGGGGCGGACGTGATCACCGGGAGCACGCACAAGACCCTCCCCGGGCCGCAGCACGGGATCCTCCTCGCCGAGCCCCGCGACGACAAGATGACGAAACGGCTCCTCCGGGGGGTCTTCCCGGGCGTCGTCAGCAACCATCACCTGCACGCGATGGCCGCGCTCGGCGTCACGTTGGCGGAGCACCTCGAGTTCGGGCGCGCGTACGCGGACCAGGTCGTGCGGAACGCGCGTGCGCTCGGGCAGGGGCTGTACGAGCGTGGCGTCCGCGTGGTATGCGAGCACCTCGGATTCACGCGCTCCCATGCGCTGGCGGTGGACGTCACGGAGCACGGCGGGGGCGCCGAAGTTGCGCTGCGCCTCGAGCGTGCGAAGATCATCGCGAACAAGAACCTCATGCCCGACGACACGTCGCCCGTGCGCCCCTCAGGAATTCGCCTCGGGAGCCAAGAGCTCACGCGGCTCGGGATGCGGGAATCGCACATGGCGGAGGTCGCGGACCTCGTCGCACGCGTCGTCGTGGGGAAGGAGGATTCCGAGGTTGTCGCGCGGGACGTCGCTTCGCTCCGAAGCGGATTCCAGACGATCCAGTACTGCTTCCGCGCGGGGGCCTCCGCGCACGGGCGCTATCGGATGGCGGATCCCGTGTCGTGACCGCGAAAAGACGGGTAAGAATCGCACCTGGATAATCGAATGTTAGGGGTTTTATATCGGGGTGGGCTGTTTCCGTCTTCGAGAATACCTTCTCGGGACCTCTGCATGGAAACGAACCGGGCGAAGGTCAAGGTCTGCCTGGCGGGAGAGCCCATGGTGGGAAAGACGTCCCTGATCCGGCGATACGTGCTCGACGAGTACGACGACCGGTACATCGCGACGCTCGGCGCGAAGGTCACGAAGAAGGAGCTCGACCAGCGTGACGGGGGCGGCCCCGTCACGATGATCCTGTGGGACATCTGGGGGAACAAGAACGTCCGCGAGCTGCTCAAGGACGCCTACTACCACGGCGCGCACGGCATCATCGCGGTCTGCGACGTGACGCGACCGGAGACGCTCGATGAGCTTGACGGGTGGACACATGCGATCCGCAGCGTCGCCGGGGACATCCCCGTCTGCCTGCTCGCGAACAAGGTGGACCTCGTCGACGAGCGACTCCTGAAGGACACGGACGTCAAGGCGTTCGCCACCGCGCGCACGTGGCCGTTCTACTTGACG
>Ga0209341_10001189_pt1 | contig 26075 bp, 25 predicted proteins | sample RifCSP13_2_FD_184020 | JGI IMG/M metagenome (GOLD analysis project Ga0209341, IMG submission 184020) | Soil microbial communities from Rifle, Colorado - Rifle CSP2_sed 13_2 (SPAdes) (version 2) | ecosystem: Environmental > Terrestrial > Deep subsurface > Rock core/Sediment | place: Rifle... | reverse complement strand
CACTGACGTCCTCTTCGCCGCTTCCGGCGTCTACAGGCTCTCAGGCTCCTTTCCGAATCTCTGGGTAGACCCGGCCGGAGCCATTCGCCTTCCGGCGCCCCCCTTCTCGCGCCTTGAGTACAGCGCATGGTCAGACCTCTCGGGCGTCATCCCAAGCGGTCCTCCCGAGCCCCATTATCTCGACGCGTCGTATCTCGATACGGCCCGCGACGGCCGTACGATAAAAAGGCTCTCCTCCGCGATGACGCAGGGAAAGAAGAACGCGCTGGAGAAGGCCCTGGCAATACAGAACTATCTGAGGTCGAATTTCAGCTATAACCTTTCGGTGCCGGGCTCGGACGGCTCAACCCCTCTCGAAGACTTTCTGCTGCGCACAAAGGAAGGCTACTGCGAGCACTTCGCCACTGCGATGACGATGCTGCTGCGCGCTTCAGGCGTCCCGGCGCGCGTCGTGACAGGTTTTCAGCAGGGCGAATGGAACGGGCTCGGAGGGTACTTCATAGTGCGCCAGCAGGACGCGCACAGCTGGGTCGAAGCGTACATAGACGACCGGGGCTGGATGAGATTCGACCCCACTCCTGCCTCGGCTTCAGCCTACGCTCCGTCGGTCATAACGCTTTACCTGGACTTCATGCGCCTTAAATGGAACAGGTACGTCATCCAGTACTCGTTCACCGACCAGCAGAGGCTCGTTAAGGGCGCGCGGACGAGAGCCGCCGGCCTTATGGACATACTCAAGGAGCCTTTCAAGACAAAAGGCTACTCAGGCGCGGAAAGCGGCGCAGCCGTACTCCTGGCGCTTATCCTTTTCATAGCCGCGGCTTTTGCGCTCATATTAAGACGCGCATACGGCTCAAGAGCGCGCTCAAAGGCCCCGGCCTATTATATTGAGATGCTTAAAATCCTTGAGGCTAAGGGCATCGGCAAGCTCTCTCACGAGACTCCCGCAGAGTTCGCGAAGCGCGTGGGTGACCCGTACGTGGACGAGGTCACGAGGCTGTATCATATGGAGAGGTTCGGAGGACAATCACCTTTGGAGGACGAGCTTGCAGGCGTCTTGAAGGCGCTCGAAGAGGTCAGGAAGAAGCAGTCTTGGGGTCAGCCGGCGGGCGGGGCTGCCCGCCGATCTTCTCGCTGATGGCGTCAAGGAGCTTCTTTTTCTCTATGGGCTTAGCGACGTAGCCGTCAAAGCCCTTGCTCAAAATCTTGTCCTCCTCGCCCCGGAGCGCGGAGGCGGTGAGCGCGAGGACCGGAATGGAAGAGATCCTCGCGTCGGACTTTATTATCCTGGTCGCGGTCACGCCGTCCATGCCCGGAAGGTGCAGGTCCATCAATATGACATCAGGGCGCTCGGTCGCAAGCACCTTCAGCGCGTCGGTCCCGCTCTCAGCCTCGATTATATCGTAGCCTTGAAGAGTCAGTATCTCCCTCACGAGGACCTTGTTCATGTGGTTGTCCTCGACCAGTAGTATCTTTTTCCTGCCTCCCTGCATCAGACCTCTCCGGAGGGACCCGACAGGCCCTCCGCTGCGCTCCTTTTATTCAATTACTCAACCGGCTTGTTGTGTATCCTTTCGAGAACGGCCAGGAGCATCTCCCTGTTCACTGGCTTTTCCATGTACTCGACAGCCCCGAGCGAGAGACCGAGTTCCCTGTCGTCGACCGCTGAGATGATCACAACAGGTATATCGGCGGTATCCGGGCTGGCCTTCAGTTCCCGTAATACCTCCCACCCGTCTTTCATGGGCAAAGTGATGCCCATGAGGATTGACGAGGGCCTCATCTCCTGCGCCTTACGGAGGAGGTCCAGTCCGTCGGCGGCTATCACGCTCTCGTAGGGGCCTCCGGACAGGTATATCTCAATGAGGTGGTTTATGTCCTGGCTTTCGCTTGCCACGAGCACCCTCATCAGGGCCTCGCTTCCGGCCGGCGCAAATGTCTGCGAGGAAAATACCGGCACCTCCAGCTCGTCGGTGCCCTGAGGTAGCTTCACGTAAAATGTCGATCCGCTCCCGGCTATGCTGTCCACCCAGATGGCCCCGTTATGCAGCTCCACGAGCCTCTTGGTCAAGATGAGCCCCAGGCCGGTGCCGCCGTACTCCCTTGAGATGGACGAATCTATCTGCTCGAACGCCTTGAAGAGCTTGCCCTTGTCCTCGGTCTTTATACCGATTCCGGTGTCGCTTATCCTGAAGGTTATAAAGCGCTCCACCTTCATCCCGGCAGGCTCCTCGCTTATCCCCCAGTCCACGCTTATCTTTCCGCCCAGCAGATTGAACTTAACGGCGTTGGAAAGCAGGTTCATCATTATCTGCTTGAACTTGGCCTTGTCAGCGTAGAGCTTTGGCGAGGCCGGGACCGATTTGGACTCGATGTCGATGTTCTTCTCGTGCGCGAGCGGCCTTATTATTCCGAGCACCTCTCCCAACACCTCCATTACGGAGAAGCTCTCGGGCTGGAGGTCCATCCTCCCTGCCTCTATCTTCGAGAGGTCGAGTATGTTGTTGATGAGCTGGAGGAGATGGCTTCCGCTGGAATGGACGTACTCTATGTACTGCATCTGCCTTTCATTGAGGTCGCCGAATGCCTTCTCCTGCAGGAGCTCGGAGAATCCTATTATGGAATTGAGCGGCGTTCTAAGCTCATGCGAGACGTTGGCGAGGAATTGGCTCTTCATCCTGTTCGCCTCCTGAAGCTCCATATTGGCGAACTCGAGCGATATCTTGCTGCTGGAGAGCTCCTCGTTGGCGAGCTTCAACGCCTCGGTCCTCTCCGAGACCTTATGCTCGAGGGTCGAGTAGTAGTTCTGAAGACTCTCGGCCATCCTGTTAAACTCGGTCGCGAGGTTCCCTATCTCGTCCTCGGTCGCTACAGGCGCCCTTTCGCTCAGATTGCCCTGCCCGATCCTGCGCGCGGACTCTTCGATGGCGAGTATAGGCCGCACAATCGACCGGGTGAGTATGAGCCAGAGCCCGCCGGCGAAGATGATGGCCAGTATGGTAAAGGCGAAGGTCACGACGATGATGACCTTCGCGAAAAAGCCGCTCTCGGTGTAAGACTTGTAAGCGGTGTCCCTCTCTTGCTTTATAAGCCCCTTCAGGGAGTTGATCGTCGCGGTAAAGCTCCTGTTGCCCTCCGTCCTTATGAGACTCAGGGCTGAGTCCCTGTCGCCGAACCTGGATATGTCCTCAACCCTTTCGTGGACGCCCCAGTACTTCTCAAGGTTCGCCTTGAGCTCGTCGTAGAGCTTCTCCTGCCCCGGGGCCACGCCCATCGCCATGTAATCGGCAAGCAGCCTGTCTATCTTTCTCCTGTGCTCGTCAATGGAGCCTTCGAGGTATGACTTCGACGAAATGTCGGAGATGATGGTATGGAGGAACATCTCCTGCCTGGCCGAGAGGAACTCGTTCTCGACCGAAGAGAGCGTCTCTCCCCTCTTGAAGGAGTCCACATACAGGCTCTCGGTCACATTTGAGAGCTGTCCGGCGTTGTAGAGGCCAACGAGACCGCCCACGCCCATCATGAAAAGCAGGAAGAGGAATACGACCGCCAGCTTGTTGGATATGGATAGGCTGTTGAATACCTGTTTCATTGCGCACCATTTGCCTGGGCAGGCTCTGACTCGGTGAGGTCCTCGTAAAGCAGGGCCACGTGGGATATCTCTCCGCCGGAGTCGTATACAGGGAAGCTCTTTATGCGCAGCTTCCTCGCGGGTGCGCCGTTGAGGCCCAAAGCCCTTGCCGAGAGCGGAGAGTACTTTATTATAAACTCCGTTGAGTAGCCTTCATACGATTTTTTTATGGAGATCACCATTCCCTGGGCCTTCAGCAGGTCGTCTTCGAGGATTGAATACCTGCTGTGGTCAAAGCGGTGCTCTGCGCCGAGCATCTGCCGGGCCTGGACGTTCATTATCACGCACCTGCCGCTTATATCGAAGACCGCGAGCCCGTGCGGCAGCTGGTTCATGAGGTGCTCGAGGAACTTCCTCGCGGACAGCTCCTTCTGGAAGAGGGCCGAATGGCCTGAGGCGACCGCGATGGAAGAGGCAGCGGCCTCAAGGAACGGGGCAAGCTCCGCCGTATAATGAGCCCTGTCCCTGTACATGGACACGAGCACGCCGGAGAACTCCTTGTTATAGAAGAGCGGGGAGGAGACCATGAGCTCGATCGAGCGCTCCGCAAGCACAGCCGAAAACGAAGGGTTGGACAGGTTGACCCTGTCAAAGACAGATAACGACTTATTCAGGTCCTCAAGCGCAATGGAGAGCGTCTGCGCCTGCCTTATGTAGCCCTCGTCGACACCGTAGGCGGCCTTGAGCCTCAAGCCCCCGCCTTCGAGGACATAGACCGCGCCGGCGTCAGAACGGGCGATCGAGGCTGAGAGCCGCAGGGCGGCATTGAAGACCTCTGATTGGGCGAGAGACTTGCCTGCGAAGGTCATAAGGGCGCTGAGTCCCGAGAGCTGGCCTGAGAGGTCTCCGGCAAGGGCCTTGAGGAGAGCGCGCTCCTCGTCGCCGCGTCTTTTATTTGTCCTGAAATAGGTCAATACCATATTGAGCCTGGCGCCGAGCCTTCCCGCCTCGGTCGCCTCATCCTCGGCGAACCTGGCGTCTTCATCGTCCGAGAGCACCTTTCTCGCGGTAAGAACAGCCATGTGCACAGGGGAAAAGAACTTCCTGTAGAAAACAAAACTGCCCGCGAGCATAAGGAGCACGAAGCCCGCAACGCTAAGGAGGGCACGGTTCTTGAACTCCCTGAATACCGCCTGCCTCCGCTCGGTGATATATGAAAGGAGCCTTTCGGCCTTTTCGGTGACAAGGACGGTGTTGGTGTCGATGGAGTTATGCAGGAGTATTATCTCGTCCTGGCTCATGGCGTTATTCAGGCGCTTGAGGTCGTCCCTTATCCTGGAGAGATCGTACTGGATGTTGTGGACAGAGCCTGTGAGCATGGCGTCCTCTTCCCATATACGGCTGTACCTGGGGTCTTCCCTCAAAATATTCAGGTTGGCGACGAGGTCGTTGACACTGCCCTTTATGATATCAATGGTCCCGTATTCGAGCCTCCAGGCAACGACGAACATATCGAGGAGGTACTCGAGCTTGGAGATGGAGACCCTGGTCGAGCTTATTTCGGTATGCAGGCTGTCGTAGAGCTCGACTTTATGTGATTTCTGGAGAAAGGACTGGTATTCGGCTATTGCGACGACGAATATTATAGTGAGCGAGATGAAAAACTTCTGAAAGATGGTAAGTCGTTTGAAAGGTGAGTTCATAAGCAAGCGTCCATATCAGGACCAGAAAGGCTTGAGCGGAATGGTTTTATCAAGCCCGTCGAAACCGCAGGGCTAAAAAGCCCACGGATCGGGGTGCCCAGGATTTCAGTCCGGGGGTCGTCATTTTAAAAGCCGCTGGACGTTCTTCTGGAAGTCCTTGAGCTTTATGGGCTTTGGAAGGCACTGGTCGGCCCCGCACTGAATGATGCGGTCTATGTCGTCGCTGCCGTAGGCCGTAACCGCCAGTATCTTTATCCGGCTCGTGTGCGCGTCCTGCTTGATGCGCCGGCAGACCTCGAAGCCGTCTATCTTTGGCATCCTGATGTCGAGCACGAGGAGCTCGGGTTTGAAGTCGCCGACCTTGATGAGCGCCTCGTAGCCGTCCCCTGCGGTCTCAACGAGGAACCCTCCGTTCATGGCCTCAAGCGCGCCCTTGACGAACTCCCTTACGTCCGGCTCGTCGTCGATTATGAGGATCTTCTTCCTTACCGGGAAGAACTCCTCCTTTATCTCGAGCTTATATCTTTCGAGAAAACTGAGGAAATCCTCCCTGTTCACGCGGAAGTGCCCGCCAGGGGTCCTGAACGCGCTGAGCTTTCCGCCGGCAATCCACTTCTTGACCGCGTTTATGGTGACGTGGCAGAAAGCAGCTATCTCACCGGTCGTATATGGTTTTCTGTCTTCGTTCATTCCTGTAAACAGTTCAGCGTAGAAGGTTTGCGGACCGGAGCATGGTTACACTTTTTATATTATCAATAATATCTGCAATGAATTTCAAGGTCAAGAGCTTTTTACGGACATAAAACAGCCCTGAATAATACCAACTCTAAAAGCGGAAATTTTTCTGAGGTCAAGTAAGGGTGGAAATAAAAAGCTCAGCATACAGAGATCAGGAAAAATACAATTTTTAGCAGGGTATTGAAAAACACCCTGCTAAAGCAATCCATGGATGGATTGCCAAATTGCAAGACCTGGAAGGGCGAGCAATTTGTGAGGTTTGGCCGAATTCACTTCGACAAAACCGTAGTTGAAAAAGCCCTGGATGGACTTTTTCAACATCCTGATAGAGGCTACTCCACGCTCCTCCAGTCCGGCCCTGTCTCTATATTGACCACTACCGGCACCTTTAGCGGCAGGATATTCTCCATCTCGGACCTTACCAGGCCTTTTGCCTCTTCCAGTTCGGTTTCCGGGGCCTCGAAGATGAGCTCGTCGTGTATCTGGAGGAGCATCTTCGTTCCCATGCGTCTCTCCTTGAGCATCCCCTGTATCCGTATCATGGCGGCCTTTATCATATCGGCTGCCGAGCCCTGGATCGGCGTGTTGATGGCGAGCCTCTGGCCGAGCCTTACCGTGGACTCGACGGGGCTGCCGAGCTCGGGGATGAACCTCCTCCTGCCGAACAGGGTCTTCGTATATCCCCGCCGGGCAGCCTCGGCTATAGTAGCATCGATGAGGACCTTGACCTCCTTGTACCGGTCGAAATACCTGTTTATGTACTCCTGCGCCTCCTTCATCGGGATCTTAAGCTCTGTCGAGAGCCCGTACGAGCCCATGCCGTAGATGATGCCGAAGTTGATGGCCTTGGCCCTCCGTCTCATCTCTCCAGTGACAAGGGCGGGCATGATGCCGAAGACCTCGCTCGCTGTCCTGGTATGGATGTCCTCGCCCTTCATGAACGAATCGACCAGTATCGGGTCGTTGGAGAGGTGGGCGACGATGCGAAGCTCTATCTGCGAGTAGTCGGCGCAGATAAAATGGCACCCTGCATCCGCTACGAAGGCCTCCCTTATTCGGCCCGCCATCTCGCCCCTTATGGGTATGTTCTGCAGGTTCGGCCTCGAGCTTGAAAGGCGGCCCGTTGCCGTGACGGTCTGGTTGAACGAGGTATGTATCCTGCCGGTCGAGGGGTTCACTATAGCTCCCAGCGCGTCGACATAGGTCGATTTGAGCTTTGAGAGCTGGCGGAAGTTTATTATGAGGCGCGGCACATCGTGCTGGGCCGCGAGCTGTGTGAGCACCTCTTCGTCGGTCGAAAAGCCCGTCTTGGTCTTCTTTGTGGGCTTGAGCTTGAGCTTCTCAAAGAGCAGCTCCGCGAGCTGCCGCGGAGAGTTGATGTTGAACTCCATGCCGGATGCCGCGTATATCTCCCGCTCAAGGGAAGTAAGCGCTATCTCTATTTCTTTGGAGAGCTCTGCGAGCTTCCCGGCATCTACCCGTATCCCCGCTGCCTCCATCTCAGAGAGCACACGGGCAAGCGGAAGCTCTATTTCAGAGTACAACCCCCAGAGATCGTCGGCCTCAAGTTCTTTCTTAAGCAATCCTGCTACATCAAGAATATTAGAGGCTTTTTTACACTCTACGCGTGTCTCTGTGACTATATCGGCGCCGTCCCTCACCTCTTCAGGGGATACGCCCAGAAGCTCGTATCCAAGACTGCTTATCGAATGGTCGGGCTTGGAGGGGTTTACGATGTACGAGGCCAGGGATGTGTCCATTTCGACCCCCCTCGCCTCTATCCCCATCTTGCTGAAATACAGGTAGAGCGCCTTTGAGTTGTCGGTCTGCTTGATAGTTGCAGGGTCTTCGATTACGGATTTGAGCGCGTCCGCGACAGAGCGTTCAGAGAGCGCGTCGATGCCAACCGGGATGTACCTTGCCTTTTTATCGCCAAGTCCGAAAGAGAGCCCCTTCGACCTGCCGCCAAAACCATCCTCTGTAAGGGACAGGGTTACTGAGAACTCCCTGAGGCCCTTGAGTTCATCGACAAGGGATTTCAACCCTTCCACGTCAGCTATGCCCTGGAAATCCACCCCTTCCTCTTCGACCCTTGGCTTCTCCGGGATCAACTCCTTCAAAAGCTTCCTGAACTCCATCTCGCTCAAGAGCGATTCGAGCTCGGCAAAGTCCGGGCCCGTGTACCTCAAGTCCTCGAGCTCGCACTCGACAGGCACGTCAGGGTTCAAGGTGACTATCTGGAGCGAGAGCATGGCCTGGTCTTTATTGGCCTTGAGATTTTCCTTTAACTTTGGCTTGGAAATGCTCTCTACTCCTTCGAAAACCTGATCTATTGACCCGAACTCTTCAAGGAGCTTCGCCGCTGTCTTTATGCCTATTCCCGGCACGCCCGGCACGTTGTCGCTGGCGTCCCCTGATAGGGCCAGCAGGTCGCGTATCCTGTCCGGCCCTACCCCGAACTTCTCCTTCACCTCTGCCGGGCCGTACTCCTTCTCTGTCAAATAATCGAGTATGACCGTGTTCCCGTCGACGAGCTGGTACATGTCCTTGTCGCCGGTGATGATGGCGATCTTCAGGCCCTCTGACTCGAACTTCTTCACGAGGGTGGCTATGACGTCATCAGCCTCAAAGGAAGCCATCTCAAGGCCCGGCACATTGAAGGCCCTGGCGGCTTTCTTCACATACGGGACCTGCACGCTCAGGAGATCCGGCATGGGCGGCCTTTCGGCCTTGTACGAAGGCATGAGCTCATGCCTGAATGACGGGCCCTTGACGTCGAAGGCAATGACCGCGTATTCCGGCTTGAAGTCGGCGAGTATCTTCTTCAAGGACTGGGTGAAGCCGTATACGGCGTTGGTCGGCAGCCCTTTTGAGGTGGAGAATGTGGCGGGGATGGCGTGGAATGCCCGGTACATTATCGAGCTTCCGTCTATTATGAAGAGTCTTTTCCTTATTTCGGTTTTCATCCTTTGTTTGACAGCCCTCCGGTGAGCGTATATACTGCAGACATGGTCAGGGCCGCCCTATTCCTTTTTCTTTCTCTTCTGATGCTCCCCTCTTACGCTTTCGCGCAGGGAGACGCCGTATCAGGCGCAATCAATATTGTAGAGAATTTCCAGAAAGAAGCAAACATATTAATGAGAAGCTCGGGCCTCTTCGAGGTACCCGACTTCATGCGGAACATGGCCGTAAAGGACCTGGAGCAGATAAAACTCACCAACCCGCCCGGAGCAAGGAGATCGGAGCGCGTCTTCGGAATTGTGAGCTCGTTTACAATGGATGTGGTCAGCGCAGTCGAATCGAGAGGCGGGATGCTTGCCGGACCGGAAAGGGAACGGCACGCCGATGCGATAAGACGGCTCCGCGATCTCAGGTCTTACGAGCTGGAGAGGCTGAGGGACAAGCTCACATCAGAGATACCGCCGGACAGGGAGCCTGAAGGGATCCCTTCAATGGACATATCGCCGTACGACGAAGAACGGCAGCTGCCGGACGGACCGCCGGGAATACTCTTCAGATAAACTACCCCGCAGAAAGCCACGTATGCTGTTTCTCCTTCTCCCCTTTGGGGAGAAGGGTGGGATGAGGGGGCGAGCATTTAAAAACCCCCTCACCTTACTCCTCTCCCCCGCGGGGAGAGGATATACAAATCGCGATGTATTGGACCTTAGATGAAATAAAAAAAGGCCCGCCTGAGAAGGCGGGCCTTTTGATTTTTACCGATTTACCGCGAGTACCTTCTTCCCTGTCCGTCCCGCCTTGACTGCTCACGGCCGTAGCCGCCGCCCGCCCTCTTAGGATTAACAAAGACCCTTTCGACCGGACCCCTTGAAGGTGCCTGCGTTGACGCCGCCTCCTGAACGAAGCCGGATATCTCTTCAACGGTTATCTTCCTGCCCAGGAGCTTCTGGATATTGTTGAGCAGGTCCCTTTCCTCACCGGATACCAGCGAGACCGCCGCCCCGTTAGCGCCAGCGCGGCCGGTACGGCCGATGCGGTGTATGTAGTCCTCGGGCACGTTCGGCAGGTCGAAGTTGACAACATGAGGAAGGCTGTCGATATCAAGGCCGCGCGCCGCGATGTCAGTCGCGACAAGCGTGCGCACAGAACCGTTCTTGAAATCAGCAAGCGCGCGGGTACGCGCAGCCTGGCTCTTGTTGCCGTGTATGGCGGTCGAGTTTATGCCGTCGCTCAAAAGCTGCGTGGCAAGCCTGTTCGCGCCGTGCTTCGTGCGCGTGAAAACAAGAACCTGCTTCCAGTCCCTCTCTTTTATAAGATGGGCAAGGAGAGCGCGCTTCTTGCTCTGGCCTACAGGGTGGACGACCTGAGTTACTGTCTCGGCAGCCGTGTTCCGGCGCGCGACCTCTACAAGAACGGGGTCGTTGAGCAGACCGTCCGCGAGGCGCTTGATGTCGTCATTATAAGTCGCCGAGAAGAGCAGGTTCTGCCTCTGCTTTGGAAGGAGGCTGAGTATCCTCTTGATGTCGTGTATGAATCCCATGTCCAGCATGCGGTCAGCTTCGTCGAGGACGAGTATCTCTACCTGCGAGAGGTCGACAGTGCGCTGCCCTGAATGGTCAAGCAGTCTGCCCGGCGTAGCGACGAGTATGTCAACGCCGCGCCGTATGCTGTCTGCCTGAGGCTGAAAGCCGACTCCGCCGAAGACGGCAGTCGAAGACATGTGAAGGTTCTTACCATAGGTGCGCACGCTCTCGTGGACCTGTGCGGCGAGTTCTCTCGTAGGCGCAAGCACAAGCGCCCTGGGCAGCCTGCCCCTGCCGCCGTGGGCCTTGCCGCTCAGGAGCTGCAGCATGGGAAGCGTGAAGGCGGCGGTCTTGCCAGTGCCTGTCTGCGCGCCGGCGAGCACGTCGCGGCCTTCGAGTATTACGGGTATTGTCTTTGCCTGGATGGGCGTGGGACTGGTGTAGCCCTGTGCCTGGACAGCAGAGAGCAGTTCGGCCTTGAGGCCGAGTGAATCGAATGACATGAAATAGACTCCTGGAAACAGCCTACCCAATTAATGGGCCGGTCTTAGGCGGGATCGCGTTTAAGGTTATTCTGGGTGAAGGTTGAATTGAAAGGATAGGCCAACCATTGACACAGCTGACACCGACCGAAGGGCGTCAAGGTTATCGAGGGACTATAGCAGTAAAAACCACCCAAGGGAAGCGGAAAAATCGAGGAATAAGAGGAAAATGAGGTAAGTAGTTGATTTCATAAAATAAAATAATTTGAGTCTCTTAAAAATAATTGCATTTTTAAAAGGCCTCTTGCGCGCTGCAGCGTTTTTTGGGCATAAGGCTTCGCTCGCCCTTCCCCCAATCTTATTCGCTAAAGCGTTATGCCCCGTTTGTTTTAAAAAAAAATTGTGGGCTGTGCCCACCAACATACCAACAATCCGATTTATCTCCTCTCCCCTTGGGGAGAGGATTAAGGTGAGGGGGCATTTCGCTGTTTCTTTGCAATTGACTTGAATGGCTGACCTGCTGTATTTGTATTGGATTATAAACATTCCAAACAACCCGGAGGAAAATGGACAACAAACCTCTTATCTATCAAGGCTATCCTCCTGACGGCACGCCCCAGGCCGGGCCTCTTCAGCCGCTTACAGGCTTTCCAATCGGTCTCGGCACGGAATTCCTCATAGAGATACAGAAGCTTAACCAGCGCATAAAGGTCGCCCTGGCCGGTTATGAGAAGGACAGTTTTCTCCTGATAAAACTCTCGCCCAACGACCTGATGGGCACCTTCAGGAGCGAGGCAGTAACAAAGAGCGCCGTAATTGTAAAATTCCAGCACAAGAATACGGTCTACAGCTTTCAGAGCGAGATACAGAGCATCGTTTCGACCCCGTGCAAGCTCATGTTCCTCTCCTTCCCCAAAACCGTCGAAGAGATGAAGGTGCGGCCTGACCAGAGGCGCGCATGCGCCCTGCCCGCGATGATAATGGTAAGCAACGACATAGTCGATATCATAATAGTCGACATCAGCAAGGACGGCTGCCAGTGCGTGATACAGATCTCAGGCACGCGCGGGGAGATGCTGCAGAAGATCATGCATGTGAACGCGGTAGTAGACCTCATGGTGAACTTCCCCGAGACAAAGGAGAGGCTCAAGATTGCGGGCCGCATAAGGAACATCGGCAGCGACGCCGAGAAGATAAGCATTGGCATGCAGTTCGAAAACCTCACGCCTGAGGCAAGGACGAGGATAGAAGGGTTTATCGCGAAGATGGGATAGCACCGGTTTTAACGGCTTTGTCGTCATTGCGAGCGAAGCGAGGCAATCTCAGGTCTTTGAGAAAATGAGATTGCTTCGTCGCTAAAGCTCCTCGCAATGACAGCTTATAGCCTCAGCATTATGTTGGGTTACGCTTCGCTAACCCAACCTACGAAGCTACATATGTGGACGTAATTGTAATTTCTCTAATTCGGCCAGCTTTCTTAAAATTTCATTACATGCATCAATAAGGTCAGGGTACATATCCTGACCTAGGTATGTACACTCATGTGCCAATAAATTTCTATAATCAATTGCATACTTAAATTTTTCCCATACTTTCTCTCCAAAAAAATAAATCCCATTTACAGCGATTTTATTTTGTAAATATAGCTCTACAAGTTCCATTGGACCCATATTCCTGTATTTGGGATATACAACAGAAAGGTTTGCCTTTACCTTTGCATCTTGATGCATGACGAGTGAGCGAGCAAACCCTTCTACTGCTGAAACGAAAGAAACAAGCATATTCGGACCAGATTCTGTTTGACCAATTCTTTGACAAGCAATATGTAGTCTTTGTTTTGGGGTTGCTTCAATATATGATTTTCTAAGTTCTCTTAAATGCCTTTTGTAATCTTTAACCTCGCTACTCTTCTCTTGAACAGCCATTATTGCTACTCCCTCGCCTCGAATGCTTTCCTAATTAGTGACATTTGCAGGTGAGTTGCGTCTTTTAACGCAATAAAATACGATTAGAATTATTTCGGTGCCGTCAACCTAACTTCATGCATGAAACGTCCAGGTGCGAAGCGTCGAGGAGCGAGGAATGAGGCGTACTCTTCATGTACGCCGCAGTGACGAGCGACGAAGACAACAAAGCAGATGGACAGTTTCCATGCATGAAAATTATACAAGGGTGGCGCGCGCTCCACAAAAACAATTGCCTACTCCCTCGCCTCGAACGCGTTCCTTATTAGCTCTATCTCCGGCCTTCCGTTCTTCATCTCAATGCAGACCACATCGAACCGGCTCTCGCCGTCGGTCGCGCCGATGCTCTCAAGGTAAAACGACGATGTTATCGTCATCTTTCTCTGCTTGCGTTCGTCAACGCTCGCGCCCGGAGGGCCGAAGGCGCTACCTCCCCTGGTCTTGACCTCGACGAAGACAATCGCACTGCCGTCTTTGGCGATGATGTCTATCTCGCCGTACCTGCTCCTGTAATTCCTCTCCAGAATTTTATAGCCCTTTTTCTGGAGGAAACGGACGGCCTCGTCCTCGCCAGCCTTGCCGACGGCAACCGTCGTCATGAGAAGAGGTCTTTCATCACGCCCCTGAATGTCTTTCTGTGGATGGGCGTGGGGCCGTGCGCGTTGAGGGCCGAGAGGTGCTCTTTTGTGGGGTATCCCTTGTTGGAGATGAAGTTGTAATGCGGGTAGAGCCTGTGATAGGACTCCATGATCGTGTCCCTCGCGGTCTTGGCCACGATGGATGCGGCGGCGATCGATACGCTCAGGGCGTCGCCTGAGATTATGGGCCTCTGCGGTGTGTCTGTGTTTATGGGGAAGTTGCCGTCAACGAGAATCATGTCAGGCTTGACGGAGAGCCTCTCGATGGCAAGCTCCATCGCCTTCAATGAAGCCTTCAAGATGTTTATGCGGTCTATCTCAACGGGCCAGACTATGCCGACGCCGACCGATGTTGCAGTCCTGTAGATATCGAGAAGTATCTTTTTGCGCGCGCCGCTTGTGAGCGCCTTGGAGTCCTTGATGCCAAGATCAAGCGGCGGAGGGAACGGGAAGACTACGGCTGCGGCGACGACAGGCCCGGCAAGAGGGCCTCTGCCAGCCTCGTCGACTCCTGCGACAGTTTTGAATCCTTTGGAATGGGCGTCTTTTTCGTGGATGTCCATCGGGAGAATGGTTAAGTTAGTTTATGAACGAGATTCTTCGCTTCGCTCAGAATGACAGAGTACGCTTCATAGGCCCAAACTTCAAGTACGAAAAGCCCCCCTCACCTTCATCCTCTCCCCCGAGGGGAGAGGAAAGAAATCTTCTGGTAAAGGCCTGAGATTGCTTCATCGCGAAAATCCGCACCTCGCAATGACTGTCCACCAATAAAAAAGCCCGGCCTTTTGGGCCGGGCTTCCGGGGTTCCGATTTACCTGGTTTTGATCCTTGCGGCCTTGCCTTTGAGGTCGCGGAGGTAGTAGAGCTTTGCCCTCCTTACGATGCCCTTCGAGAGCACCTTTATCGACTCGAGGGCCGGTGAGTTAACCGGGAAGATCCTCTCCACGCCGACGCCGTAGGAGACCTTGCGGAGCGTGAAGGTCGCCCTGACGCCGCCGCCGCGCTTCTTTATGACAACGCCCTCGAACGGCTGGACCCTCTCCTTGTCGCCTTCCTTTATCTTGACTCTCACATGAAGGGTATCACCTGGCTGAAAGGCCGGTATGTCGGTCCTGATAAAATCCTTTTCAATATCCTGCATGATTCCCATTGCTACCCTCCGCTAACGTTTGTGCATTATTAAAATTTTAAACATGAATTATGCTCAAAACACAGGGAAAAAGCAACTAAAAAATAAGCCGATTGGTCATGTTTTTTGACCGGCCCTTTTAATTGACTCCAGGAAGGCCCTGTCCTCTTCGGTAAGCTGGGCCGACTCAAGCAGGTCCGGCCTCCGTTGAAATGTCCTCCTGAGGCCCTCGTGGCGCCTCCAGCGTTCTATTTCCGCGTGATTACCGGACAACAGCACATCAGGCACCCGCATGCCCCTGAAGTCCTCGGGCCTCGTATATTGCGGGTATTCAAGGAGCCCCGCGCTGAAAGAATCGCTCTCGGCCGAACCGGGCTCACCGAGGACGCCGGGGACAAGCCTCGCCACAGCGTCGGTTATTACCAGGGCAGCCGCCTCCCCGCCAGATAGCACATAATCGCCGATTGAAATCTCATAGTCGGCGAACGCCCTTATGCGCTCGTCATAGCCCTCGTACCTGCCGCAGACGATGATCAGCCTGGGAAGCTGTGAGAGATCGGAAGCGAGCCCCTGGTCGAATGAGACCCCCTGCGGGGTCGTAAGCGCGACCTTTGCCGGGCCGCCCTCTTTGAGGGCTTCCAGCGCCCGTACGACAGGCTCGACCTTCATCACCATCCCGTGGCCTCCGCCGTAGGGGGTGTCGTCGGTCGTCCTGTGCTTATCTGTGGTGTAATCCCTGAGGTTGTGCGTATTGAGCTCGATGAGCCCCTTTGCCGCGGCCCTGCCTACGACGCCGTGGCGCCTGTGCTCAGAGAAATATTCCGGGAATAGGGTCAGGATATCGAAGATCATCTGGCAGGCTGCTGAAAAAGTCCATCTGCTTTGTTGTATTCATCGCTCGTCACTGCGACGTACATGAAGAGTACGACTCGTTCCTCACTCCCCGATTTAACCGGGGCCTCGCATATGGAGCTTTTTGAGCAGCCTGAATCGGCGACTTTCATGGAAACCACAGGCTGCTGAAAAACATTCAGGGCTTCTCCCTTTCTTCCGGCATAAGCCCTTCCATGAGGCGGACGACTATTTTCCTGTTTTCGGACTCGACCCGTACTATGACGTTCTCTATCGCCGGGATGAGGACCTCGCCGCGGGGGCCGACGGTCTCAAGCACGTCGTTGCCGCCGGTGGATATCACGTTCTGGACCCGTCCGATGTAGAGGCCGTCCTCAGAGTAGACTTCCATGCCGATGAGGTCGAAATAATAGTATTCGTCCTCCCCGGTCTCCGGCAGTTCTCCCTTCGTGACGGAGATCTCGAACCCGACAAGCGTCTCGGCCGTGTTCCTGTCCGCACACCCCTCAAGCACGAGGATATAGCCCCCCTTGTGCATCCGGGCGCGCACGACGCGCCTCTCCTCAGTCCTCCCCTTGCCTGTAAGGAATACAGAGCCCCACTCGAACTCGTCAAGCGCCCCGTAGGGGGCAGCCTTGACTTCGCCTTTTAGCCCGTGGACGCCCGTTATCCTGGCAATGGGGATAAGTCCGTCTTCTTTACTCAATTATCTCCAGAACAGAGCGCTTCCTGAGCTTGGTGGAGGCCGCGGTCAATATGGTCCTTATCGCGCGCGCGGTCCTGCCCTGTTTTCCTATGATCTTGCCAAGGTCTTCCTTGGCAACGGACAGCTCGATTACAGAGGTCCTCTCACCTACGACCTCCACGACCCTAACGTCTTCCGGACGATCCACAAGAGCCTTTGCGATCAACTCGATCAGCTCCTTCATGAGATACCTCCGAGAGTTCTGGTGCAGGTGTCGGCTGCTATTCAGCTGTCCGCCAGCAACGAGCCGTCTCAGGCCGCTTTGGAGACCTTCTTCAAGAGATGCTTTACGGTATCCGTCGGGACCGCGCCCTTGCCAAGCCAGAAGCTCACGCGGTCGCTCTTAACTTCGACCTTCGCGGGTTCAGTCATCGGGTTATAGGTGCCGATGACCTCGAGAAAGTCCCCATCCCTGGGCGACTCTGAATCAGCCACCACGATCCTGTAAAAAGGTTTCTTTTTTCCGCCGCCTCTGGTCAACCTGATCTTAACTGCCATGCTGCCGTATTACCTCCGTCTTTGGTTTACTCACATCATCTTCTGAAAAAGACCTTTTAGGCCCTTGGGGCCGGCCTTCTTGAGCTTCTTCATCATCTTCCTCATCTCAGCGTACTGGTTGATGAGCTTGTTGATCTCCTGGACCCTGGTGCCGCTGCCCTTGGATATCCTCAGGCGCCTGCTGGCATTGAGAACGGCGGGGGTGCGCCTCTCTTCCCTGGTCATGGAGTTTATTATCGCCTCGACGCGGGTTATCTCCTTCTCGTCGATGTTGATGTCCTTTGATTTCTTCAGGGCGTCAAAACCCGGCACCATCGAGAGTATCGAATCAAGGGACCCGAGCTTCTTTATCTTCTGGAGCTGGTCCTTGAAGTCGTCGAGCGTGAACTCGTCGCGCTTGAGCTTCTGCTGAAGCTCCTTTGCCTGCTTCTCGTCGAACTCGGTCTGGGCCTTCTCGATGAGCGTCAAAACGTCGCCCATGTCGAGAATCCTGCCCGCGAGCCTCGAGGGATGGAATACCTCCAGCGCGTCCGCCTTCTCGCCGGTGCCTATGAACTTTATGGGCTTGCCTGTCGTGACCCTCATGGAGAGGGCCGCGCCGCCCCTTGCGTCGCCGTCGAACTTGGTGAGTACAACGCCCGTTATGCCGATGGACTCGTTGAAGCCCTTCGCGGTGTTGACCGCGTCCTGGCCTGTCATCGAGTCTGCCACGAACAGGACCTCGCTCGGGGAGAGTATCTCGCGCAAGGTCTTCAACTCTGTCATAAGAGCGTCGTCTACGTGCAGCCTTCCGGCAGTGTCGACAAGGAGTATGTCGTAGCCCTTGAGACCTGCTATCCTGTATGCCTCAGAGCATATCTCAGCCGGGGACTTGTAGCCCTCGCTGTCAAAGCAGTCTACCTTTATTTCAGAGGAGAGCTTCTTTAACTGCAAAACGGCCGCCAGCCTGAAGAGGTCGGCAGGGACTATGTAGGGGTTTCTCCCCTTCTTTTTCAGATGAAGCGCGATTTTTGCGGTCGTCGTCGTCTTGCCCGAGCCCTGAAGGCCCACGAGCATTATGACAGCGGGCTTGCCCTTAAGTTCAAGCCCCGCATCGACCCCGCCGAGCAGGCCTGTGAGCTCGTCATGGACTATCTTCGTGAACTGCTGGCCGGGAGAGAGGCTCTCCAGGACCTCCTTGCCCATGGCCTTTTCCTTCACGGATGCGACAAAGTCCTTTACGACCGCGAAGTTTACGTCCGCTTCAAGGAGCGCGAGCCTGACTTCCTTAAGGATGTCCTGGACGTTAGATTCCGTCAGGGTGCCCTGGCCCCTTACGTCCTTTAATATCTTCCTGAATTTATCCGAAAGTGATTCAAACATCTTGTTTTCCCTGAAAAAAGAAAGTAATTCCCGGAGCCGCTACAAAGCTCCCTTGTTCAAGTATACCTTAATAATTATAATACGCTTATGCTCTTTTGGGTAGAGGATAAGAGAGTTCTGGCTCACGCAAATTCTATAAATATATAGGAATACCGGTTGGTCTGTCAACACAATATTTTCAAGATATTTCCGTGGGTTTTAACCGGTGGGCCGGTGATTTCAAGTGAAACGCGCCAGAAAGTGCCCGTTGACATGCCGGAGAGATTTCTGTTATTTTAACACGATGTCGCCCCTTGAGCTTCTCGCAATCCTTGCGTTGATTACCCTGGCCGCCCTGGTACTGAATCTCCCCTTCGGATATATGCGGGTGAAGGTCAAGAAGTTCTCGGCCATGTGGTTCATCTACATACACCTGCCCATACCCTTTATCTTTATCCTGCGCACGATGGCCGGGATCAGCTACAAGTTCATCCCGCTTATCGTAGTCGGCGCCGTCGCCGGCCAGTTCATCGGCGGAAGGCTCAACAGAAAGGCCCAATGAGGACGTCGAGGCGCGCAAGAGGCAAAAACAGCTCGCCTACCACGATAAGCTCTGTCCTGGGCGCAACCCTGCCCAACCTGAATCTCGGAGCAAAGCTCAAGGAATACAGGCTCAAGAAACTCTGGCCTGAGTGCGTAGGCAAAGTCATAGCCAATAGGTCCTGCCCCGTGAGGCTCATCGGCACCGTGCTTTTCTGCTCTGTGGAGAGCTCGCCCTGGATGACAGAGCTGAATTACCAGAAGACCTCGATAATAGAAAAGCTCAATTCGCTGCTCGGCCCCGGCGCCATCACGGAGATAGTCTTCAGGGCCGGGCAGGTAAAAGGCCCCAGGGCCGCGAAAGCCGCCTCTCATCCCCCAAGGCCCATAACCCCGGAAGAAGAATCATTCATAGAAAAGACTACGCAGGGCATAAAGGACGAAAAGCTCAAGAGGCTCGTCAGCCGGGTGATGCGGATGGGGAAGGAATAGGATGGAAACACGAGTATACTATCATGAATTAAACGAAGCCGACACAAGAGCCAAGCTGATTGATCCGGCGATCCACAAACGTGGATGGACCGAGGATCTGATCCGGCGTGAAGAGACAGCAGGTGCTGTCGATATCATCAATGGCAAACCCCGTCGCCGCTCACGTGGCAAGGTTGACTATACTCTTCGTATAAAGGTCAACATCAATACCCAGCCCGTCGCAGTAGCGCTAATCGAGGCAAAAAAAGAAAGCCTTCCTCCCGGGCACGGGCTTGATCAGGCCAAGGGATATGCCGCCTGTAAGCGGCTGAATGTCCCGTTTGTCTTTTCTTCTAACGGCCATTTGTTCGTTGAGTTTGATAAATATACCGGTTTAACCAGTCCTCCGCGCCCGATAGCTGAGTTCCCCACCCCTGGAGAACTGCGTAGCCGATATGAAGAACGGGTAGGCTTCAGCCTTGAAGCTCCGTCAGCTCGTCCTCTGCTCCAGCCCTATGCTGGAGGAGAGGGTACCAGGCGGTATTATCAGGACGCTGCAATCCGTGCTGTGCTTGAGAAAATCGCCAGGTGTGAAATTACAAAACAGCCTAAGCGTGCCTTACTTGCGCTTGCAACCGGTGCTGGCAAGACTTTTATCGCCGTCAATTTACTGAAACGTATCGCAGATGCCGGACAGCTCAAACGCGCGCTTTTTATCTGTGACCGTGATGAGTTGCGTACTCAGGGACTCAAGGCATTTCAGAATGTTTTCGGCTCAGATGCAGCCGAGGTATTTAAGAAGTCTGACGGCACAAACAACGCCAAAAATGCGCGAATACATATCGCTACTTATCAGACACTCGGAGTTGACACAGAGAACGGTGATGCCACTTTTTTAACTACTCACTATCCTGAAAACTATTTTACCCACGTTGTCATTGACGAGTGCCATCGCTCGGCCTGGGGCAAGTGGTCTCAGGTCTTAAGACGCAACAGCGAAGGCGTCCATGTCGGTCTTACCGCCACGCCTCGGCAACTTAAAATAATGGAAGAAACCGCTGAAGCCAAAGAAGATTCTCGAATCACGGCTAACAATATCGAATATTTCGGTGAGCCGGTTTATGAATACGATATGGCCCAGGCCATTGAGGACGGTTACCTTGCCGCGTGCGAAATCCAGAAAGGCCGTGTTGACCTTGACGAGACGGGTATAACTGTTGAGGAAATTCTGAAGCGTAACCCGGTTGATGCCATAACCGGTCAACTCATAACACGGGAGCAGCTGAAAAACCGTTACGAAAAAACCCAGTACGAAGACCGCATCCTGCTCCCCGACCGCGTTCTTACCATGTGTCAGGACTTTTTCAACTATCTTCTTGAGACCGGAGGGCCTGAGCAGAAGACTATTATATTCTGCGCGCGCGATCGTCATGCTGACGATGTTGCCGTCACCTTGAATAATCTTTACGCCAAGTGGTGCGCCAGTAACGGCAACGAACGCCTCGATTACTATGCCTTCAAGTGCACCGCAGCCAGCAGCGGTAACGACCAGCTTCCAGACCTGCGCGCCTCAGCCCGTAGTCACTTTGTAGCGGCAACGGTAGACCTTCTTACAACCGGGGTTGATGTGCCCTGTGTGCGCAATATCGTATTTTTTAAATATCTCAAGTCTCCCATCAGCTTCCATCAGATGGTTGGCCGCGGTACGCGTATAGATACGCCTACAGGTAAACTAATGTTCCGTGTTTACGACTACACTGACGCGACACGGCTTTTCGGCGAGGGTTTTATTACCAGGCCCCCATCCGGCGGCGGTGGCCCCGGCCCTGAGCCTCCTCAGCCGCCTGGACCTACGGTTATCGTCGATGGCTTTGATGTCCATATTACAGATGCCGGACGTTACATCGTCACAGATGTGGACGGCAAGGCCATGCCTGTTCCTGTAGAAGAGTATAAGGCGCGCCTTGCGGCCAGACTTGTTGAAGAGGTCCATACGCTCGACGACTTCCGCTCCCGCTGGATTCATCCACCGGCGCGGCAGGAGCTTATCGATGCTCTCGTGACATCAGGTTATTCGCCTAACGTGGTTCGAATGGTAGACGAGATGGAAGACTACGACCTGTATGACGTGCTCGCCGAGCTTGGCTGGGGCATGAATCCGCGCACCCGGCACGACAGGACTTTGGCATTCACTTATAAGCACGAGGATTGGATAAACGGCCTTCCGGGACAGGCGCCGGAGACTATCAAGGCCATTGCAAGCCAGTTTGAGCGCGGAGGCACCGAGGGGCTTGAAAACCCCCACATATTTCAGACCCCTGAGGTTAAAAGGGCCGGGGGGCTTGGGGCGTTAAAAGCCGCTGGCAGGCCTGCCGAGCTTCTGCGCGAAACCAAAGTGAGGATGTTCACGGCATGACTAATTTAGGCTATCTAACCACAATGATACACCCACAGTCCTTACCTCAAGGATGGCAGTTGGTAAGGATAAAAGACGTGGCGCTTATAAATCCACGCAGGCCTGCGAGTCTCAATCGTGCTGAAGATGCACCAACATCATTTGTACCGATGGAAACTGTAGATTCGGTCACCGGCACCATTGCAAATAGAATTACGCGCCCTTTTGGAGAAATTAAATACGGCTACACCTATTTTTCTGAAGGTGATGTTCTATTCGCCAAAATAACGCCTTGCATGCAGAATGGTAAGTCAGCTATCGCGAGTGACCTGATAGACGGTATTGGTTTTGGCTCTACAGAATTTCATGTCCTAAGGCCGATGTCGGCTATGACGCCTGAATGGATTCACCACTTCTTGCGGCAACCTGCACTGCTGCTTGAGGCAACTAATCATTTTACAGGTGCTGTTGGTCAGCAACGATTACCCGTAAGCTATCTTGAAGAACTTGAAATCCCATTACCGCCACTCCAAGAACAGAAAAGAATCATAAAAGTACTTAACGAACAGATGGCAGAAGTAGGGCGTGCAAGAGCCGCCGCTGAAGCCCGCCTCGATGCGGTTAAGGCGTTGCCTGCTATGTTCATTCGTGAAATTTTCGATGGTCAGGAAATCAAAAAGTGGACACGTAAAAAGATAGGACAGATAACCGAGATTACAGCAAGGCAAGTTGATCCTAAAATTGAAGAGTTCGGGAAGCTTCCCCATGTCAATGGTGAAAATATTGAATCAGGCACATGTAAACTTCTCTACCTCAATACAGCTGCTGAAGAAAACATGACCAGCGGTAAATATCTTTTTGAAGCCGGCACAGTTCTTTACTCAAAGCTTAGGCCATATTTACGTAAAGTTGTTGTTGTTGATTTTAAAGGATTATGCAGTGCCGATGTGTATCCAATAAAGACATACCCAAACGAATTAGACCCAAATTATCTCGCATGGGTTTTACTTTCGGATGAGTTCTCCCAATATGCAGAGAGTCAATCACAAAGGGCCAGAATGCCAAAGCTTAATCGTGACCAGTTGTTTACATGGGAGATACCTTTACCGCCACTTGAGTTACAGAAAAAAAATGTTATGCGAGTACAAACCATGATGGATTATGCCAATAATATTATTAAAATGGCAAATGAAGAGCTATCAACAATTAATGCTTTACCAGCGGCCATGCTGCGTATAGCTTTCGATGGAGAATTGTAAAATATGGCCCGAAATAAAAATAGTACTAAAAACGGAAAACGACATACAACCCAGCAATCTGTCGATCAGGCGATAAAGAGCATCTGTAACATCATGCGGCGCGGTAACTGTGCCGGGGCTTTGCAGTATGTGCCGGAGCTTACCTGGATACTCTTTTTACGCATTTTAGATGATCGCGAAGAACGCGAGCAGGAACATGCCGAGGCTGTGGGAGTGCCGTACAGGCCCTCGCTTGAAGCCCCATATCGCTGGAGGGACTGGGGCGCACCTCCTGAAACGCTTCCCGAAGTATATACGAACAAACGTGCCGAACTTGAGGAAGCGCCGACTAATGCATTCTTCAACTTTGTAAATGGTGAACTGCTGCCACATTTGAAGAGCCTTGAAAAACGGCCCTACGCCACGGCCCGGCAAAAAGTCATCAGCGAAATTATAAGCGGTGTTGAGCGGGTCCGTATCGATACTGAACGGAACTTTCTCGATGTCCTTGATAAGGTGCACAAACTAAGCTCTGAGAATGTGGATGACACGCATGTATTCACTCTCTCACAGGTCTATGAAGGCCTGCTCCTTAAAATGGGCGAGAAGGGCAACGACGGCGGGCAGTTCTTTACCCCGCGAGAGGTAATCCGCGCTATGGTCAGGGTGATAGACCCGGCAATAGACGACACCGTCTACGACCCCAGCTGCGGCACCGGTGGTTTTCTCGCGCAGAGCTTCGAGCATATAGAGAGAAAACTCAGCGCCCGGGCTACCGCCGAGCAGCTGCAAATTTTAAAACAGCAGACTTTCTGGGGAAGAGAGAAAGAAAATATTGTCTACCCTATAGCGCTTGCCAACATGGTGCTTCACGGCATGGACAAGCCCAATATCTGGCACGGTAATACATTGACAGGTCAGGAAACCTATGGAGGCCTTTTCGAAGGCAGTCCATCGCAATTCGACGTGATACTTACTAACCCTCCCTTCGGTGGCAAGGAAGGCAAAGAGGCCCAAACAAACTTCGACTACAAGACCGGCTCCACACAAGTGCTTTTCCTGCAGCACGTTATCCGAAGCCTCTGCAATGGCGGTCGTTGCGGTATAGTCCTGGATGAGGGCCTTCTGTTCAGAACCAATGAGGACGCATTTGTCAAGACCAAGCGCAAACTCCTGGATGAGTGCGATCTCTGGTGTGTACTAAGCCTGCCCGCAGGGGTCTTCACCGCAGCTGGCGCCGGGGTTAAAACCAATCTCCTGTTCTTTACAAAGGGCAACAGGACTAAAAAGATATGGTATTACGATTTAACGGATATCAAAGTCCGCAAGAGGACACCGCTTACGCTGAAATACTTTGACGATTTCTTCAAGCTCTTACCGGCGCGGGCCAACAGCGACTTTAGCTGGACGGTTGATTTGGACGAGCGGAAAAAGACCGCATCCGATGATGCTCGTCCCATTAAGGAACAGGCCCACAAGAAAAACCAGGAGGCCGCACAGTGGAATGAGCGGCTCAAGGAACTAAAGAGGGCCAAACCAAAGGACGAAGCTGCCATTGCAGCTGCGGATGCCAAAGGTAAAGAACTATACAAAGAGGCGAAGGACCTGGCCGGTAAGGCGAAAGAAATAGAAGATGCGGTCTACGACATCAAGGCAGTAAATCCCAACAAGAAACCGATTATTGACACCCGTACCCCTGAGGAGTTGCTTGACATAATCGAAGCCAAAGGGCGTGAAATCGCCGAAGCGCTTGCAATCCTTCGGACGCCTCAGTTTAATTTTGAGAGAAACAAATAAATGAGCTACGGGAAACCCTCAATCTACAGACCGGCAATCCCCTGGTTGTGCGCGTTCAACGCGGTTGACCTATGCTCTATCCCAAGCCGCCGAATCTTGCGGCTTCTATCAAAAACAGGTCAGGTTCCCTGCCAGGCTTGGCAGTTATGAATTCCAGGCGCCTCGCGTCAAGGCCAGCCTTAACGAGTTCTTCCCTCATCTCAGATAGACGCGCCTTTGGAAAGACATAGAATATGCGCCCCTCCTTGCCCGCGAGGTATGCGGAAATATCTACAAGGTCGGAGAGCCCTCCAAAGAGCTCTGCCCTGGCCCCTGCCCTCTCCTTCTTCGGGCTTATCCTTCCGGTACCAGCCCTGGTGTAGGGAGGGTTGCTCACGACAATCGAGAACGCGCCTTCCGGAAAAATACTTTTCAGCTCCCTGTAATCGATGTTCAATATTTCAATTCTTTTTTCAAGGCCGTTTACCGAGACGTTCTTCTTCGCTGTCCCGGCCGTATCGGTATCTATCTCAATTCCGGTTATCTTTTTTACTTTCGTTTTGGAGGCCAAGAGCAATGGAATCGCGCCTGTGCCAGTGCCAAGATCTATTATGGTATCCGTATCGGTAAGTATGGGGATTACGAACTCGGCAAGGGCGAGAGTGTCGCCTGTGAGCCTGTGGCCCGCCTTCCTCTGTATGAAGAAGAACGGGCCGAGGCTTTCAAGGATTTCGTCTTCGGTGATTTCCGGTCTGGTCAAAAGACCTCAGGCCTTGGCAGCGGCCTTTGTACCGTGGAAGTTTATGGTCAGGCCCGAAAGGAGCTTCGGGTAGAAGTAGGTCGATTTCTGCGGCATCACAAAGCCAGCGAGAGCAACCGCCTTAACCTGCTCTATCTTGGTAGAGTTCAGCAGGAAGACGAGCTGGTTGTTGTCATTCGAGCAGGCCGCTATCGCCTCGTCGTAGCTCTTCACGTATAGGAGGTTCTCCTGCTTCTCCTGCGCCTCCTGGGTCATGCCGAGGATCTTCGCGAAGATGAGCGAATGGAGCACGGTGACATCAAGGCTCTTGAAGACTTCGGGTATGGAGTCGCCGAAGGCCTTTGTCATCACATCAGGGGACTTTATTGACATGAGATAGTAGATGTCCCTTGCCCTGATATGCAGGCCGAGCGCGACCGCCTTTGCGCCGGATGCCTCAAGCTCTTTGAGGAACTTCTCCCTGACCCTGGGCTCGTCTGCCTTTGTGTAGGGGAACTCGCTGATGGTGAAGTGCTGGCCGCACTTTGCCACGAACGCGTCAGGGTCGAAATTTTCCAGGCTGTGAACGACCCTGTGCGTCGGCCATATTGTCATGCCCTCGTCATCCATGTTCGAGAAGTACATCATCACATAATTATAAGGCTCTGTGCCCGTGTAGTTCTGCGCCTTCTCCTTCTGCATGTTCCTGTAATTGAGCGCGGTCTCGTACCTGTGGTGGCCGTCTGCGATAAACAAGGCCTTGTCCTTCAT
>Ga0209341_10001185_pt1 | contig 26158 bp, 20 predicted proteins | sample RifCSP13_2_FD_184020 | JGI IMG/M metagenome (GOLD analysis project Ga0209341, IMG submission 184020) | Soil microbial communities from Rifle, Colorado - Rifle CSP2_sed 13_2 (SPAdes) (version 2) | ecosystem: Environmental > Terrestrial > Deep subsurface > Rock core/Sediment | place: Rifle... | reverse complement strand
GAACGCGAAGCCGGGGTCTGCGTCGGCGTCCCCCTGGATCGCACGCGGTCGTTGGGCCGCCTCCTCGCGAGCTACGCGCGGCGCGTGCCGATCAGTATCGAGCGGAACCGGAGCCCGGCCCTGGCCCAGGCCGTTGACCGCCTCGTGACCGGCCGGGTCCCCGATGCCGTGTTCGTGGACGGCTGGCTGATGGCCCAGTACCTGCCGAAGAGTTTCGACGGACCGGAGCGGACCGGACGGACGCTGCTGCACCAGCACAACGCTGAGCACGTGATGTGGCTCCGGCAGGCCGAGCTCGAACGGTCTGCGCTGCGACGCGCGCTCGTGCGGCGCGAGGCTTCGCGTGTCCGGACATACGAGGCTCGGATCCTCCCGCGGTTCGACGCTGTCTTCGCGGTCTCCGAGCCCGATCGCGCGGCGATGCTCGAGCTCGGCGTCGCGGCGGGGCGGGTTCGACTGCTCCCCAACGTCCCGGCGCCCTCGCTCCTGGATCGCCCACCCCTGGACCCCATCCCGGAGCCGAACCTGCTCTTCCTCGGGACCCTCTCTTGGCCGCCGAACGTCGCCGGGCTCACGAGGTTCCTCGAGGTGACGTTCCCCGCGCTCCGAGGGGAGGTCCCGGAGGCGCGCTTCCTGCTCGCGGGGTCCGGAGCTCCGCCCTCGCTCGTCGCCCTCGCATCCGGGACCCCCGGGGTCGAGTTCCTGGGCGAGGTGATCGACGACGAGCCCCTGTACCGTCGAGCGCGCGCGACCGTCGATCTGGGGATCGGCGGCGCCGGCACGCGGGTCAAGCTCCTGAACGCGCTCGCCAGGGGCATCCCCGCCGTCGCCACGCCCGATGCGACCGACGGGCTCGACGTGTCGAACGAGGAGCACCTTCTGGTGGCGGAGGGTCCGTCCGAGGTCGTCCGAGCGCTCGTCAGGCTGTTCACCGAGGACGACACCTGGCGGCGTCTGAGCGAGGCGGGGCGCGAGCTCGTCAGGACCCGGTACCTGCCCGAGATCGCGTTCGCAGCACTGGACGACGTGCTGGGTCGGCTCGCCTAGGGGCACTCGACGGGAGGCTCGGTGGCGGGCGGCGGCGGGGCGTAGGTCGGCGTGAGCACCAAGGCGACGTCGACGCCGGGCGGCAGCGTCCCGGCCGGGGCGGCGACCAGGTCGAGGTTGCGGTAGTAGGTTCCGACGACTTTGGCCTGGGGCTCGGCGCCCTCGCGGTACACGATCGCCGAGCCCTTCACGGGGGAGTCGAACGAAGCGCCCGGGACGATCCCGGGCGTGATGTCGAAGCCGCTGCGGGTGAGCACATCGAGGGCCTCGGTCGCGATCGTGCCCGCTCGCCGGTCGACGACCTGAACGACGATATTGGCCGGGGACGGCGCGGTCGACGACAGCTCGGCGCCGAGGTCGCCGAGCGCGCGTCCGCCCTTGATGCGCGCGAACAGCTCCGCCGCCTGTGGCTCGACCATCTTCACGACCGACAGGTACTGCCCGTTCACGTAGATGCCGGCGGGGATCGTCGGTACCGCGCGGAACTGCGCCGCGTCGGTGGTCACCCCCTGGAGCTGGCCGGCCAGGTACACGAGCTCGGCGGGATTGCGGAGCCCCTCGTCCACGACCAGGTTGTCGAGCAGCTCGGGCACGAGCGTCGGCAGGCGCAGCAGCTCACCCGGTGTGAGGAGCCGCGATATCACGGCTCGCAGGAACTGCTGCTGCCGGCTGATCCTTGCGAAGTCGGGAACCGCGTCGCACGGCTGGTGCCGCGTCCGCACGTATGCAAGGGCCGTGGCGCCGTCGAAGTGCTGGCAGCCGGCGGGGATATCCAGCAACGTGAGCACGTCGTACATCGGGTACGGGACGCACATGTCCACGCCGCCGAGCGCGTCCACGAGACCCTGGAAGCCGGCGAGGTTCACGTACAAGACGTGGTGGACCTGCATCCCCGTCAGCGACCTGACCACACGCGCCACACGCATCGGACCCCCGCCCTCGATCCCGCCCGTGAACGCGCTGTTGATCTTGCCCTCGCCGATGCCGGGGATCTCGACCAACAGATCGCGGGGGAACGAGAGGAAGACGGCCTCCCGCCGGTCCGGTCGCGTGTGCACCAGGATTATCGTGTCCGCGCGGTTCTCGCCTCCGATGTGCTCGTCGTCGCCGAACGCGACGAGCTCCTCGGGCGTGAGCCCCTCGCGGGAGTCGCTGCCGAGCAGCAGGTAGTTGCACGCCCGGTCGTCGCAGAAGCCGGCGATCTCGGGCTCGAGGCTCCCCCCGGCCGCGGCGGCGTCGCCCGGCGGGAGCTCGGATCCGGGGATCGTGACGATCTGGCTGCGGACCCAGAGGTAGGTCCCCATCCCGGTCGCCGCCACGAGCATCACCAACGCGGAGACGGTGGCGGTCGCGATCAGGAACCCTCGGCGCCAGTGAGGGTGGGGATGGCTCGCCGCCAGGGTCTGCGGGCGCGACGGATCGGACGGCTCTTGGGGGTTCTCGGACATAGGCTGTTCCGAGGGAACAGCCTACCGGCCAGGTTCCCCCATCGGGACGGAGGCGGCCGTGACGATCGTGTGGAGACCCTCCGACGACGTGATCGAGCGCGCGAACGTCACCCGGTTCATGCGCGCCCATGACATCGCGACCGAGGGGGAGTTGATCGCCCGCTCGGTGGCCGAAATCGAGTGGTTCTGGGACGCCGTCGTGCGGGACCTCCGCTTGGAGTTCTTCGAGCCGTACGAGCGGGTGCTCGATGCCTCCCGCGGGATCGAGTGGGCGACGTGGTTCGGCGGCGGGAGCGTGAACCTCGCGCATAGCTGCGTGGACCGCTGGGCCGAGGACACCCCGGACGCCCTCGCCCTGGTGTGGGAGGGCGAGGAAGGCGACGTCCGCCGGATGACGTACGCCCAGCTCCGAGAGGCGGCCGATCGCCTGGCCAACGGACTCGTCTCGCTCGGCGTGTCCGAGGGTGACGCGGTCGGGATCTTCCTGCCGATGACGCCGGAGGCCGTCGTCTCGGTGATGGCGTGCGCGAAGCTCGGGGCGGTCTTCCTGCCGATCTTCAGCGGCTTCGGCGCCGACGCCGTCGCGATGCGCCTGGCCGACGCCCAGGCCGAGGTGCTGATCACCGCCGATGCGTCCACGCGGCGCGGGAAGACCGTGGCGATGAAGGAGACCGCCGACGATGCGGTCTCCGACGCCCCGACCGTCCGGCACATCGTGATGGTCTCGCGTGCGGGCCGCGGCGACGCACCGTGGACCGAGGGGCGCGACGTCCGGTGGGACGAGCTGCTCGCGGCGCAGCCCCCTCGCTTCGCGACCGCGCACCTGGATCCGGAGCACCCGTTGTTCGTCGCTTACACGAGCGGCACCACCGGGAAGCCGAAGGGCGCGGTGCACGTGCACGGTGGGTTCCTCGTGAAGGTCGCCGAGGAGGTCGCGTACCAGACCGACGTGCGGCCGGGCGACCTGATGTTCTGGTTCGCGGACCTCGGCTGGATCATGGGGCCTTGGGAGATCGTCGGCGCCACGGCGCTCGGTGCGACGGTGTTCCTGTACGACGGGGCGCCGAACCATCCCGGGCCCGACCGGCTGTGGGCGATGATCGAGCGCCACCGCATCACGCACCTCGGCGTCTCACCGACGCTGATACGCGCGCTGGTCCCCGCAGGCGAGGAGCCTGTGCGCTCGCACGACCTCTCGAGCCTGCGGATCCTGGCCTCGACCGGGGAGCCGTGGAACCCCGAGCCGTACCGATGGTTCTTCGAGGAGGTCGGCGGGGGGCGCCTGCCGATCATCAACCTTTCGGGCGGGACCGAGGTCGGCGCGTGCTTCCTGTCGCCGCACCCGGTCTCGCCGCTGAAACCCTGTTCGCTCCGAGGGCCGGCGCTCGGGATGGACATCGCGGTCTTCCGCCCCGACGGCACGGAGGCCGCACCCGGCGAGGTGGGCGAGCTCGTGTGCCGCAAGCCCTGGCCGGCGATGACCCGCGGCCTGCGAGGCGATCCCGAGCGCTACCTTGACGCGTACTGGCGCCGGTTCCCCGGCGTGTGGTGCCACGGGGACTGGGCGAGCGTGGACGAGGACGGGCACTGGTTCCTGCACGGCCGCAGCGACGACACGATGAACGTCGCGGGCAAGCGCCTGGGTCCAGCCGAGGTCGAGAGCATCCTCACGCTGCACCCCGCGGTAGCCGAGGCCGCGGTCGTGGGCGTCCCCGACGAGGTGAAGGGCGAGGCGATCTGGTGCTTCGTCGTACCGAAGGGCGCTCCGCCGAACGGCCTGCCCGACGAGCTGAAGGCCCTGGTAGCCGAGCACCTGGGCAAGGCGTTCAAGCCCTCGCGAGTGCTGGTCGTGCCCGAGCTGCCCCGGACACGCTCGGCCAAGATCCTGAGGCGCGCTCTACGCGCGACGGCTACGGGCACCGAGGCCGGCGATCTGTCGAGCCTGGAGAACCCTGGTTCGCTCGACGTGATCCGGGGGGTCCTGCAGGACCGACCGGGTGGCCGCTCCGCCGGATAGGCTTGGTCGTCCATGGATCCGGTTCGCCGACACACGGTGCTCGCCGTCGGGGTCGACCCCGGCACGCTCGAGGGCTTCGTCGTCGATACCGCCGACGACCTGCTCGGCGCCCTCGCGCGCCTTGCCGACGGCGCGATCGACGTCGTGCTCGCCTCGCTCGAGCTCCCCGACGCCAGGGGCGCCGAGGTGATCCGCTCGCTCCGTGAGCGAGCGCCGGACGTCCCGGTGATCGCGGTCGCGGCCGGGGATGCGGAGCCGGCCCACGCGATCGACGCGGGTGCGAGCGACGTGCTCCCCGAGGGTGCGGGACCCGAGCTGGTCGGGCGCGCCCTGCGCTACGCGGCCGCCATCCGGGAGATGCGCGCCGAGCTCCTTAGGCGAGAGGTCGTGGACGAGCGCACGGGCCTGTACAACGCCCGGGGGTTCGAGCAGCTCGCGACCCACTACCTGCGCCTGGCCGACCGATCGAAGCAGCCGGTGGTGCTGGTGTTCGTCCGCCTCGAGCAGGCCGAGGACGCCGAGCTGGATGCGGCCGTCGCAGGCGCCGCGGAGGCGCTGAGATCCACGGTGCGCGACTCGGACGTGGTCGCCCGCGTTGGCGCCGACGCATTCTGCGTCCTGCTCACCGGCGACGCCGCCGGCGCCGAGTCGATCGTGCTCTCCCGCGTCGTCGAGGCCGTGGCGGCCCACAACGCCCGCGAGGGAGAGGGGCGCATGTCGCTCTCGGTGGCCTCGGCGGCCTACGACCCCGACAACCCGGTGGCCCTGGAGGAGCTGATCGCCGAGGCCGGTCGCCGGATGGGCGACCTGGGGTCCGCATGAGCGGAGGCGCGTGCGCGCCGATCCGAGACCACGCGCGCTGCGAACCCTACGCGAGGATCGGACGGAAGATCGGTGGAAGACGCGCTGCTCCTGGAGATGACCCGCTCGAGCCTGACGCGGGGGGTAACGGTGGCCGTTGACCTCTCCGACGCGCGAGATCGCGAGCTCGTCGAGGCGATCGCACGCGGGGAGGAGGAGGCGTTCCGCGGGCTGTTCGGGCGTTACGCGCCGACAGCGCTCGCGCTCGCGCGCCGCGTGGTGCGGCAGCCGTTCCTCGCGGAGGAGATCGTGCAGGAGGCGTTCTTGGCGGTGTGGCGCAACCCGGCGGGGTTCGACCGGCAGCGGGGCTCGGTCAAGGCCTGGTTGATGGTCATGGTCCATCACCGGGCCGTCGATGCCGTCCGCCGCGAGGAGTCCCAGCGCCGTCGCGCCGAGGAGTCCCAGCGCTCGGATCCCGTCGTGGTGCTGGATCACGCCGACCAGGTGGCCGAGGCGGTCGGGGCGCCGCAGGAACGGGAGGCGGTCCGCAACGCCCTCGGCGGGCTCCCGGAGCAGCAGCGTCAGGTGATCGAGCTGATGTACTTCGACGGGCTCTCACAGTCCAAGATCGCCGAGCGCCTGGACCTGCCGCTCGGCACGGTGAAGTCGCGGACGCTGCTCGGCATGCGGCGGCTGCGCTCGGCGATGGCAGGGCTGGAGCGATGAGGGACCACGGACGCATCGAGGAACTGATCGCCGTCCGAGCGCTCGACGGCCTGGACGGCGAGGAAGCCGAGGTGCTCGCCGCGGAGATGGCGTCCCACGGCCCCTCGTGCGAGGAGTGCCGTCGCTTGGAGGTCGAGTACGGAGAGGTCGCCGGACGTCTGGCGTTCGCCCTGGATCCCGAACCGGTCCCCGCGGGGATGGAGGATCTCGTGGTCGGGCTCGCCACGGGCTCGGCGGCGAGGCTCTCCGCCCCGGCGCCGGGCGAGCGGCGGGCTCGTGGTCGAGGGCCGGGCGGCGTGCGTCTGCGCCCGCTGGTGGCCGTGGCCGCCTCGATCGTGCTGTTCGCGGGCGGACTGGCGATCGGGGCGATCGCGACGGGCGGGAACGAGAACGAGATCCCGTCCGACGCCCGCGTCGTAGCGTTCCAGGCCGAGCCCGGTGCGGGCACGCTCTCGGTCGCCTACACGCCTGGCGAGTCCGGCGTCTACATCGTGGGCGCGGACCTGCCCGCGCTACCCGCGGGCCAGGTCTACGAGGTCTGGATGATCGAGGGCGAGACGCCGATCCCGGGCCCGTGCCTGTCCCCCGCGGCAGACGGCTCGCTGGTCGCGTTCATCGACGCCGAACTGGCGACCACCGACGTGATGGCGGTCACCGTCGAGCCCGAAACGTGTTCGACGGCACCGACCACGACGCCGGTCTTCGTGGCCGACCTCACCACCGCTTGAGTCCCGGAGCGGGCTCTCAGCGGACGACGAGGACCGGCACCTCGGACAGGTGCACGACCTTGTGGGCAACGCTCCCCATCAGGAGGCGACCCCAGTCCGAGAGTCCGCGGGTGCCCATGACGATCAGGTCGGCGCCCTCGTCCTTGCACATGTCGAGGATGGCCCGGGAGGTCTGCCCTAGCGGCACGCGGGCGACCTCGCCGCGGACGCTCGTCCCCTCGTCCTTCAGGCGTCGCACGACGCCGTCTACGAGATCCATCGCCTCCTCGGGCGTCTCTGCGTCCACGTCGCCGCCCCAGGTGAGCTCGTGCTCACGCACGTGGAGCACCACCACCTCGCACCGGTAGAGACGGCCGAGGTCGCCGGCGACCGGAACCGCCTTCTCGCTGTGATCGGACCCGTCCACCGCCAGGAGGATCTTCTGGAACACGGCTCCTCCTTCCTCCGCCCGACAGCCTGCAACAGCCGCGTCGGCCCGGTCAGGGCCTCGAGCCCCGCGGGTGCCGGTCCGTTCGGCCCGGGATGACGCGGTAGCGGTCAGGTCGATCGGGCGACGATCACCGAACAAGGCGCGTGCTCGGACGCGTGCCGACTGACACTTCCCAGCAGGACCCTCGTTACCCCGCGGAGCCCTCGATGCCCGACGACGAGCAGGTCGGTGCCGTCGCGACCCGAGGCCGCCACCAGTGCGTGCTCGGGCCGCCCCATGGCCATGTCGCGGATCGGGGTCACGCCGAGCGCGGAGGCGGCGAGCACCGAGGTCTCGAGCTCGGGCGGCGTGGGCTCCTTGGGTTCCAGCGTCCACTCGGCGTCGCGCCCACGGAACACGGGCACGACGTGGAGCAGGTGGAGCTCGGCGCCTGTAGCCGACGCGATCAGGGCGGCCAGCGTCGCCGTCGCGACGGAGGCGTCCGAGCCATCGACGCCGCACGCGATCCGCGACGGGAAGTCCTCGGGAGCGGGACGGGCGATCAGGACCGAGCAGTGCGCTTCGCGGATCACGTGATCCGCCGTGCGGCCGATCCGCAGCGCGCCGTGGAGCACTCCTGCGTCGGGCCCGACGCATAGCAGGTCGACCTGGTGGTCGCGAGCCTCGGTGACCAGGACCTCGGCTGGCTCGCCGGCCAGGATGCGTGGGGCCGCCTGGATGCCGGCCTCGCGCGTGCGGGCGCCGGCACGGTCGAGCGCGGCCTCGGCTACAGCTTCGACGTCGGTGTCGTGCGCGTGGTGCGTGTCGACCACGTACACGAGGTCGAGCGCGGCGCCGGTCGCGGCGGCGAGTCGCCCCGCCTGCCGGGCGGCTTCCTCCGCGCGCTCGGACCCGTCGACCCCGACGAGGATGCGCGAGAAGGCCTGCACCCGTTCCGTCACCGGCCGCCGACCCTGGGCACGAGCACGTTCCAGGGGGTGGGCGTTTCGCTCGCAACCGTGTCGTCCGCGGCGTAGGAGAGACGATCGTTCACGGCGATGACGCCGGGGATCGAGGCCACGAGCCGATCGAGGATCGCAAGCAAGCTCCGCCGCTCGACCTGGCCCCGGATCGTTACGACGCCCTCTCGCACCACGATCTGGATCGTATCCGGATCGATCCACAACGTCCGACGGATCACGTCCTCGCGGATCTCGCGGGCGATCTCAGCGTCCTCTCGGAGGAAGACACGCAGCAGATCCGCCCGCGACACGATGCCGACCAGGTGTCCATCCGCGTCCACGACCGGCAGGCGCTTGACCCGGCCCCGATGCATCCGCCGGGCCGCCTCGCCTGATGTCGCGTCGGGTCCCACGGACAGGACGGGCGTGGTCATGAGCTGGTGCGCCAGCATGCCGGCAGCCTTGGCTCGGTCGGCCGCTCGATGCCGGCCCTCGAACAGGTGCCCGCCCCCGTCCAAGCCTGGGTCCTCCTTCAGGATCAGGTCCCCTTCGGACACGATCCCCACCAGGATCCCGTCGGCGTCCAGGACGGGCAGGGCGCTGACCCCATGCTCCTGCATGAGACGAACGATCTCCTTGAAGGGGGCCAGGGCGTCCACGGTCACGACGTCGGCGGTCATCACTTCGGACACGGTCGGCTTCATGTCGCGTCTCCTCCTGGGCTCCACCGCTCCACCGTAGGCTCGCGACGCCGTGGACCCAACGGCCGACGGTCCCGTTCGGGAAGGTCGCGGGCCCGCGACGCACGGGACACACGGCCCGCTCGAGCCCGAACGGGTTCGCGGTCCCCGGTCGCGATACGCTGGCCGGACGTGGACCGACGCGACGAACTGATCAGCTCCGGCCTGGCCCTTGCCGCCGAACTCGACCTGGGGATCGTGCTCCAGCGCATCATCGACCTGGCGGCCGAGCTGACGGAGGCGTCCTATGGCGCCCTCGGGGTCCTCGGGCCCGACGGCGCCATCCGCGAGTTCGTGACCAGCGGGATCGACCCCGAACAGCGGAAGGCGATCGGCCACGAGCCGAGCGGTCGCGGGATCCTCGGCCTCCTGATCAAGGAGCCGCGCCCGATCCGGATCGCCCGGATCGCCGAGCATCCCGCATCAGCGGGCTTCCCGCCGCACCACCCGAGGATGACCTCTTTCCTCGGTGCACCGGTCACGGCACGTGGTCAGGTGTTCGGCAACATCTACCTGACCGACAAGAAAGGACACCAGACCTTCGACGAGGCGGACGAGCAGGCGCTGGTGGTCCTGGCGGCCCAGGCGGGCACCGCCGTCGAGAACGCCCGGCTGTACGAGGAGGCGCGGACCCGCCAGCGGTGGCTCGAAGCCGTCCGCGAGATCGGCGAGGCGATCCTATCGCGGGCCCACCCGGACGAAGCGCTGCAGATCGTGACCGAGCGAGCGGCCGAGCTCGTGGGCGCCGACACCGCCCTGGTCTCGGTCCCCGACGGGCCGGGGCAGCTGCGCGTGGCGTACGCCCACGGCACGAACGCGTCCAAGCTGCTGGGCATGACGTTCCCGACCGAGGGCTCGATAGCGGGCGACGTGGTCCGGACGCGGCTAGCCGCCGTCGTCGCCAACGCCGCCACCGATGAGCGCGCCTATGGACCGCTGGTCGCGGCGGGCGGCTTCGGACCGGTGGTCATCGTTCCGCTGTCCGCACGCGGGCGAGCGTTCGGCACGCTCTCGGCCGCGAACCTCCTAGGCGGCCGTACGTTCGACGATCAGCAGGTAGCACTCCTGTCGACCTTCGCCGACCAGGCGGCGGTGGCGCTCGAGTACGCGCGCGCGCAGCAGGAGGTCGAGCGGCTCGCCGTGCTGGAGGACCGGGAACGGATCGCCAAGGAGCTGCACGACGGTGTGATCCAGGCGCTGTTCGCCGTGGGGATGGGCCTCGAGGCCGCGGCGATGATGGCCGGCGACGAGGAACTGTCGGCTCGGCTCGAGGGTGGGGTGAACGAGCTCGACCGCGTGATCCGGGACCTCCGCAACTACATCTTCGGACTCCGGCCGGGGATCCTGGCCGACCGCGAGCTGGACAAGGCACTGCGAGCGCTGGGCGAGGAGTTCCAGTCCCGCAGCGGGGTGCTGACGATCGTGGACGTCGACGAGGAGATCGCCGCGGCTCTGGCATCGATCGCCGCCGACGTCGTCCAGCTCACCCGCGAAGCCCTGTCGAACGTGGGGCGCCACGCGGAGGCCGCGACCTGCCGTGTATCGCTGCGGCACCACGACCACATCGCGGTCCTGGAGGTCGACGACGATGGCCGCGGCTTCGACCCCGACACGACCCGCCGCGGCGACGGCCTGACCAACCTGGAGGACCGCGCCGAGGCCCTGGGCGGGAAGACCTCGATCGGGTCCGGGCCCGCCCAGGGCACCACGGTGCGGATCGAGCTGCCGCTCTAGCTACTGAACGACCAGCGCAGTCACCATCCCGTACATGCCTTCAGGTCCCTCGACGTGCGGGAGGATGTGGCAGTGGTACGCCCACACCCCCGGGTGGTCGGCCTCGACCAGGATGTCGAACCGCTGCCCCGGAGCCACCGCGAGCGTATCCGCCATGTAGGGCTGGGCCAAGACGAACCCGTCCTCGTCGACCACCTGGAAGTGGTAGCCGTGCAGGTGCATCGGGTGGATCTGCGCCCCGTCGTTCGATAGATGGATCAGCACGTCGTCCCCGAGCTCAGCGACGATCGGCTGGGTGGCGGGGAAGCCCTTGCCGTTCAACACGAAGCCCGTGGGGCCGTCCCCGAGGAACATCGTCTGTTCGACGTCCACGCCGCCGTAGAGGCGGTCGAACCCGCCCCTCGGCTCGATGTAAAGGGCTCCGTACAGGCCCCTGCCGACCTGCTCGGTCGAGTTGAAGTGCGAGTGGTACACGTACATGCCCGCGGGGTCGACCACATCGAACTCGTACGTGAAGAACCCGCCCGGCATGATCGGGTCCTGCGTGATGTACGGAACCCCGTCCATCTCGTTGGGCACGGTAACGCCGTGCAGGTGCATGGTCGTGGGTTGCGTCATCTCGTTGCGAACCACGATGCGCACCCGATCGCCGGGGTTCACGCGGAGCTCGGGCCCGGGGATCTGGCCGTTGAAGGCCATCCCGTCGATGAACACGCCGGGCTCGGTCTCCCACTGGACCTCGGTCGCCGTGAGCTCGAACGCCTTCACGCCGCCCTCCACGACGGGCTCGAGCGGCTGGTTGCCGAGCGCCTCGGTCTCGGCCGGGAACGCGAGCACGCCCGCCTCGTGGCCGTCGAGCATCTCCTGCACGCTCACCCCGCCGTGGTCTATCGAGCCGGTCGCACCGCTCGCGCTCGTCGTCCCGGTGGCACCGGCGGCGGTCCCGGAGACCTCGTCCACGACCAACGAGCCGATCATCCCGGCCTCCACGTGGCCGGGAACGGTGCAGTACACCTTGTACTCGCCGGCCTGCAGCGCGGGGACCTCGAGGGTCTCGGTGTCACCGTTGGCGAGCTCCCGCGTCTGGATCACGCCCTCCCCGGTGTCCACCGCGAAGGTGTGCGGCGCGGTTCCGTCGTTCCTAGCCCTGAACGTCAGCGTCTGACCCGCCGGGGCATGGATCAGGCCCGGGTCGATCGCGAACTCAGTGAGCACCACCGTGAAGGTCGTCGACGCCCCTGCCGCCTCCGCTCCCGTCGCCCCCCCACCATCCTCGTCTCCGCCCGTGCAGGCCGCGGCGACGAGGATCAGCACCACGATCCCGGGCAGCGCCAGGGTCCGTCGCGTCCTTCCACCCATGCCATCCCTCCTCCTCGTATCGGACAAGCATCCAACACATGACCGAGTAGGAAACGGGATGGACGATGAGCTCCGGAGGGCCGGAGGGCCCGGGTCGACCTAGGTCGAGGTCCCGGGACCCATGTTCGTGAGCTCGCGGACGGCGTGCACGAGCTCGTCGCGCTCGGGATGGCGGTGCAGGCGGACGAGCTGCCCGGGCACCTCACCGCCCGGGTGCGAGCCGAGCGCCACGATCTTGTGCCCGCCGAACAGGTAGAGCGCCAGGAGCTCCTCGGCGGCCGTACCTCGCACGACGGCCTCGCTCTCGAGGCTCATGTCGAGGACCACCACCGAGGCCTCGGCGGCTAGCGCGCACGCGCCACCGCGGGATCCTACGCACGTGTAGTCGGGGCCGGTGGGACCCGGACAGGTCGCGACCTCGAACCCGGCCTCTTCGAACCACGATGCGAGCCGGTCTCGCTCGGCTTCATCGGCCTGCACCAGCAGAACGGTGTCGGGAAGACGCTGGTCGGACATCCCTCCCGAGTCTCCTCCCCGGCCCGGGCCCGCGGCTGTGCTCGAGGTCCCTCGCGGCTCGGGTCGTTCGACCCTCCGGCCCCCACCGAGCGCTCCCCCATCCTGTCCGCACATGTTCATCAGGTACTACCTCGAACTGGCGGTCCCCTTCGAGGCCGTGGAACGCGCGCTCCTGGACGAGCCCGCTACCTGGGTCCCCGGGATGGCGCTCGATGCTGAGGCTGGGGGACAGCGCCTGCTGGCCGAGGTCGGCTTCGAGGTCGACGCGGCCCGCCGCGTCGACAAGGAGGTCGAGATCGAGATCGGCAAGCCGTACGTGATCCCGGCCAAGACGATGCTGCCTATCACCTGGAGGGCCACGGCGGCCGGGCGGATCTTCCCGCAACTCGAGGCCGACATCGAGATCGCGCCCCTGGGAGTCAGCCGGACCCAGCTGTCCATCAGTGCCCGGTACCGGCCGCCACTTGGTCCTGTGGGGCGCGTGCTCGACAAGGCCCTGCTCCACCGGGTGGCCGAGGCCACCGTGAAGGATTTCTTGGACCGGGTCGGCGAACGCTTGGCGGCTCGCGTCTCCCACGGCGTCGACGGCTAGGATTAGCCGTATGACCCGCTCCTCCAAACAGCCTCCGCTGCGCGTCCTGCTCGTCGACGACCACGAGGTCGTGCGTGGCGGGATCAAGGCCCTCCTGCAGGCGACCGAGGACATCGTCGTCACCGGCGAAGCCGCGACGGTGCGCGAGGCCGTCGATGAGGCCGATCGCACGCGCCCCGACGTGGTGGTCATGGACGTCCGCCTCGCCGACGGGAGCGGTATCGAGGCCACCCGCGAGATCCGCGCCAAGCATCCGAAGACCCAGGTCGTCATGCTGACCTCGTTCGCCGACGACGAGGCCCTGTTCGCCTCGATCATGGCCGGGGCCTCGGGCTACGTGCTCAAGCAGGTCCGAAGCGGCGAGCTCGTGCGTGCCATCCGCACGGTGGGCAAGGGGGAGAGTCTGCTGGACCCCGCCGTGACCAGCGCGGTCCTGGACCGCCTGCGCAAGGGGAAGCACCTGTTGAAGGACGAGCGCCTGGCCCGCCTGTCGCCGCAGGAGGAACGGATCCTGTCCCTGGTCGCCGACGGCAAGACCAATCGCGAGATAGGCGATGAGCTCAACCTGGCCGAGAAGACGGTCAAGAACTACGTGTCGAGCATCCTGTCCAAGCTCGAGGTCGCTCGCCGGGCCGAGGCCGCCGCCTACCTGGCCAGGCACACGACGACACCCGGCACTCAGGGCTGACTCCCGCCCGAAGGTCCCGAGCGCCCGAGTCCAAGGACCCGCACGCCGGGCGAACGTCCCAGTCGGCAAGGGGCCATCGGCCTCCTAGAGCTACTCGCTCAACGTTTCATGCTGGCTCCACCGGGAAGCTGTTCGGCAAGGAGAGTGTCCCGAGCAAGGAGGAGGTCCCCCAGCTTGCCTGACGCGGGCCGGACGGCCCACTCGGGCGGGGGACGCTGAGGGAACGATGGAGGCGGGCGAGACCCCGCCTCCGTCGCGTACACGGGAGCTGGTGGGGATGGACATGACCGAGACGCTGATCACCCTCGACGGCAACGAGGCCGCGGCCAGGGTCGCGCACCGCCTGTCAGAGGTCATCGCGATCTACCCGATCACGCCGTCCTCGCCGATGGGCGAGCTCGCCGACGCACTGTCCGCCTCCGGCAGGCCGAACCTCTGGGGTGCGGTCCCCCAGGTGATCGAGATGCAGAGCGAGGCCGGCGCCGCGGGCGCCCTACACGGCGCCCTGCAGGCGGGGGCCCTGTGCACCACCTTCACGGCGTCGCAGGGACTCCTGCTGATGATCCCGAACATGTACAAGATCGCCGGCGAGCTCTCACCCGCGGTGATCCACGTGGCCGCTCGGACGCTCGCCACGCACGCGCTGTCGATCTTCGGCGACCAGAGCGACGTGATGGCTGTGCGCCAGACGGGCTGGGCGATGCTGGCCTCCTCCGACGTGCAGGCGGCCCAGGACCTGGCGGCCGTGGCCCACGCGGCCACGCTCGAGTCCCGGGTGCCGTTCCTGCACTTCTTCGACGGGTTCCGGACCTCCCACGAGGTGAACGTGATCCGGGACCTGCCCGACGAAGTGCTCCGCGAGCTGATGGACGACCACCTCGTGCGCGCCCACCGCGAGCGCGCCCTGTCCCCCGACCACCCCGTGCTGCGCGGCAGCGCCCAGAACCCAGACGTGTTCTTCCAGGCCCGCGAGGCCTCGAACCCGTTCCATCAGGTCGTGCCCCAGGTCGTCCAGTGGACCATGGACCGGTTCGCCGAGCTCACGGGCCGCGCGTACCACCTGTTCGACTACCACGGCGCCCCCGACGCCGAACGCGTCGTCGTGCTGATGGGCTCCGGCAACGGCGTCGTGAGCGAGACCGTGGACTCCCTCACAGCCGGCGGCGAGAAGGTCGGCGTCGTGAACGTGCGCCTGTTCCGGCCGTTCGACGCCACGGCGTTCGTCGCGACGCTCCCGCCGTCGGTCGGCGCGGTCGCGGTGCTGGACCGCACGAAGGAGCCCGGGGCCCCCGGTGAACCCCTCTACCAAGACGTGATGACCGCACTCGGCGAGGCGCTGCTCTCGGAGCGGATCGCGGTCATGCCGCGCCTGATCGGCGGCCGGTACGGGCTCGCGTCCAAGGAGTTCGACCCCGCGATGGCAAAGGCGGTCTTCGACGAGCTAGCGAAGGACGAGCCCAAGCGCCACTTCACGGTGGGCATCACCGACGACGTCACCCACACGTCCCTGGACGTCGACCGCTCGTTCTCGACCGAGTCGGCCGACGTCGTACGCGCCGTGTTCTACGGCCTCGGGGCCGACGGCACCGTGAGCGCCAACAAGAGCTCGGTCAAGATCATCGGCGAGGGCGCGGACCTGTTCGCGCAGGGGTACTTCGTGTACGACTCCAAGAAGGCCGGCGCGATGACGGTGTCCCACCTGCGGTTCGGACCGCGCGAGATCCGCTCGTCCTACCTGATCGGTGCGGGAACCGCGGACTTCGTCGCCTGCCACCAGTTCGGGTTCCTGGAGCGCCAGGACGTGCTCGAGCTCGCGGCGCCGGGTGCGACGTTCCTGCTGAACAGCCCGTTCGGGCCGCAGGACGTGTGGGATCACCTGCCCGTGGAGACCCAACGGCAGATCGTCGACAAGGGCCTCCGGTTCTTCGTCGTCGACGCGCAGAGGGCGGCCAGCGCGGCCGGCCTCGGCTCGCGAGTCAACACCGTCCTGCAGACCTGCTTCTTCGCGCTGGCCGGCGTGCTCGACCAGACCGAGGCCATCGAGCGCATCAAGACGGCCATCCAGAAGTCCTACGGGAAGCGGGGGCGCGTGGTCGTCGAGCAGAACTTCGCCGCCGTGGACGCGGCGCTGGAGGGACTGAGGGAGGTCCGGGTCCCGGCCGCGGTCTCGGGCGACCTGCACCGCCTGCCCCCGGTGCCCGAGGATGCCCCCGACTTCGTACAGCGCGTGACCGCCGCGATGATCGCCGGGCGCGGCGACCTGCTCCCGGTCTCGGCGCTTCCGGTGGACGGCACGTTCCCAACCGATACGGCCCGGTGGGAGCGGCGGTCCATCGCCCACGAGATCCCGATCTGGGATCCGGAGATCTGCATCGACTGCGCGAAATGCGCGCTGGTCTGCCCGCACGCAGCGATCCTGATGAAGGTCTTCGATCCGGCGGCCGTCGACGGAGCTCCCCCCGGCTTCAAGCACAAGGAATGGCGCGACCGCGAGCACCCCGGCAAGCGGATGACCATCCAGGTCGCGCCCGATGACTGCACCGGGTGCGCGGTCTGCGTCGACGTCTGCCCGGCTCGTTCGAAGGAGGTCGTGAAGCACAAGGCGATCGACATGGAACCCAAGTCCGATCACCTGGATGTTGAGCGCGCCGCGTTCGACTTCTTCCTCGAGATCCCTCCTGCGGACCGGCGTGAGGTCAAGGTCGCCTCGATCAAGGGCTCGCAGATGCTCGAGCCGCTGTTCGAGTTCAGCGGGGCGTGCGCAGGATGCGGCGAGACGCCGTACCTGAAGCTGCTCTCCCAGATGTACGGGGACCGCATCCTGGTCGCGAACGCCACCGGGTGCTCCTCGATCTACGGCGGGAACCTGCCGACCACGCCGTGGTCGCAGGACGCGAACGGCCGCGGCCCCGCGTGGGCGAACTCGCTGTTCGAGGACAACGCGGAGTTCGGCCTGGGCATGCGCCTCGCTCTCGATCACCAGGTGGAGTACGCCCGTCGGCTCCTGGAGCGCCAAGCGCCCTCGCTCGGCGAGGAGCTCGCGAACGCGGTCCTGGAAGCGCCTCAGGAGGACGAGACCCAGCTCGCCGAGCAACGCGAGCGCGTCGCCGCGCTGAAGGCACTGCTCGACGCGCGCGAGGACGACGAGGCGCGGAACCTGCTCGCCGTCGCCGACGCGCTCGTGCGCAAGAGCGTGTGGATCGTGGGCGGGGACGGGTGGGCATACGACATCGGGTTCGGCGGTCTGGACCACGTGCTCGCGACCGGTCGCGACGTGAACGTCCTCGTCCTGGACACGCAGGTCTACTCGAACACGGGCGGGCAGGCATCCAAGGCCACGCCGCGCGGCGCGGTCGCGAAGTTCGCGGCCGGCGGCAAGCAGGTGCCGCGCAAGGACCTCGGCCTCTTCGCTGCGGGCTACGGGAACGTGTACGTGGCGCAGATCGCGATCGGCGGGGACAACGCTCAGACGGTCAAGGCGCTCGCCGAGGCCGAGGCTTGGGCCGGGCCATCGCTGATCATCGCGTACAGCACGTGCATCGAGCACGGGATCGACATGTCGACCTCGATGAGCCACCAGACCGAAGCCGTGAAGAGCGGGTTCTGGCCGCTGTGGCGTTACGACCCGCGCCGGGCCGTCGACGGCCGGCACCCGATGCAGCTCGACAGCAAGGCACCGACGGTGGCGCTCAAGGATTTCCAGGCCAAGGAGGCGCGATTCGCGATGCTCGCGCGCTCCAAGCCGGAGGCGTTCGCCGAGCTCCAGCGCCTGGCGCAGGCCGACGCCGAGGAACGCCGGCACCTGTACGAACAGCTCGCCGGGGTTGAACGGGAGGTGCCGACGTGAGCGTGGACCTCAAGACGACGTACCTGGGGCTCGAACTGGCCAACCCGCTCGTGCCGAGCGCGTCGACGCTCTCGGCGCGGATCGACATGCTCAAGCGCTTGCAGGATGCCGGCGCGGCGGCAGTCGTGATGCAGTCGCTGTTCGAGGAGCAGATCGAGCACGAGGAGCTCCAGATCCACCGGCTCCTGGAGGCCAACACGGAGAGCTTCGCGGAGTCGATCACGCACTTCCCCGAACTCGAGGAGTACAACACCGGCCCCGACGAGTACCTGCGACACCTCGAGGCCTGCAAGCGCGAGCTGGCGATCCCCGTGATCGGGTCGCTGAACGGCGCCTCCGAGGGCGGCTGGGTCCGCTACGCGAAGCTGATCCAGGACGCCGGCGCCGACGCGCTCGAGCTGAACGTGTACCTGATCGCCGCCGATCCCGACGAGACGGGCGAGCGGGTCGAGCGCCGGTACCTCGACCTCGTCGCGGCGGTCCGGGAGAGCGTCTCGATCCCGCTCGCGGTCAAGGTCGGACCCTCGTTCTCCTCGGTCGCGAACATGGCCCGGCGGATCGCGGAGACCGGCGCCGACGGCCTCGTCCTGTTCAACCGGTTCCTGCAGCCCGACATCGACCTGGAGACCCTCTCGGTCGACCCGACGCTCCACCTGTCGACGTCGGACGAGCTCCGCCTGCCCCTGCGCTGGATCGCGATCCTGTTCGGCCGGGTGCCGTGCTCGCTGGCGGCGACCACCGGCGTCCACACCGCCGAGGACGCGGTGAAGCTCATCCTCGCCGGCGCCGACGTGACGATGATGGCGAGCGCCCTGTTCCGCAACGGGCCGGAGCACCTGGGCGTGGTCCTCGATGGTGTTGGGACCTGGCTCGAGGAGCACGGGTACGCGAGCGTGGCCCAGGCACGCGGGAGCGTGAGTCAGCGCAACGTGGCAGATCCGGTGGCGTACGCGCGGGCCAACTACATGCAGATGCTCGTCGACTTCACGAGTCCGTACGACTGGCGCGAGATCCCAGGCAGCGTTCAGGCGTAGCGTTCAGGCCTCGACCAGGATCTGGATCGGCTCCGGGCTCAGCCACGCCCGCAGGCTCCCTCGGTAGAGGGCCCGCTCGTGGAAGGAGCCGTCGGGCCGGACATGCTCCATCCCGCCCCTTCCCACCAGGGCCTCAAGCAGCGGGGCGAGCTGCTTGCCGTAGAGCTCCATGCAGCCCTCGGCGTGCACGCCCGGCCACGAGTAGCAGGACACTACCGAACGACGCTCCGTCGTCGGGACACCGGGTGGGAGCTCGTCCCAGGCGGGGTCGTCCACGTCGAAGATGTACCTGTCCAGGTTGCCTTGCGGGATCCCCTCGATGCCCCGGACGGTGGGCGGATCGGCCTCGAGGAGATAGGGGTCGACGACGAGGTCGCAGATCACGGCGTGTGTCGGCAGCAGGGCCAGGCACCGGTTGCGCACTAGCGGCACTGAGGGATCGTGGCGCTGCGTCGCGTCGACCAGGACGTCGGTGACCCTCAGGCGATCGCTCAGGTAGTCCTCGTCGCAGGTGAGGTTCCGGCCGATCGTGAGCACCTCGACGCCGGGGAGACCGCGCCGGGTGAGCAGCTCGGAGCGCTCGGCGTTACCGTACTTCGTCGCGGCCTCGACGGCGTGCTTGCCGATCTCGCCGGCTCCCATGATGGTGACGCGGACGGGCTCGCGCCCAGGGCTCGTGAGACCCGGCCAGGTGCGCTCGAGCGTCTCGAACGCCGCCTCCAGTCCGTTCCAAGCGACCGCCTTGCTGTTCACGACCATGCGACGGCCCTCGTCGTCCACGATCGTGTCCAGGCTGATCGCGTCGATCCCCAGGATCTCGAGGTGCCGCACGCGAGCCGGCCGCGTGGGGAAGTGGAGCATCGCGAGAAGGATCGCCCCGCGGTGCATCCGGTCGAACTTGCCGATCGGCGCTCGGAGGACAGCCACGACGTCCTGGCGGTAGCAGGTGGCCTCGTCGGTGATCCGGACCCAGGGCGAGCGCGACGTGTAGTCCTGATCGGTGTACCCCATGTCCGCGCCGATCCCGCCTTCGACCGCGACGTCGCAACCCAGGTCGGCCACCAGGGTGACGAGCTCGGGCAGGAAGTCCCGCCGCTCCCCCGGCTCCTTGTGCATCCGTGGGAAGCCGAACGTCAGGTGCGCGCGGCCATCCATCTCGATACCTCCGCGCGGGCGACGGCCCGCACCTCGTGGTCGGGACCCTCGAGGTCCCAGGCGCCGGGCGGCCTCTCGAGGATCACCCGCAAGACCGGCTCGAGCTGCGCGCCGTACGCACGCATGCTCTCAACGGGATCCAGGCCCGGCCACGAGTAGCAGGACAGGGCCAGGCGGCGGTTCGTCGTGTCGATCCTGGGATCCAGCGCGTCCCACGCCGGGTGATCCACGGGGAAGATCCATCGATCCAGGTCCCCCTGCGGGATCCCCTCGATCCCCTTGACGACGGGCGGGACCGCGTCGAGCTCGTAGGGGTCGGCGGCCAGATCCAAGATCACGGCGTCCGGGATGAGCCCGGCGACCCACTCGTTCGGCACGACCGGCCTCGACGGATCCCGACGCTGGGTCGCGTCGATCAGCAGATCGGTCGTCTCCAGGCGGGCGAGCATGTAGTCCTCGTGCCAGGTGAGGTCGAAGTCCACGACCGTGACCTCGACGCCGGGCACGTTGCTCGCGACGAGGGCCTCCCGTAGACGCGGGTCGCCGTACCGAGTGGCGGCGTGGATGGCGTGGCCCCCGACGGCGCCCGAGCCCAGGCAGGTCACGTGGAGCGGGCGCCGGCTGGGGTGGTCGAAGTGCGGGTGTCGGTCCTGGATCTGTCGGAACGCCTCGCGCACGCCCGTCCACGCGACCGCCTCGAGGTTCTCGACGGTCCGGCGGCCACGCTCGTCGGTGATGGCGTCCATCGAGACCGCGTGTACCCCGAGGTCGCACAGTCGCTCCACCCTTTCGGGACGCGTCGGGTAGTGCAGCATCGAGACGAACACCGTGTCGGGGCGCATCAGCGAGAAGACGTCGGGCTCGGGGCAGCGGAGCACGACGACGACGTCGGTGTCGAAGCACTCCGCGTAGGAGGCGAAGCGGGCCCGTGGGGACGCTCGCTCATAGGCCGCCGTCGCGACGGGCAGGCCGGAGCCGTACCCATCCTCCAGGACGATCTCGCCGACGCCGGCGCTGTCCAGCCAGGCGACGAGGTCGGGCAGGAAGTCTCGGCGTTCGCTGACTTCCCGGTGCATCCGAGGCAGTCCGACCGAGAGCCCCATCCCGGGCCGACGCTAGGGCCGGGGCGCTCGCGTGGGTGGGGTCAGGTGGCCCGCCACGGTGGGGACGGACGGAGCACACCGACGTGAGCCATGATCGGTAAAGCCCACCTCGCCCTCCAACGCGCGAGCCGGCGGATCAGCCGGTCAGGAGCTGGCGGAGCACCATCGGCAGCAGTCCCCCATGCCGTAGGTACTCGACCTCGGCGGCACCGTCCACACGAAGGATCGCGCGGAACGTCACGTCACCGCTCGAGCCGTGGGCGACGACCGCGACCTCCTGGCCCGGGACGATGCCGTCGGCTAGCCCTCGCACGTCGAAGACCTCGGTCCCCGACAACCCGAGCGAGGCCGCGCTCTCCCCTCCCCGGTACTGCAGCGGGAGCACACCCATGCCCACGAGGTTCGAGCGGTGGATCCGCTCGTAGCTCTCAGCCAGGACGGCGCGCACGCCGAGCAGCATCGGCCCCTTCGCCGCCCAGTCGCGCGAGGATCCGCTCCCGTACTCCTTGCCCGCGAGCACGACGAGCGGCACGCCCTCGGACGCGTACCGCTGCGCCGCGTCGAAGATCGTCACGATCTCGCTGCTCGGCAGATGGGTCGTCCACTGGCCCTCGGTGCCGGGAGCGAGCTCGTTACGGAGCCGGATGTTCGCGAAGGTCCCGCGCATCATCACCTCGTGGTTGCCGCGGCGTGCGCCGTACGAGTTGAACTCGGCCGGCGTCACCCCGCGCTCGACGAGGTACGCACCCGCAGGCGAGTCGGCCTTGATAGACCCCGCCGGGGAGATGTGGTCCGTCGTCACCGAGTCGCCGACCTTGACGAGGCACCTCGCACCGACGATGTCCGTCGGCTGGCCCCCCTTCACGCCGAAGAACGGCGGCTCCTGCACGTAGGTCGACGCGGGATCCCACGCGTAGACGTCGCCCGGGGGCGTCGGGAGCGCACGCCAGCGCTCGTCGCCCTCGAACACGCGGCCGTACTCACGCTCGAACTGCTCGGGCGCGACCGAGGCCGCGATCGCCTCGCGCACCTCCTGCGGGCTCGGCCACAGGTCGTGTAGGAAGACCGGCGCTCCATCGGCCCCGGCGCCGATAGGGTCGTTCGCGAGGTTCACACCCACGTGCCCGGCGAGCGCGTACGCCACCACCAGCGGCGGCGACGCCAGGTACGAAGCCCGCACGAGCGGGTGGATCCGCCCCTCGAAGTTCCGGTTCCCCGACAGGACCGCTACGACCGCCAGGTCGCCCTCGGTCACCGCGTCGGCAACCTCGTCCGGCAGCGGCCCCGAGTTCCCGATGCAGGTGGTGCACCCGAACCCCACCAGCGAGAACCCCAGCTCGTCCAGGTACGGCGTCAGCCCCGCCGCGTCGAGGTATTCGGTCACCACGCGCGAGCCCGGGGCGAGCGAGGTCTTCACCCACGGCTTCGTCTGCAGGCCGGCCTCGACGGCGCGTTTGGCTAGGAGCCCCGCCGCGAGCATGACCGACGGGTTCGACGTGTTCGTGCAGCTGGTGATGGCCGCGATCACGACCGAGCCGTCCCGCACGTCGCCCTCGGCCGACACGTGCCCGGCGAGCCGATCCGCGAACGCCTGCTCGAACGACGCCCATACATCCGGCAGTGCGACGCGGTCCTGCGGCCGGCGCGGCCCGGCGACCGAGGGCTCGATCGCCGATAGGTCCAGGTCGAGCACCTCGTCGAACACCGGCTCGGGGTCGCCGTCACGCCGGAACAGCCCCTGCTCCTTGCAGTAGCGCTCGACGAGGTCGACGCGATCGCCGCGACCGGTCGAGCGTAGGTAGCGCAGGGTCTCGTCATCGACCGGCCAGAACGCGGCGGTCGCCCCGTACTCAGGGCACATGTTCGACAGGGTCGCGCGGTCGGCGAGTTCGAGCGTGGAGCATCCGTCGCCGAAGAACTCGACGAACGAGCCCACGACCCCGTGCGCCCGCAGCGTCTGGGTGAGGGTCAGGACGAGGTCGGTGGCCGTGGTTCCGGCCGGGAGCGCGCCGCGGACGCGGACGCCCAGGACGTACGGGGACGGCAGGAACATCGGCTGGCCGAGCATCGCCGCCTCGGCCTCTATCCCCCCGACGCCCCATCCGAGGATGCCGAGCCCGTTGATCATCGTCGTGTGCGAGTCCATCCCGACGAGCGTGTCGGGCATCGCGACTCCGTCGCGTGTGGTGACCACCTTGCCGAGGTGCTCCAGGTTCACCTGGTGGCAGATCCCGGCGCCCGGCGGCACGACCCGCACGTTGTCGAACGCCTGCTGCGCCCAGCGAAGTAGGGCGTAGCGCTCGCCGTTGCGCCCGTACTCGAAGTCGATGTTCGCCTCGTATGCGCCCTCGACGCGGAACCGGTCCACCTGAACCGAGTGGTCGATCACCAGGTCGACCTCGATGAGCGGGTTCACCTTGGCGGGATCGCCGCCCGCCCGAGCCGTCGCCGAGCGCATCGCCGCGAGGTCCACGATCGCCGGCACACCGGTCAGATCCTGCATCAGGACCCGCGTGGGCATGAAGGCGAGGTTCGCGTCGGGCGCGGGCGCCGGCCAGGCGGCGAGGGCTCGGACGTCGTTCTCGGAGACGTCGCGCGAGCCGGCGCGCCGCATGAGGTTCTCGAGCAGGATCTTGACGGTGTGGGGCAGGCTCCCAACGTCTCCGAGCGCGTCGAGCCGGTAGAGCTCGACCGGGCCCTCGGACGTTTCCAGGCGTGCCTGCGCGTTCACGCGGTCATGTTCTCAGACGACGGTGGAGCGATCAGAGACGCAGATGCGGCGGCTGGTGCTCCTCTTCCTCGCCGCGATCCTCGCGTCCGGCCGAGCGCTCCTCCTCGCGGCGGTGGTCCTCGATGGCCCTGCGGTGCTCGAGCCGCGTCCGACGTCGGATCTGCGCCTCGCGTCGGCGACGGTGCTGCAGGCTGGTCTCGGCCACGAGCGGTGGCACCGCCCGGGGCTTGCCCTCCTCGTCCAACGCCACGAACACCAGGTAGGCGCTCGACGTGTGCTTGCGCTCGCCGCTCGTCACGGCCTCGACCTCGACGCGCACGCCGACCTCGAGCGAGGTGGTACCGACATCGTTCACGCAGGCCCGAACCGTCACGAGGTCGCCCACGTGTACCGGGTGCAGGAACGACATCTCGTCGATCGCGACCGTCACGCACATCCCGCCCGCGTGCTTGATCGCGGCGATGCCTGCGGCCGTGTCCACGAGCTTCATCACCTCGCCCCCGTGGACGATCCCCGCGATGTTCGCGTGCGTGATCTCCATCAGCTGGACGAGCGTGGTCTCGGAGTCCGCGACGACCTTGGCCTGGGCCATGACCGCACGATGCTAGACCTTCCGGGCCTGGGCGGCTCGCGGCGACGCGTAGCATGACACCCGATGCGGCGCCTCCTCTGCCTCGCGATCGTGCTCGCGCTCGCGGCGACCGCGTGCACGGGGGGCGAAGTTGCGAACGGTTCACCCTCTCCCAGCGTCGTGCCATCGCCGCCGACGCCGTCGGACGCGCCGAGCCCCTACCCGACGTCGATCCCGACGCCCCGACCCATCCCGCCGGCATGGGCCGAGCCCATCGAGCAGGACCTCGACCCCACCGACATCACGGACGAGCGCCTCGTCCCGCCGGGTGCCACGCTCACGGACCGCGTCGTCCTCGCGGAGGGCGGAGGCCTCGCCGAACAGGTGGTCGTCGCGTACGTGCTCGGCTCGGACCCCTTCGCGGCCGAGCACGGGTTGGCCGTGTGGGAGCGCTTCCCCGACCGGCCGGCGTGGAGCGTCGTCCTCGCCTACCTGGACCAGCCCGCCGACGAGGTCCTGGGGATCCGCCTCCAGACCGGCGACCTCAACGGAGACCTCCACGACGACGTGCTCGCGTTCGAGGACATGGGAGGCACGGGGGCGTGCGGCCGTTGGCGGGTGCTCGCGGCATCGGCGGCCGGGACCGAGGTGATCTTCGAGGAACAGACATGCGACACGCAGATCTCGATCGCCGGGGGGGCGCTCGAGGTCCGCGAGGCGATCTTCGCGCCCGAGGACCCCCACTGCTGTCCGAGCACGTTCGGGACCTCGACGCTGGAGTGGGACGGCGAACTTTTCGTCGAGACCTCGAGCAGGGTCGACGAGGCCCCGTAGGGCTAGACGAGCTCGGCGACGCTGCGGCGCCGGCCGGTCTTGCGGATCAGGATCGACGCCGGGAACTGGTCCTTCACGCGCTCGGCGTGGGTGATCACGAACAGCTGGTGGAACCGCGCCGACAGCCGCCCGAGGGTCTGCACCATGAGATCCTTGCGCTCTTCGTCCAGCGAAGCGAGCACCTCGTCGAGCACCATCATCCCGACGTCCGCCCCCGACATGCGTGAGAGCTGCGTCGAGATCGCCACGCGCAGCGCGAGGTTGGCCAGATCGGTCTCCGAGCCCGAGAAGCGATCGATCGGGAAGTACTCGTCGCCGTCGGCTATCTGGATCGTGAGCGTCTCCTCGTCCACCCTCAGGTCGTCGTACTCGTGGTTCGTGAGCTCTCGGAACAGCGCCTCGGCCTCGCGCGACAGCTCGGGCCCGATGCGCGCGACGAGGTGGTCGCGGAACCCGTCGAGAAGCATCCCCACCCGCTCGACGTAGCGAGCCTCCGAGCGGAGCTCGTCCACGCGGCTGGCCGTCTCCTTCGCCTGCCTGAGCTCTCCCGTCAGCTCGGCCACGCGTCCCTCGGCGTCCTTGGCCCCGTCGCTCGCCTTGCGTTCCGCCTCGCGGGCCTCATCGAGGGCGACCTCGGCGGCGGCGAGCTCGTCCCGGAGCCGAACGTGCTCGGCCTCGTCGAACGAGAGACCCCGGGCCTCCTCGGCCAGGCCGGCCAGCTCGCGCTCGAGCGCCCCGATCTCTTCCGCGGTCGTCTCGTGATCGAGTCGGATCTGCTCGAGATGACCACGCTGCACCTCCATCTCGGCGAGCCGCTTCTCGAGGGTCTTCGCGCGCTCGACCTGGCCCCGCAGCGCGCCGAGGTCGGGCGCCTGCCCGTCGAACGATCGGGCGAGCGCATGGACGTCCGCTCGGAGCCCCGTGACCTGGTCCTGCAGTTGCTCCCGACGCATGCCGGCCTCCCGAGCCTGCTCCCCGGCCTCGGCAGTGGCGCGATGCTCCTTCTGCGCCGACGTGAGCGCCGCGTCGGCGACCCTTGCAGCCTTCTCCCCGGCGGCAGCCAGCTTCTTCGCCTCGGATACCTCCACCTTGCAGTGGCGGAGGTAGCCGGCGAAG
>Ga0209341_10001184_pt1 | contig 26159 bp, 31 predicted proteins | sample RifCSP13_2_FD_184020 | JGI IMG/M metagenome (GOLD analysis project Ga0209341, IMG submission 184020) | Soil microbial communities from Rifle, Colorado - Rifle CSP2_sed 13_2 (SPAdes) (version 2) | ecosystem: Environmental > Terrestrial > Deep subsurface > Rock core/Sediment | place: Rifle... | reverse complement strand
GCCGAAGAGGACGGCTCCACCCGGGCGGTTCCCCGCGCTCCGGGGGCACCGCGGGTGCCTCAGCCTAGTTCTGACGGCCCGGCGATCGCCGTCGAAGCATTGACCAAGCGCTTTGGCAGCATAACCGCGGTGAACGACATCAGCTTCACAGTGAACGCAGGCGAGATCTTTGGGATGCTGGGTCCCAACGGCGCCGGCAAGACCACGGCCATCAAGATGCTCACGGGTATCTTGCGTCCGACGCAAGGCCGCGGGCTGGTCGCCGGCTACGATATCTTCCGGCAGGCCGGCGAGATAAAGCGTACCATCGGCTACATGTCGCAGCGCTTCTCCTTGTATCCCGACCTGACGGTGGGAGAGAATCTCCACCTGTTCGCCCGGATCTACGGTCTGGCCGGTCGCCGCAAGCGCGATCGGGAGGCCGCGGTGGTCGAGGCGGGAGGACTCGATGAGTGGCGGGGAGTGCTTGCGCGCGATCTCCCCCTGGGGATTCGTCAACGTCTGGCCTTGGCCGGCGCGCTGCTGCACGAACCGCCGGTGCTCTTCCTCGACGAGCCGACCTCCGGCGTCGATCCGATAGCCCGGCGGCACTTCTGGGAATTGATCGGCCGTCTGTCCCGCGAACAGGGTGTCACCATTTTGGTCAGCACGCACTACATGGACGAGGCGGAACACTGCGACCGCCTGGCGCTCATGCACCGGGGAGGACTGGTGGCCGTCGATTCCCCGATGATGCTCAGGGAGTTGGCTACGGAGCGGCGCGGGGTGGTCCTGGAGGTCGCTGCCCCGCGCTTTCGTGAAGTCATCGCGGCATTGGAACCGCATTATCCTGACCTCAGCCTGGCGGGATCGCGGATCCATATGTTCACGCGTAACTCGGCGGCAGACCGGCGTCAGATTGACGACATTCTTCATCGCGATGGCGTCGGTTCAGTCACGATGAGGGAAGTGCCGATGGCGATGGACGACGTCTTTGCCACACTGATCGGCGGCAAAGGGTAGGCGGCCGTGATGGCCCTGAGGCGGATACGCGCCGTAGTGCGCAAGGAGTGGAAGGTCTTGCGCCGGGATCGCTTTTATCTGCTCATCGCGATCATCATGCCCATGGTCACCATGATCCTGATGGGGTACGGGATCACCTACGACGTCAAGAACCTGAGGCTCGGTGTCCTCGATCTGGACCGATCCACCGAGAGTCTGCAGTTTGTCGACGCGTTCAGCGCCTCCGGATACTTCCGGCTTGCCGTGCAGGCGCTGCGGCCCGACGATCTGGATCAGGCCATGGTGGCGGGGCGAATCGGTGTGGCCGTGGTGATCCCGCCCGGATTCTCCCGAGCCCTGCATAGAGGGCGGCCGGCGGAGGCGCAGATCCTCCTGGATGGCTCGCTGCCGACCCGGGCAGAGATCGCCCGCGGCTATGTCGGCGCAATCGTGGCGCAGTTCAACCGGGGGCGGCTGGACGCGCTCTCGTTGCGGCTGCCGGCCGGCGCATCTGAAGTCGGGCCGAGCATCGATGTGATCAGCCGGGTCTGGTTCAACCCGACGCTGGAGAGCAAAAACTTCCTGGTCCCGGGGCTATTGATGCTCAGCTTGCTCTTCTGGGCGCCAGCGCTGGTCAGCCTCAGTGTGACGCGCGAGAAGGAATCCGGGGCGATTCTGAACGTCCAGACCGTGCCCCTGGCCCGCTGGGAGTACGTCGCCGGCAAGCTGATCCCGTACACGGGGATTACTTTTGCCGCCTACTGGCTACTCGTCCTTGCCACTGTGACGCTGTTCCGTATCCCCGTGAAAGGGAGCCTCGTGGTACTGTCCCTGGGCGCCTTGCTGTACGTGACCGCGATAACGGCGGTCGGGCTGCTGATCTCGATGCTGGTCCGGACCCAGGTGGCGGCGCTGTTGACCAGCACGGTGTTGGTTTTCGCAGTCGGCCTCTTCTATTCGGGCTGGATGGAGCCGGTGAGTACCCTGGAGCCGTCCGGGCGCCTCCTGAGCCGCGCGCTGCCCACCGCCTACTTCGGCGAGCTCAGCCGCGGCGTCATCCTAAAGGGGTTGGGCGTCCAAGCATACGGCCGGACCCTGCTCCTCCTGGCGCTCTACGTGAGTGTGTACGTGTCGCTGGCCATTCTGGCGTTCCGCAAGCGCCGGAGGTGACGGTGATGCGGCTGCTCGCCCTGGTCGGCAAGGAGATCCGCACCTTCTTCCGCGATCTGGCGCTCGTGTTCGTCGTTTTCTTCCTGTTTATCGTCCATCCGTCCCAGAGCGCATCGCAGGTCATGGGGACCCTGAAGAACTACCCCGTCGCCGTCTACGATCTGGATCGGAGCCAGAGCAGCGCGGCATTCGTCCAGCAGTTGCGCGCGCCCTATTTCGAGATCCGCCGCCGCATCCAGCGGGAGGCGGAGCTCGTGGCCCTGCTGGAACGGGGCGATGCCTCCGTTGTCGTCGTGATCCCTGAAGGGTTCGCCCGGAGGATTCACCAGGACCGGCCTGCGACCGTGCAGGTGATCAGCGACGGGACCTACTCGGTCACCAGCCAGCGGGCTGGCGCCTACGTGACGGCGATCGCCCATGAGTTTGCCGACGCGCAGCGGCGTACGCCGGCGCACCAGGGCGCCTTGCCTATCGTCGATGCGCGCATCCGCATGCGCTACAATCCTCTTCTGCAAACGGACTGGCCGGCCGGCTTGAGCATGTTGCTGGAGGCGGTGACCATCGTCTCAATGCTGCTGCCGGCGGCGTTCATGGTGCGGGAGAAAGAGCAGGGGACGATCGAGCAACTGCTCGTCTCGCCGCTTCGCCCATGGGAGATCACGGCGTCCAAGCTCGTCCCGATGATGCTGCTCACCGTCGGCGCGACACTGATTAGCCTGCAGGTGCTGGTGTGGGCGTTCGACCTGCCGGTGCGGGGAAGCCTGGCTTTGTTCCTCGGAGCTACCGCGCTCATGGTCTTCAGCATGGGCGGGATCGGCCTGGTCGTCGCTACTACCACGCGTACGCTTCCGAGCGCCCTGCTCCTATCGTTCATGCTGGTGATCCCGATCCTGTTTCTCTCGGGCAACTTCACGCCGGTGGAGGCGATGCCACCGTGGCAGAATTATCTGACGCTGCTGTCGCCGCAGCGCTACTATCTGGGGCTCGGCTACGGCATCCTGCTGAAGGGCGCGTCCTTCACGTCACTGTGGAAGGACTTCCTCGGCCTCCTGTTCGTTGGCGGTGCCTTCTTCGGAATGGGTGTGCACAGGTTCCAGCGGCAGTTTGGGTAGCTAGCTCGCTCTCCCCCGGCCCTCTTAACGATTTCTTAACCACCGCCTCGGCGGAGCCGTGATAGGTAAGGAGTGGACGGGAGCAATCCTGGAATCCCGTCGGGAGGTGGAGCGCGTGACGGACTCCGGCGCCCCTCAGCCTGCCCGCATCGCGCGAAGGCGCTTTCTCGACTATCTCACCGGCACGGCATTTGCTGCGCTGGCCGGGTCCATCTTCTATCCTATTGCCAACTTCCTGGTTCCTCCGAAGGTGAAGGAGGTGACCCAGGGGTCCATCATTGCGGGAAAAGCATCAGAGCTTGCCGCCAACGCTGGAAAGATCTTCGCGTTCGCCGGAAAGCCCGCGATCGTCGTGCGCACGCCGGGCGGCGAGCTCCGGGCGTTCACCGCCGTCTGCACGCATCTGGCCTGCACGGTCCAGTATCGCACAGATCTCGAGCACATCTGGTGCGCATGCCACAACGGGCACTACGATCTCCACGGCTTGGTGATCGGTGGCCCGCCGCCACGACCTCTGGACGAATACAAGGTCACCGTGAAGAGTGACGACATCGTCGTATCGCGTGCGTAGCGGATGGGTCCCCCCGCCGTCCACGCTCATGAACCTGGCCCCGGCGTCATGACCGGCGAATCGACGCACCGTAGAGAAAGAGAATGGGACGCATGGAGCACTCTCCGGATGACACGTTTCTCGTGGATCACGCGGCGGATTGCCCCCACCAGGGCGTGCCCGGGAGTGCTGTGCGCGGCTTTACTGGGCCTGCTTTGGCTGTCCCCTGCTCCTACTCGAGCTGCACCGGCGGCGCCGGCCGGCCAAGGGATTCACGTTGTCATTGCCGGGGATACGCTGTGGTCGATCGCCGCCCGGCATGATACCTCGGTGGAAGCAATCGCGGGAGCGAATCGTCTAGCGTCTATCCACCGATTACAGATTGGAGATGTGCTCAAGTTGACGCCGCGGATCGTGATTCCGCCGGTGCCCTCGTCCGTCGCAAACCGCCACGTGGTCCGAAGCGGAGAGACGCTGTGGGCCATCGCGGGGCAGCATGGCGCGACCACGCGGACCGTGGTGCGCATGAACGCCCTGACCGATGAAGGTCGGCTTAGGGTCGGCCAGGTACTCAACCTCCCGGTTCCCCCACCGGCAAGAGGCAGCAGGACTCCCTCTGTGGCCGCGATGCCGGCGGTCCGGCCCCGGTTCGGCTGGCCAAGCCGCGGCGTCGTGACTTCACGGTTCGGATACCGTGGGCGGAGTCATCACCACGGGATCGACATTGCCGCTCCGGGGGGCACGCCTATCACGGCGGCCCGAGACGGGGTCGTGAGGTTCGCGGGATGGATGAGCGGGTACGGGCGGCTGGTGATCGTGGATCACGGGGCGGGATTGGCGACCTGGTATGGGCATGCATCGACGATCGTGACCCGCGGGGGGCGGCGGGTTCGGCGCGGCCAGCTCATCGCCCGGGTTGGAAGAACCGGCCAGGCGACCGGTCCGAACCTGCACTTCGAGGTCCGCCAGGACAACAGACCCCTGGACCCGCTGGCGTTCCTTAGGAAGGACGCTCGCTGAGATCCCCACTCCTATGGACCGCGCTGTCGCTCCTGTCGACGCGTACCTTCGCCTGAACGGATACTTCACGGTGACCGAGTTTCAGGTCCAATATCCCGCAGGGGGTGGCCGCTACGAGACGGCGGACCGACCTCGACACCGCCGCTTGACCACACCGGAAGTGCTGCATGCGGCCCTCCGGCGGTCGGGGCGTTGTCCGGAGGAACACATCACCCACGCGGCATCGGTGCTGGCCGCCCGCGGGAGTTCATCGCCCAGGCGGGCGGCGGACAGTGCCGGGCTCGCCTGGCCTCGCTCTGCGGCTATGTCGAAGACGCGCCCTCCCCGGCGGTGCTCACGATCACGCTGGGGCACATCGTCGAATTCATTGCGCACCGGCTTCGCGAGTACCGGCCGGTCCTACGCCGCGCCCGGTTCAAAGACCCCACGCTCAGCTTCTTCAAGCTGCTGGACAAGATGAGCATCACCCTCACTGTCCCCAAGGAGACGACCGCGAGCGAGCGTTCTCGATGACGGAACTCACACTGGCCTGGTATCAGACCCTCAGCACGGTCTTCATCGCCCTGGGCGCCCCCCTGCGCGACAGCGTGCTGAGCTTCGGGACATCTCCGATCACTGCGGTCCTCCTGGGGGTGCTGGCCGCCCTCAGCCCCTGTCAGCTGAGCACCAATGCCTCCGCGATTGCGTACGTCGGTTCGAAGGCACACCAGGGTCGGGGACAGCTGGCATGGACGGCCGGCGCTTATGCGGCGGGAAAGGTCCTCGTCTACCTCACCGCAGGAGTCCTTGTTGTGTTGATGCGCGAGGGCTTGCAGGCGGCTGCGATTCCGGTGGCGGTCGTCACTCGCAAGGTCATGGGACCGTTGATGCTGCTCGTGGGCCTGGCCATGCTCCGCTTGTGGCAGCCGCGGGTAGCCTTCGGGCAGCGCCTCAGCCTCTGGATGCGCGAGCGGGCGAGGGGCGGGACGACCGGAGGCTTCCTGCTTGGGGTCGCCTTTGGGTTCGCCTTCTGCCCAACGCTCGCCCTGCTGTTCTTCACTTACGTGGTCCCGATGGCCGTGACGGAATTCGCCGGTCCTATCTACCCCGCCGCGTTCGCGCTGGGCACCAGCGCTCCGGTGTTGGCCGCTGCGGGCGCGATGATCTTGGGGACGGAGTGGCGGCTGACCGATCGGTTCGCGTCGTGGGAGATGGGGATCCGGCGGGCGGCGGGGGTGATCATCTTCCTCGCCGGGATCAACGACACCCTGCTGTACTGGCGGTTGTAGGCCCTGGGCCCCCGAGTGGAGGAGATGCGATGCGGATGTGGATCGTGGCCGGCCTGATCGGGGTGGCGGTGTTCGCCGCGGCCTTGTTCATGCTCCCCGGAGAGAGGGTGTCCCTCCCGACGCCGGGAGCCGAACCTGTTCAAGCTGGGTCGAGCGGGCCCCTATCCCAGCGGGACAAAGGCGAGGGGGCGGTCGAGATCGAGGTGACGCTCGTGGCCCCCGGATCCCCGGAGGCGGTGAAGTATGGCGCCGCCACAGAAACGGTATTCATCGTTTCGATGACCACCCACACCGTCGACCTCACAGGGTATGACCTGACGAAGGTGAGCGAGTTGGTCGCGGCGGGGCGCACATTCAAGCCGATGCGGTGGACGAGTACCTCCGATGACAGCCATCACCGGGCGGGTGTGCTCTCCTTCCCGAAGGTAGACCGGAGCGCCGTCCTGGAGTTGCGGATTAAGACCATCGCGGGCGTGCCCGTGCGCGTGTTCCGGTGGGCGCCATGAGCGTCGCCCTGGCCGCCGGGCAGGGCGTGGATCGGCGCGCCGTTCGCACCGGGCTCCTGGCCGCCGCCCTCCTCATGCTGGGGTACAGCCTCATCATCGGCTTGTCGTCCCGCTCGTTCAGCCATCTGCTTTCGCAGTGGCGCGCCGACGCGCTCTTCATCACCCTCGTAACGATCGGCTTCGGGGTCCAGATGGGGCTGTTTTCCCATGTCCGGCGGGTGATCCGCGGCGACGGCGGGGTCGCGGCGGTGACCGCTGGAAGCACGGCGACCTCGACGACGGCCATGGTCGCCTGCTGCCTGCATCACCTCAATGAGATCATCCCGTTTCTCGGCCTCTCCGGAGCGGCCACGTTCCTGGTGGCGTACAAGACGCCGGTGATCCTCCTCAGCCTGGCGGCGAACGGTGTGGGGATTGCGCTGATGCTGCGTACCTTGCGCCACGCGAGGCGGATCGCCCTGGTTCCAGCCGTGGCTCCCGCCTGCCACTGACGCGCGCTTACACTACCGGTGCTCGCCCGACCTGGCGACCACTTTGCCGTCGCTCAGCCACCGCTCGCGTGTCACTCCGCCGTCGGTGGAGTGGAAGAGATCCCCACGGTAGGTGGCTAGATACATCACAAGTGGGCGTCCGGGATCAAGCGCCAGATTGCTGGCGGCATTCTCCTTCCCGAGGTACATGCCTACAGGCGTCCACGTCGCGCCGCCGTCATCACTGCGAGCCAGTCCGAGCGTGGGAGCCATGGCATACACGTACATCACGCGTGGGTCCGCGCGGCTGATGGCAATCGCGCTCACGGTGACTCGGTGGGCGAAGCTGGGCATCACCGTCCAGGTCGTTCCGCCGTCGTTGCTCACCTGAAGCCCGCGCGAGGTCCCGGCGAGTACGAGCGACGTGTTCCGTGGAGACACGATAAGGTCGTAGACATCGTCAAGGCCCGCCTGGCCGAGGAACTCCCACTCCCGGCCCCCGGTGCGGCTCCGGTAGAGGCCTGTGCGAGGCCCCACGCTCCATCCATAGAGCACCGCGGGGTTCTGTGGCGCCACGGCCAGGGCATGGAAGTCGGCCGCGGCGGCGAGGGCCATGGTCCGCCACGTCCGCCCTCCGTTGCGGCTGACCTCCAGGCCGAGGGGTTCAGGGCGGCGGTCGGTGAGTCCGCCGTGGCCGCTGGTCAGCATGACAGGGATCGGTCCGGGCACGATCGTGAACCCCATCATGTCGTAGCGCGCCCGGCCGATGCGCACCCACTCCCGGCCGTCCATCACACGCACCAGGCCGGCATGCGTCCCCACCCACAGAGCGCGGGGATCTCGCGGATCGACCGCCAGGCCATGCACGTGTTCGACGTCCGTGACGGGTACGGAGACGGGAAGCCAGAGTCCCCGCGAGAGAATAGCGGCCCCGAGCGCCGCAGCCGCCGCTACCGCGCCGATCCATCTCACGGGGATGCGCCGTGGCGTGGTGACCATCACGGGTGGGGGATTGGCGGCCTGCGGGAGCTGCGCCTGCTGTCGTCGTCGAGCTTAACCTTCTCTTAAAGGTTCTTTAACATTCCGTTCAGCCACGCCGGGTTGCCCGCGACATAGAGTGAGAGCATAGCCATGAGCAAATCACGGAAATCGCCGCGAAAGGCACGGCGCACGCCATCCGCGGGGCGCAGCCGCTGGGTAGTCATCGGCGTCGCGGTGGGAGCGATACTCATCGTGGGCCTGGCGGGCTTTCTCGCTCTCGCCCCCCTGCGCGCGGACAAGCCGGAAACTCCCGGGGGCCAGCAGGTCGTGGTCAGCATGGCCGGATTTGCCCCCCCGCGCCTGACTGCGAAGACCGGTACCGATCTCACGGTCACGCTGGTCAACCCCGACAGCAGGTTTCATACGGACGGGGGGGGCTGGCATCAGTTCCGCGTGGAGGCGCTTGACCTGGACGTGAAGATCCCACCCAGCTCGCAGCGGACCGTGACCCTGCGCGCCCTGCGGGCCGGCACCTATGTCTTCTACTGCGATGTCTGCTGCGGCGGCAAAGAGAACCCGACGATGCGGGGGATCCTCGAGGTGACCGGTTAGGAGGCGTACTGATGGCCGAACTCTGGCAGGCATACGGGAGCTGGGTTCTCTACGCCGTCCTGCTGCTGAGCATGCTGTGGATGCACGGCGGGCTTGGCCGCCGTGGGAAGCAGGGCTCTGCCGGCGGTCATGCCCACGGCCACGCTCATGGCAACCCGCAGGATCCCCGCTCGCTCGAAGGATCGTCCACCGCCTCAGCCGTCCAAGCAGATCGCAGCGGCCACAACCACGGCAGAGGGTGCTGCTGACGTGCACACGCCGCCGCGCTTCCGGCCGTTGAGCGGTGAGCACGAGACGTGGATGTGGATGAGCGGACTCATCGCGCTCTGCGGGCTTGCCGTTGTCGCCCTGCTGGTCCTGCCGTTCCTTGGGCCGCGGGTGGCGGCGATGACTGCGGTGATCGTGGTCGTGGCGATCGTGTTTGTCTGCTATCTCGTCTGTCTCCCCCGCGCGTTCGCGCGCGCCACCTTTCACGGCGCCCAGGGGGGGCGGGAACGTGACCACTGAAGTCCACACCCCCACGGACCTGCGGGATAGGGCAGATCTGCGTCTGCAGGTCGGCGGCATGAGCTGTACGTCCTGCGTGGCCAGCATCGAGACCGCCGTCGGCGGGCTGCCCGGCGTGGCCTCGGTCACGGTGAACCTTGCGACGGCGACCGCCCTGGTCGGGTACCGCCCCGGTCTGACCACTCCGGCGCAGATCAAGCGCACGATCCGTGACCTCGGCTACGAGGCTGCCGAGAAGCTCGAAGGCGTCGCGGCGCTAGACCGGGAGCGCGAGGCCCGGCAGCGCGAGATCCGCCGGCAGGGGGCCTGGATGCTGGTGGCTTGGCCCCTGGCCTTGACCGTCATGGTGGGGACGTTTCAGGAGATCTGGGTCTTCCCGGCGTTCGTCCCGGCCTGGATGGGTCACCGGTTCTTCCTCTTCGCCCTCACCACGCCCATCGTTCTGGGTCCGGGACTACAGTTCTTCGCCAATAGCTTCCGCGGGCTGCGCCACGGCGTCACCGACATGAATCTCCTGTACGCCACCGGCATCGGGGCGGCGTACCTGATCGCCGTGATCAACACCTTCTGGCCCGCGGCGGGGTTCGGCGGCCCGGAGGCCACGTTCTATGAGGCCGCGGCGCTGCTCACCGCCTTCATCATCCTGGGCCGGTACCTCGAGGCGCTCACCCGGGGCCGCGCCTCGGAGGCCATCCGCAAGCTGATGAGGCTGCAGCCGAAGGTGGCCCGGGTGGGGCCGGAGCCGAGGTCGAGGTTCCGGCCGATGAGGTCGAGGTGGGCGAGCTGGTCTTCGTCCGCCCCGGTGAGCAGGTGCCGGTAGATGGCATCCTCACGCAAGGATACTCCGCCGTCGATCAGTCGATGCTGACGGGCGAGTCGATGCCGGTGGAAAAACGGGTCGGGGATCAGGTGATCGGCGGCACGTTGAACAAGATCGGCGCTTTCCGGTTCGAGGCGACGAGGGTGGGCCGGGACACGGCGCTGGCGCAGATCATCACGCTGGTGGAAGACGCCCAGGCCAGCAAGGCGCCGATCCAGAAGCTCGCCGATCTGGTGGCCGGCAAGTTTATCTTCTGGGTGCACGTTCTCTCGCTGGCCGTGTTCCTCTTCTGGTTCTTCCTGGGATACGCGCGCTTCTTCGATCCGGCCACACGCCTGACGCTGACGCCATACGGTCTGGGGGAGATCGGTGTCTTCGGATTCGCCATGCTGATCTCGGTGGCCGTGCTCGTGATCTCATGCCCGTGCGCGGTGGGGATGGCTACGCCGAGCGCGATGATGGCCGGCACGGGGAAGGCTGCGGAGCACGGCATCCTGTTCAAGGGCGCCGACGCCATCGAGAGCAGCAGCAAACTGACGACCATCGTGTTTGACAAGACGGGCACCCTGACCCGGGGTGAGCCCTCGGTCACCGACATCCGGCCCGCCCCGGCGTGGACGGAATCGGACCTCCTGGCGCTTGCCGCGACCGTCGAGACGAACTCGGAGCATCCGCTCGGTGAGGCCATCGTCCGGGGGGCCCGTGACCGGGGCCTCTCGGCTCCCGCCGCCAACGCCGCGGGCTTTACCGCCCTCCCCGGACTCGGAGTTGAGGCTCAGCTGGACGGCCGCGGGATCCTGCTCGGGAACCGGCGTCTGATGCAGGAGCGCGGTGTCAGCCTCGGTCCCATGGAGCGTGAGGCGGAGGTCCTGGAGCACGATGGCAAGACCGTGATGTTCATTGCGTCGGACGGGCTACCCGCCGGACTCATCGCTGTGGCCGACACGCTGAAGAAGTACTCGGCCGACGCCATTCGGATCTTGCACCAGCTGGGCCTCGAGACCGTGATGATCACGGGCGACAATCGCCGGACGGCGGAGGCCATCGGCCGGCAGGTGGGGCTGGACCGCGTGCTGGCGGAGGTCTTGCCGGAAGACAAAGCCCGGGAAGTGAGAGCACTCCAGGAGCGCGGCCGCCGCGTGGCGATGATCGGCGACGGCATCAATGATGCGCCGGCCCTGGCGCAGGCGGATGTGGGTATGGCCATCGGCACAGGCACGGACGTCGCCAAGGAGACCGGCCACGTCATCCTCATCAAGGATGACCTGCGGGACGTCGTCAGCGCCATCGAGGTGGCCAGGGCAACGATGGGAAAGGTCCGACAGAACCTGTTCTGGGCGTTTATCTACAACACGATCACCATCCCGTTCGCGGCGGGCCTGCTCTACCCATGGTCGCGTCAGGTGGTGAGTCCTGAGCTGGCCGCATTCCTGATGGCCATCAGCTCGCTGACCGTCACCATGAATACGACGCTGCTGAAGCGATTTGTCCCGAGCCTGCGGAGGTCGGACCACGTCGTGGCGCCGCCGCAGACCCTGGCGCCGGTAGCAGGCGGCGCACCGTGAGGAGGGCCGAGATGCACGGGAGTCAGCGCACCGTCCGGTTGGCCGGTTTGGTCGGCCTGGCGGTCGCCGCGGCGGCGGCCGCCCTGTTCATCGCGGCGGCCGGCGCGGACGGCCAGGCGGGGGTGGCCCGGTACGGCGGCGCGGCCTGGGTCTTTCTCCTGGCGTGGATCATCACCATGCCGGTCCTCGCCCCCTGGCTGAAGGGTCGGGCGCGCGGATGAACCGGATGCGCCGCAAGCTCCTCCTCGCCGTTGCTGTCTTCGTCCTGACGGGAGGCTATCTGGCATACAGCGGAGCGCGGAGCAGCTTCGCCTACTACATGACTGTGAGCGAACTCCACAACCGCGTCGCCACGGTGCGCGATGCCGACATCCGTCTCGGTGGGAAGGTGGCGGCGACCGACCTGCGGTGGGATCAGGTTGCGGGCCGCCTGCAGTTCATCGTGGCCGAAGGCACGCACACGATCCCGGTGCGGTACCGGGGGGTCGTTCCGGACACGTTCAAGCCGGGGGCCGAGGTCGTCGTCGAGGGGCGCTACGACGGGACGACGTTTGCGGCCGACCGCCTCTTTGCGAAGTGTCCTTCCAAGTTTGAGGCTCGGACGGAGGAGCAGTGATGGGCGAGATTGGTGGCCTGGCCATCTCTTTAGCGTTCGTAGTATCGCTCTACGGGGTGGCGGCGCCGCTGCTGGGGCAGGCTCTGAAGCGACCGGAGCTGGCCCGCAGCGGATCCGCTGCCGTCTACGCCAACTTCCTTCTCCTGACCATCGCCTCCGCCGCCCTCCTCCAGGCGCTCCTGGCTCGGGATTTCGGCAACGCCTATGTCGCCAGTTACAGCAGCCGGGATCTCGGATTCTGGTACACGCTCGCGGCCTTCTGGGCGGGGCAGGCGGGCTCGCTGCTCTTCTGGGCGCTCCTGCTGACGGGGTTCGCCGCGCTGGTCGTGTGGCGGCAATCGCTGTACCGGGAGCTCATGCCCTATGTCGTCGCCACGCTCATGGGGACCTCGGCGTTCTTCACCATGCTGCTGGCGTTCGTGAGCAGTCCGTTCACGCGCGTGCCGTTCACCCCTCCCGACGGATCGGGCCTGAATCCACTGCTCCAGAACCCGGGGATGTTCTTTCATCCGCCCACCCAATACCTCGGGTATGTGGGGTTCACGATTCCCTTCGCCTTCGCCATTGCCGCGCTGGCCACCCGGCGCCTCGACGACGAGTGGATCCGAGCCACCCGGCGGTGGACATTGATGGCCTGGTTCTTCCTCACCTGGGGGATCATCTTCGGGATGCAGTGGGCCTACGTTGAGCTCGGCTGGGGCGGCTACTGGGCGTGGGATCCTGTGGAGAACGCCAGCCTCATGCCCTGGCTCACGGCCACGGCGTTTCTTCACTCGGTGATGATCCAGGAGAAGCGCGGCATGCTGAAGGTGTGGAACCTGGTCCTGATCATCCTGACTTTTGCCCTCTCCATCTTCGGCACGTTCTTGACGCGCAGCGGAGTGCTGAGCTCCGTGCACTCCTTTGCGCTCAGCTCCATGGGACCGCTCTTCTTCGGCTTCATCCTGCTCAGCCTTGCCGCCGGGTTCATCCTGCTGTTTGTGCGGCTGCCGGCGCTGCGGTCGGCGCCGGAGCTGGATTCGCTGGTCTCTCGTGAGTCCAGCTTCCTGTTCAACAACCTGATCCTGGTTGGCGCGGCATTCTCCGTCTTCCTCGGGACCATCTTCCCGATGCTCAGCGAGGCCGTCCGCGGCGTCAAGATCAGCGTCGGGCCGCCCTTCTTCAACCAGGTGAACGTCCCGATCGGCCTAGCCCTGCTGCTGCTGATGGGCCTGTGCCCGCTGCTCGCCTGGCGGAAGGCGTCGGCGCGCAACCTGACGCGGAACTTCCTCCTCCCGGCCGGGATCACTGTCGTCGCGGCCGGATTGATGACGGCGTCCGGGCCGGTGCACCCCATCGCCCTGGTCGCCTTCACATTGTCCATCTTCACCGCGGCCTCGATCCTGCAGGACTTTCACCGCGGTGTGATGGTGCGGCGCAGCCACGGCGAGACGTATCCGTTGGCCGCCGCCCGGCTCGTCGCGCGCAACCACCGGCGGTACGGGGGCTATGTCGTGCACATCGGCATGATCCTGCTCTTTGCCGGGATGGCCGGTAGCGCGTTCAGTGCCGAGCGCGAAGCCGTGCTGAAGAAGGGGCAGTCAGTGGCCCTGAAACAGTACACGCTGCGCTACGAGGGGCCCAGCCAGTATTCGACGCGCAGCGCGCAGGTCACCGCGGCGACGCTCACCGTGTTCAACTCCAGCAAACCCGTGGCCGTGCTGTCTCCGCAGCGGAACTTCCACAAGACCCATCCGGATCAGCCGATGACGGAGGTGGCTATCCGCAGCACGATGATGGAGGATTTGTACATCATTCTGGCCGGGCTGGGGGAGGATGGTACGGCCAACTTCAGGGTGATCATCAATCCGCTGATGATGTGGATGTGGCTCGGCTCCGCCGTGCTCACGCTGGGGACCGTGATTGCGTTCTGGCCGGAACGCGGCGAGGCCCTCCGCAACCGCAGCCGCTACCTGGTGGAGGGGGCATGATGCGGATCGTCTGGCTGGTGGCAGTGGGCGCCGCGTTCGTGCTCCTCGTCGCACCGCATCATGCCCACGCCGGAGACCGCGGGCTGGCGTCGGCGTTCATGTGTCAGTGCGGCTGCGGTCTGACCCTGGCGTCCTGCACGCACGCGAGTTGCGGGCCCCGGGACCAGGTGTTGGGAGAGATCGCCGCCCTGGAGCGGCAAGGCCGCTCGCCCGCGCAGATTACCGCCGCCCTCGTCGGCACGTACGGCGAGGTAATCCTCGGCGCGCCCACCCGCCGGGGGTTCAACCTGCTGGCCTGGTGGGGACCGTACGGGGCGATCGCCGCGGGAGCCGCCTTGATCCTGGGCCTCGGGATGAGCTGGGTGCGGCGCCCGACAGTGATCACGCCGGATAGCCCCCCCGGCCTGTCGCCGCAGCAACGCGAGCACCTCGAGCGCGAGCTCGTCGCCTTCAGAGACTAGGAGACTCTCATGGACCTGCTGGGCATGCTGGTGCTCGTCGCCGCCGTGGCCGCCATTATCATCGTCCCCATCGTCCGCCGGCGCGACGGCGCTCTCGAGGAGCGTCCGGCTCCGCCGGATGCCGAGGCGCAGAAGCGTCTCGCGCTGACGGCGATCAGGGAGCTCGAGTTCGACCACGCCACGGGCAAGATCGATGACGAGGACTACCGCGTCCTGCGGTCGCGTTACGATGCCCGCGCCGTGGAGGTCCTGGAGCGCGGCGGGGCCCGGCCGCCAGTTGAGGCGGCGGAGGACGGGGCGGCACAGCTTGAAGCGGAGATCCGCGCTGCTCGCGGGCGGCGCTTCTGCGCCGAGTGCGGTGGCCCGATGCCGAAAGCGGCGCGCTTCTGCCCCGCGTGCGGGACCCTCGTGGAGGTGCCGGCGTGAACTGTTCGGCAATCGCCGTGCGGATGATCCCCGGTGTGGTCGTTGCCGTGCTTGCGACGACGCCGGCTGCGGCCGCCGGGGTGCCGGCCATGGGGACGATTAGCGGTGTGGTGCAGAACCATACGGGAGCGACACGTCCGGCTGCCGGCCTCCCGGTCACGCTGAGCGCACTGGTCAACGGCGCCGCGCAGGAGCCGAAGGATGCGGTAACCGACACACGCGGACGCTTCTCCTTTACGGTGACGGCTGATCCTCAGCGGTCGTATGTGGCGAAGATCACGTACAAAGGGGGCGAGTACGAGAGCCGGGCGATTACCTTCAAGGCCGGGGAGACGGCGCGCCAGACGCACATGCGGGTGTACGAGCCTACCAGTGACCCCTCGGTGCTGAAGGTCACCGTCCACCACATCATCGTCGAGCCCGGGGAGGGCGCCCTGCAGGTGGCCGAGCTCCTCGTGTTCACCAACGGCACCGACCGGACGTACGTCGGCGGCCAGCCTCGCGCCGACGGCAAGCGGGAGACCCTCCGGTTCACCCTTCCGACAGGGGCGGCCAACCTCCAGTACATGGAGGGGCTGATGGAGTGCTGTGTCTCCGCAACCAAGACCGGCCTCGTGGACACGATGGACGTCGAGCCCGGGATGCGTGAGATCGCCTACAGCTACACGGTCCCCGTTTCCCGCGCCACGCTGACCCTGCCGCGCCGGCTCGACTATGCCGCGGACCGGGTGGAGGTCTTCGGCAGCGGTCCGGCCCAACTGGCAGTCACCCCGCTTGCGCGGCAGAGCGACGTCACGACCGAGCAAGGCGTGTACGCGCGATACTCCGGAGCATCGGTGGCCGCAGGGACTGACGTCAGGCTGGCGTTCTCCGGTCTGCCGGTATCGCGCGCCCTGCCCCGGCGCACCGCGCTCGCCGCGTTTGCCGGGCTCATTGCCGCCGCGCTGGTCTTCCCCTTCCTCCGCCGGCCCCGCCGCCAGGTCGCCCGCCCCACGGCGACCCAGACGCGTGAGGACCTGATCCGGGGGATCGCTGCGCTCGACGACCGCTTCGAGGCCGGCGCGCTGTCTGAAGAGGAGTACCGCGCCCGGCGCACCAGCCTCCTGGATCAGATACGGGGGCCCGCCGCCTAAGGGCCCCGGGGGGCGGATGGCACGGAGACCGCTTGCATGAATCCTGTCTGGCATCCACTTGGGATGGCGCTGGAGACCGCGGTCGTGCTCCTCGCCGCCGTTGCGCTCGTCCTGGGGACGTATGCTCTGGCGGCCAGAGTAGCCTACCGCGGGCGTGGTCCCGGCGCCGCGCGCGGGTCATCCCGTGACTAGCCCCCTGGATGCCGGGCCATCGAGCGATCGTGTCATCACCATCGCCCTAATCCTCGCCCTGAGCGCGTTCGTCTCGATGATCGTGTGGCTCGTGGCGCGGTGAGCCGGATGGATCGACGAGGCATCATGCGGCGCAGCGTAGAAGTGAGCGAGCCATCACCCCGCCTGCGCCTGGCACCGGGAGAGATCGTGACAAAGATCCTCATTGTGGACGATGAAGAGACGATGGTGCGCTCGCTCGCCGCGCTGTTGTCTGCCGAGAGCCATGAGGTCGTCAGCGTGGGCGATGGCCCAGGCGCGCTCGCGGCTGCCCGGGATCACCGACCCGACCTGATCGTGCTCGACGTGATGCTTCCCGGCTTGGACGGGATGGAGGTCTGCCGGCAGATCCGCGCCTGGTCGACGGTGCCGATCATCATGCTGACCGCGAAGACGGGGGAGCTCGATACCGTCGTCGGCCTGGAGGTGGGCGCCGATGACTACGTCACGAAGCCCTTCAACCCCCGCGAGCTCGTGGCGCGCGTGAAAGCCCAGCTGCGGCGTGCGCAGATGCTGGCGTCGCACGCGGAGGGAGACCGGTTGGAAGCCGGCGATGTGACGATGAATGTCGGCAGCCGGGACGTCCGTGCGGCCGGACGAGAGGTGACCCTCTCCCCCAAGGAATTCGACCTATTGCGGGTCTTGCTCAGCCATCCCGGCCGGGTCCTCGGGCGCGACTTCCTGCTCAATCAGGTCTGGGGGGAGGACTTCTTCGGGGACACCCGCACGCTGGACGTCCACATCCGCTGGCTTCGGGAGAAGATCGAAGAGGATCCCAGCAGCCCGCGCCGGATTCAGACGGTCCACGGCGTGGGCTACCGGTTTGTCGCCTGACGCGTATGTTCCGGCACATCCGCTGGCGATTACTCGCAACGTACCTGATTGTCGTGTCGGCTGCGCTGGTGTTCCTCGGTGTCCATCTCGGACGCCAGTTCGAAGCCGCGCTGGGCGTGGACGTGAGGGACCCGGTCTCGCTGCAGGCTCAGGTGCGGCACGTGCGCTGGGTGATCGCCTGGGCGGTCCTGGTAGCGCTTGGCATTTCCGCCGCGGTGGGGATCCTCCTGGCGCGCAGTATCGCCGGGCCCGTCCAGGAGATGCAGCGCGTGGCCGGAGATCTTGCCGCGGGGCGGTTCCAAGAGCGTGTCCCGGTGCGGACGCGGGATGAGCTCGGCGACCTCGCGCGGTCGCTAAACGAAATGGCCGACGAACTCGAACGTCTGGACGCCAGCCGGCGGGCCTTCATCGCGGATGCCTCCCATGAGCTCCGGACCCCGGTGGCGAATCTGGTCGTCGCCGTCGAAGCGCTCAAGGCCGCACTTGACCGGAATCCCGGTCTGGCGACGGCGCTGGCGGAGGATTTGGAGCGAGAGACGCACCGCCTGCGCGAGCTCGTGGAGCACCTGCTGGATCTCTCCCAGGTCGAGGCCGGTGGGCTTGCGCTTTCCCTCGAGCCGCTGTCTGTGGCGTCGCTGATCGAACGGAGCCTACGACCGTTTCGGGCTCGTGCAGATGCTTCGCGCCTCAGCCTCGACGTGAGGATTCCGCCGGGAGTGCCTCCCATCCGCGCCGATGCTGTGCGCGCGGTCCGGGTATTGGCGAACCTCCTCGACAACGCGGTGAAGTTCACCCCTCCAGGCGGCCGCGTCACCGTTGCTGCAGCAGAGCAACGGGGCGCGGTGGAGGTGTCCGTCGCCGACACCGGCCCGGGCATCCCCGAGGCGGAGACCGCACAGATCTTCGATCGCTTCTATAGAGTGGACAAGGCGCGGGCACGGGGGCGGGGAGGAGCGGGATTGGGGCTGGCCATCGCCAGGCGTTTGGCCGAAGCGCAAGGTGGAAGTATCAACGTACGCAACCGGGAGGAAGGCGGAGCGGTATTCACCGTCACCTTCCTACGATACGGTTAGGAGGACGTGATGCCCACCCGCATGAAAGTCGCCCTTCTGCTGGCCGCCGTTGTGCTGCTGGCCGCCGGCTGCCGGCGGGCGGCCCAACAGCCGGGACCCACAGCCGACCCGATGGACGAGCAGGTGGTCGAGGTCATCGCCAAAGAGTTTGCCTTCGAGCCCAAGGAGATCCGGGTCAAGCCCGGGATGGTAACGTTCAAGGTGAAGAATGAAGGGACCGTGGAGCACGAGTTCATGATCGAAGGGGTCACGGCCCATGGAGAACACGCCAGCGAAACCTTCAGGCCGGGAGTGACGCATGAAGTGGAGGTCGAGCTCAACCCCGGGAGGACCTATCCGGTTTCCTGCAATGTTGCCGGGCACCGTGAGGCCGGGATGGTAGGCTCCATCATCGTGGAATGACACCGGCCGCCGTGGTCCCGCCGGAGAAGCGGAGCTCCGGCCGCCTGATCAGCGGCGTAGGGCTGGCCGTGCTGTTCGCAGCGATCGTGGTGACGCTCGTCGTCAACACCAGCAAGCCGTCCGGCGAGACGGCGCTTCAGGGTGGGCTCCGCGTGCCAGCCTCCCTGGCCGGGAACCCGGTGGTGACCTCCCTGCGGGGAGGCGCGGCGCTGGCCGACGTCAGCCGCCTGCACGGCAAGACGATCGACGCTGTCGACGCCGCCGTCGCCCGGTACGGAAACGGTACGACGCTGTGGATCAGCGCCTCGTCCTCGGCCCTGGCCGCCTCGCGCCTGTTCTGGCGGATGAACCGCCGCATGGCTAACGGTACAGAGGTCTTCAGCACCCCCCGCCTGCAGCAGATCGCAGGGCGCTCGGTGTTCGTTACGGAAGGCATCGGACAGATCCACTACTACTATCAGTCCGGCGCGCGCGTGATCTGGTTGGCAGTGCCTCCCGGGCCGCACGCCGCTGCCGCAATCGAGGCGCTGCTGGACCTCTATCCGTAGAGGCACAGCGGGGATGCGTTACAATGCAGGCGTGTCCAAGATCCTCGTCGTGGATGATGAGGAAAACATCGTCGACCTCCTCTCATCGTATCTTCGGAGTGAAGGATTCCAGGTGGAGGCGGCGGGAGACGGCCCGACGGCGCTGACGAAGGCCAGGTCGTTTCGTCCCGACGTCGTCGTGCTGGACATCATGCTCCCGGGCCTCGATGGTATCGAGGTCCTCCGTCAGCTGCACAGCGAATCACCGGCCTACGTCGTGATGCTTACCGCCAAATCCGAGGAATTGGACAAAGTCGTCGGCCTGTCCGTCGGCGCTGACGACTACGTGACCAAGCCGTTCAGCCCCCGCGAGCTCACCGCCCGTATCCGGGCCATGCTGCGACGCGGCCGCGGCGCCGGCCCAGAGCCGCCGCCGGTGCTGAACTTCCGGTTCCTACGCATCGACCCTTCACGGCGGGAGGTGTGGAGAGATGACGAGGCGGTCGAGTTGACCACGCTGGAGTTCGACCTCCTCTACGCGCTGGCGTCGTACCCCGGTCGCGTCCTGTCGCGTGAGCAGCTGCTGGAGCGCATCTGGGGTGCGGACTACTTCGGCGACGATCGTGTGGTCGACGCCCACATCAAGAAGCTCCGGCAGAAACTTGGCGACGACGCCGCGCAGCCGAAGTTCATCCAGACCGTCCGGGGCATCGGCTACAAGTTCGTGGCGGAGGCGTTGTGACGGGGTTGCGCGCGCTCCGCCGGCTGGGGCCGAAGCTCTTCATCTCCTATCTCCTGATCGTGGTCGTGGGATCGGTCGTCCTCTGGACGACGGCAGAGGCGGTGGCTCCCACCGCGTTCAGCCGACACCTGTCGGCCATGGTGCGGGTTATGGGCCAGCCGCAGATGATGGGCGACCTGTTCGCGGCCTTCCTGCGGGCCATGAACACGGCCCTGGCTGTAGCCGCAACCGCCGCGTTCCTGGCTGCGGTGGCGGTGAGTATCTTTGTGACCCGCCGTATCGTGGCCCCGATCCGGACGATGACAACCGCGAGCGCGCGCATCGCGGACGGGCGGTATGGGGAGCGGGTGCCCATCACGTCCGATGACGAACTTGGCGACCTCGCGGGGCAGTTCAACCGCATGGCGGCGACGCTCGAGCAGGTCGAACGGATGCGCCGTGATCTGGTCGCCGACGTGGCCCACGAGTTGCGAACCCCATTGGCGAGCATCGACGGCTACATGGAGGCCTTGATCGACGGCGTTGTCCCGGCTGGCCCCGAGACGTTTCACCGGGTCCGCCGGGAGGCGTCCCGCTTGCAGCGGCTGGTGGCCGACCTGCAGGAGCTCTCCCGGGCCGAGGCCGGCCAACTCCCCATTCACCGCCGGCCCGTGGCGGTGCACGACCTGGTGGATGCCGCGGTGGGCCGTCTGCGGCCACAGTTTGACGACAAGGAGGTTGCCCTGGGGACCGACGTGGCCCCCGGGTTGCCGCGGGTGCTCGCCGATCCCGATCGCATCGGCCAAGTCCTCACGAATCTGCTGGGCAACGCGCTCCAGCACACTCCCCAAGGTGGCCGCGTCACGATCCGAGCCCATCCGGAGCACGGCATGGTCGCGATCTCCGTGGTAGACACCGGTGCGGGAATCGCCCCGGAGCATCTCCCCCATGTGTTCGACCGTTTCTACCGCGCCGAGCGATCGCGCGCCCGGAGCAGCGGGGGGAGCGGGATCGGGCTGACAATCGCCCGTCACCTGGTCGAGGGGCACGGCGGCTCGATCCGTGCGGAGAGTCCCGGTCCAGACCGGGGAGCTACCTTCACCTTCACCCTTCCTCTCGCCACGTAGCCTGCGTTCACAAAGCTTTCACGCAGCGGGCATCCGGTGTTCATGCACCCTGCGTACGCTTGGCGTGAGAAGACGTTCCGCGGAGGGATGAAACATGGCAGCTCGGGCGCTGGCGAAGGCGCAGGAGACCTATGCTGACCCGGCGTTGGCGCGGGTGTTGTTCAACACCACCCGGTTCGCGTGGCTGTGGGCAATCATCCGGGTGTGGCTGGGCTATCAGTGGGTTGAGTCAGGTCTGGGGAAGCTGGGAAACCCGGCGTGGACGGAAACCGGGCTGGCCCTCAAGGGCTTCTGGGAGCGTGCGGTACAGGTCCTGCCGCCTCCGGCCCGGCCGCCGATTGCGTTTGACTGGTATCGCAGCTTCATCCAGTCCCTCCTGGATGCGCAGGCTTACACCTGGTTTGCGAGGCTGGTGGCTTATGGAGAGCTGCTCGTCGGCGCGGCGCTGATCCTGGGCGCGTTCGTGGGCATCGCGGCCTTCGTCGGCGGGTTCATGAACTGGAACTTCATGATGGCGGGCACAGCCAGCACGAACCCCGTGTTGTTCACCCTGGCCGTCCTGCTGGTCCTGGCCTGGAAGGTCGCGGGGCACTACGGAGTTGATCGGGTGCTGCTCCCCGCCATCGGTACTCCGTGGAGGCCGAGGAAGGCGTTCGTCGGAGAGCCTCAGGAGTCCATCTAGCGACGTTTCCCTCGGCACGGCCATGACGAGGGGGCACGTCCGCCCCCTCGTGCGTTCCCCAGTGATGCACGAACTTTCATCCGGCATTCACCTCGGCGACATCCGCCGTTCACGGTGCGCTGATAGCGTGAGAACCAGATCAACGAAGGGAGTGATCGGAGATGATGGGCGGATTCGGCATGGGCGTGGGGGGCATCCTGTGGATCATCCTGCTGGGCGTAGCCATCTGGGCGATCGTCAGCGCCACGAACAGTACCCGGGCGCGCTCGGCGACCGGCTCTGTGCGGGACGTTCTGGACGTACGTCTGGCGCGCGGCGAGCTGTCGGTCGAGGAGTACACGAAGCTCCGCGAGACGCTGGGGTAGGGGGGCGCCATGGGGCTCGGTCTGATGTGGCTGTGGATGGTGGCTTTCTGGATCGGGGTCGTCTTCCTGGCTGTGTGGGCGTCGGGGCTGCTGTTTCCCCGCGTCCCGTCGCCCCCCGAGCCCACCCCGCGCGACATCCTTGAGACACGTTACGCGCGCGGCGAGTTGACGCGAGAGCAGTACCATGAACTTCGCAAGGCGCTGTCCTAGGGGGAAGGAGGTCTGGCGATGCACGGCTTGGCGTTGGTCGGTGTGCTCTTGATCCTGCTGGCGATGGCCGCCATGGGTGCGATGGGCGGATGGGGGTCGGGTGCTACCGGGTGGATGCCGCACATGGGATGGGGACAAGGCGCACCTGTCGGATCTGCCGGGGCGCCGAACGCCGGGGCGCAGCCACTCCCGGTGTCTCTCGTGGACTTCGGTTTCCAGCCGGGAGAGATCCGCATGCAGGCCGGAAAGCGGGTGAATCTGGAACTAGTCAACACGGGCCGGATTCTGCACGACCTGACCATCCCGGCACTGGGATTCCGGGCTGTCGTGCAGCCGGGGCAACGCGTCACGGTAGGGCTGCCGGTTGTGTCCGGCGGGGAGTACGAGTTCTATTGCAGCGTGCCCGGGCACCGCGAAGCGGGGATGGTGGGACGCTTGCTGGTGGCCCAGTGACGCGTGCCGCAGCATTCGAGGGTGCGAACACCGCCAGCTAGCCCAGGACGGCCGCCACCCGGGCGCTCCCGAGAAATCGCGTCCGCAGCGGCTCGGCCAGCCCGGCCGCGGTCTCCGTCAGGAACGCCCGCAGCGCCGTACGATCCTCGTCTTTCCCGAATAGCTCGACCCTGAGTTCTCGCGCCCGCCAGCGCCGCGGGGCGTCCTCGGCTTCATCGCTCCACCGCACCGCCTGCGCCAGCAACTCGCCGGCGCGGGGGAGGTCGCCGCCGCGCGCGGCCGCACGCGCATCGAGCATGTTCCTCGACGCCCATCCGGGCGAAGCACCGAAACGTTCGACGCCGGGTCGGCGGGAGGCGAGGAACGCGGCGAGATCGTCCAGCCTGTCGGAGTCGAGCAGCGCCTCGCCGATCAGCAGCACCGCCTCGACATCGGATGGGATGAACGTCCCGCCGGGCATCCGCACCACCTCGTCCAGAGCCCGGGCCAGGGCCGCGGCGTTCCCTTCATGCCGTGCCAGCTCGATGGCCGAGATCACCGAGATCTGACGCCAGGCCGGGGAATGGCTCTCGACCTCTGCCCCGGCACGCCACATCGCCATCGCTTCATCGAGACTCCCCGTAAGCTGCAGGGCCAGCCCGCTGAAATAGTACAGCCAGGGGTATTGGATCCGGGCCAGACCGCGGATCGTGCCGCGGGCCATCTCGAGGTTGGCGAGCGCCTCGGGCCACATCCCGAAACTCGTCTGGATCCGTCCCATGAAGAACTGCGTGTACGCGATCCGGCGGCGATCCCCGATCTTCTCCGCGATCTGCAGCGCCTCCGCGCCGTGCTCCAGGCCCGTGCGGTACCGTCCGAGGAAGCCGTTGATGACACAGAGGTAACTCAGCGAAGTCGCTTCCCGCGAGCGATCGCCCGCCGCACGCGCGGCGCTGACCCCTTCGGCCGCGGCGGCGAGCGCTTCCTCGCCGAGGCCGGCGCCTACATATCCCATACAGAGGAGGTTGACGGCACGGGCCACTCCGGCCTGATCTCCCGCATCGCGGAGGAGCGTGAGGCCCTCTCGGAGCGCGGGATGATCGGGCGGCATCGCCCCGCGGTCCCAGGCGATGTTCGCCAGGTCGACCAGGGTCTGTCCGAGGACCGGGCCGGTCCCGGCCCGCCGCGCCACGTCTTCGGACCGTCTGAAATGCTGCTCTGCGTCCTCGAGGTTCATCTGCCGATGGTGAATGACGCCGATCTTGTTCTCCAGGACCGCCTCCAGCGCCGGCGCGTCCGCCTGCTGGGCCGCCCGGAGGCCGGCCTCGTAGGCCTCCATCGCCGCCGGGTACTCCCCGAGCAGTTGGTGCACGTCGCCGCGGTCGCGGGAAATGGCCCCGATCAGCGCCGCATCGGTGATCCCCTCCGCGGCCTCGAGCGCCTGCGCGAAGAGCCGCAGCGCGTCGGCGTTCGCGTACTGGCGCCGCGCTTTGTTCCCGGCGCGATGGAGGTACGCCGCCGCCCGCTCGTCCCCCGCCACGCGCAGGTGCTCTGCGAGGACCTCGACGAATTCCTCGACCCGTTCTCCCAGCCGTCCTTCCAGCCACCGCACGATCTGCGCATGCGCGGGCTGGCGGTGCGTACGCGGGAGCATATTGTAAGCGACATCCCGAGTGAGGATGTGGCGAAATGCGTATTCGAGCTCGCCGCTGAGCGTGGAGGCCGGACGCTGGACGATCAGCTCCTTGGCGACGAGCGCGTCGAGGACGCCGGCGGACTCATCCGGGTCCTGCGCGGCCAAGGCGGCCACGGCCGAAGGCCAGAAGGTCCGCCCGATGACGGACGCAGCCTGCAGAGCCCGCCGTTCCGGAGCCGGCAGCCGGTCGATGCGGGCGGTGATGACAGCCTGGACGGTGTCCGGGATCTGCGCGCCGGGGACGCTGCCTTCCACGATCATCCGGACGAGCTCCTCGACGAACAGCGGGTTGCCTTCCGCTCGCTGGGCGATCGTCCGCAGGACGTCCCCGGCCAGCCCCTGACTCCCCAGCGAGGCAATGAGCTGTTCTACCTCGCTCGCCCGAAGCGGGGGCAGGTCGATACTGGTCACATTCCGCCGGCCCCCGCCCCAGTTGGTGCGCCGCTCGAGGATCTCCGGCCGGGCGACGCAGGCGACGAACACGGGCAGCGAGCCCGCCCGATCGGTCAACAACTCGACGAGATCAAGGATCGCTTCGTCCGCCCAGTGCAGGTCCTCGAGAGCCAGCACCACCGGGCGCGTCCCTGCCAGTCCCGCCACCAGGCCGATCCAGGCCTCGAACAACTGCCGGCGCACCTGGCCCGGATCGGCATCGGTCTGCTCGCTCCCGAAGGTGAGCAGGAGCCCATCGAGCAGCGCGGGTTCACTCGGAAGGACGTCCTGTAGCCATTGGGCGACCTTCTCGCGGACCATCTCCGGCGGGTCGGTATCCATTAGCCCGGCCTGCGCGCGGAGAATGTCGAGCAGCGCGTGGTACCCGATTTGCCGGCCGAAGGCGACGGACCGCCCGCGCAGAACGAAGGGTGCCGGCGCGGTCTCGCGGAGGTCGGCAAGGAACTCGCGCAGGAGACGGCTCTTCCCGATTCCGGGCTGGCCCAAGAGGGTGACCAGGTGAAGGCGGCTGTCCTCCCGCGCGCGCTGATAGAGATGGCGGAGCAAGGCGAGCTCGCCGTGACGCCCGACGAGGGGCGCGGCGATACGCCGTACGTCGCTCGACTCGGGCAGGGCACGGACTGCTGCCCAGGCAGGAAGGGCCTCCTCTTTGCCTTTCACCTGCATCGGCGGCAGATCGTGATACTCGATGCTCTCACGGGTCAAGCGGTACGTCCGCTCACCCACGACCACCGTACCGGCGGTCACCGTCTGCTGGAGGCGCGCCGCCGTCGTGACCGCGTCGGAAACCAGGAAGTCACGATCGAAGGTGGAGCCTGAAGCGGCCACGACCTCGCCGGTGTTGATCCCGACGCGGACGGCGAGCTGCACGCCGAAGGTCGAGCTGAGGTGGGTGTTGAGCACCGGCATGGCATCCCGGATGGCCAATCCGGCCCGGACGGCCCGCTCTGGGTCGTCCTCGTGCGAGGCAGGGAGGCCGAATACCGCGAGGACGCCGTCGCCCAGGTAGTTGGCAACGCTGCCCGCGAACCACCGCTCGACGACGTGCTGCACGACGTCGTAGAACCGGCCGACGACCTGTCGGGCTTCCTCCGGATCGAGGCGCTGCGTCAAGGCGGTGGAGCCGGCGAGGTCGGCGAAGAGCACGGTGATGACTTTGCGCGCTTCGGCCGGCACCTCGGGCGGGGCGCCGGCATCGCTCCGCGCGCCGCCCGTCAGCGGGATGCCGCAGTTCGAGC
>Ga0209341_10001171_pt1 | contig 26294 bp, 22 predicted proteins | sample RifCSP13_2_FD_184020 | JGI IMG/M metagenome (GOLD analysis project Ga0209341, IMG submission 184020) | Soil microbial communities from Rifle, Colorado - Rifle CSP2_sed 13_2 (SPAdes) (version 2) | ecosystem: Environmental > Terrestrial > Deep subsurface > Rock core/Sediment | place: Rifle... | reverse complement strand
TACCCGGCTTCATCAAGCCACCCCCGCCGACCACAACGACCACCGTGACCTTCCCGGAACCCGAGCCTTACGCGGGGGCGACGGCTGGGCCGGTGTCGGCCGGGACTCTCCGACTGCTCGGTACGGTGGCGGTCGGGCTGGGGATCGTGCTCTTCATCTTCATCCTGGCCGGCCCAAATGAAGAGGACGGCGCCGTGGCATTCCGTAAGCGTCTCCAGGTCTACGGTCGCGGCCGAGCCGCAGCTCCTGAAGAGAAGAAGAAGGGGCTCCTGGCGAGGATTCCGGGCCTGAGCCGGTTCACCGCATCGGCGGAGGAAGTCGCCAAGCGGCGTGGTCTGCTCAACGGCATCAATGCGGTTCTGGAGCAAGCCAACATACCTCTGCGCGGCGGCGAGGCACTGGCGGCAGGGCTCGGCCTCAGCGTGATTGCCGGAGTCCTGGCCGGTTTGTTCACGACCAGTTGGATTGCGGCCGGTATCGGGTTCCTCGTCGTGCTGCTGCTGGTGGCGGCGGCGATGCAGTTCGCCGGAACCCGGGAGAAGCGTATTTTCGAGCGGCAACTCCCCGACACGCTCACCCTGTTGTCGACCTCGCTCAGGGCCGGGTACTCGTTGTTGCAGGCGGTTGAAGCGGTGGCCGCGGAAGCGCCTCAACCCACGGCCCGGGAGTTCGGGCGGGCCATTGCCGAAGCGCGGCTGGGGCGCCCGGTGGTAGACACCATGGGAGCGATTGCCGAGCGGATGCGATCCGAAGACTTCACCTGGGCGGTCATGGCGATCGAGATTCAGCGTGAGGTGGGAGGTAACCTCGCCGAAGTCCTGCAAACCGTGGCCGACACCATGCGGCAACGTAACCGGCTCAAAGGCGAGATCAGGGCGCTCACGGCGGAAGGCCGCCTGTCGGCGATTGTGCTCGCCTTGCTTCCGATCGTGCTCTTCGCCTTTCTCTTCAGCACCAATCGCGGCTATCTCGAGCCCCTCTTCACCGAGACGGCCGGGCTCATCGCGATCGCTGTGGGACTGGCTTTGATGGGAGCAGGCGTGTATTGGCTCAAGAAGATCGTGGATATCGAGGTCTAGATGGATCCCAAACTTTTCGCCGTTGGGTCGGTGTTCGTGGCCATGACCGGGCTCGTGCTCTGGGTCGGTTTCGGTATCGTCCGGGCCCGCAAGGCCGCCACCGAGCGACTCGCCGTCTACGGCTCGGCCGACTACATCCGTGAGGAAACGCTCAAGAAGCCGGTCGCCGAGCGAGCCATCGCACCGGTCTTCCTGGCCGTCGGCCGGTTACTGGGCCGGTTCACCCCGGTGGGTTGGCTGAAGAAGACCCAGCGGCGGATTGTGCTGGCAGGTGGTCCCGGCAACCTGGACGCCAACTCGTGGGCGGTCATCAAGCTGTTGACTTCGATCGGCGCCCTCATCCTGTGGTTCTTCCTTCAAAGTGGCCTCGATTTCCGCATGAAGGTCCTGACCTTGGGTCTTCTGGCCATCCTCGGTTTCTTCGGGCCCGACGTCTGGTTGACTCGCAAGATCGATGACCGGCGTCTGGCTATGCAGCGTGCCCTTCCCGATGTCTTGGATCTGCTGGTGATCAGCGTCGAGGCCGGTTTGGGGTTCGACTCGGCAATGGCTCGGGTGGTGGCGACCGTGCCGGGGCCGCTGTCCGAAGAGTTCTTCCGTATGTTGCAGGAGACCCGGGTGGGTGTGAGCCGTCGGGATGCCATGCGACATCTCACCGACCGCACCGACCTGGATGAGCTTCGCTCGTTCCTGTTGGCCATGATGCAGGCCGAGGCCTTTGGTGTAGCCATCTCCCAGGTACTGCGAGTGCAGGCCGACGAGATGCGGGTCCAGCGGCGGCAACGTGCTCAGGAAAAGGCTTTTGCCGCGCCGGTGAAAATGGTCTTCCCGCTGGTGTTTTGTATCTTCCCGGCCCTCTTCATCGTGTTACTCGGCCCGGCCGCCATCCAGATCTTCAACACCTTCTCCGAGATGTAGGTCGCGGCGTGGCGGCCGCGACGGTAGCTCCGCTCCCACCTATCTGGCAGCGGCTCTCGGTGCGCCATCTCCTGCTGCTGACTCCGTGGATCGGGGTGGTGGTGGGCGCTTCCCGTCCCATCCGGGATAACTCGTTCCTCTGGCATGTCCGGGCCGGAGATCTGCAACTGGCAGCCGGTGAAGTGCTCACCAGCGATCCGTTCTCTTACACCATGGCCGGGCAGCCCTGGCGTACGCAATCGTGGCTGGCCGACCTGCTGTACGGTTCGCTCGAACGGGCTACCGGTGGGCTCGGCTGGGTGCCGTGGTTGCTCATCCTTGGTGGTGGGCTGGTCATCATCCTGGTCGGATTGGCGACGTTCCGGCGGGTGTCCGACCCGCGGCCGGTGGCGCTGACGCTGGTTGCCCTCACGTGGCTGGGTCTTCCCAATCTGGTGCCGAGGCCGGTGCTCTTCTCCTTCGTTCTCCTCGCCCTGCTGGTGGTGGCGCTCGAAGTGAAAGCCGAGTGGACAGTTCCGCTGATCCTCTGGGTATGGGCAGGCTTGCACGGTTCCTTCGTGTTGGGACTCGGTCTGCTCGTGCTGGATGCCCTTCGGCGGCGCATGGCCCTCCGCAGGGCAACGTGGCGAATCGCTCTATCGCTCATCGCCGTCAGTCTGACCGCACACGGCCTGGGGGTCTGGGCGATGCTGACGTCGTTCCTGACCAACCGGGAGGCGCTCAGCTTCCTTTCGGAGTGGGCCGCACCGGACTTGCTGTCCATGGCAGCCGCCCCCTATGTGCTGATCATCGTCGCCGTGATGGTGGCGGCCACGGTGGGCCGGATCGAAGTGCGGGAGTTGTGGGTCGTGGTGCCGTTTCTCGTGTTTGGACTCACTTCGGCGCGGGCGCTCATGCCGGCGGCCATCGTCCTGGCGCCGTTTGCGGCTTCCGTGTGGCGTCCGGGGACCAGCACGGGGGCTGTCGTCCGCGGTCCGGCCCGGGTCAACCTGGTCATTGGTGCGGCGCTGATAGTGCTGCCGTTCCTCACCCTGGTTGGATTCGAAGGAGTCGACGAGGATCGTTTTCCGGTCCAGGCAGCTGCTCATCTGGAGGCCGGGGCTGTCTGGCACGATGACGCCACCGGTGGTTACCTGATTTACGCCAACCGGCTGCCGGTATTTGTCGACGACCGGGCCGAGCTGTTCGGCGCCGAGTTCTTTCGAGAGTTCGTCGACACCAGGCGCGGGACGCCGGTGTGGCGATCGGTCTTCGAGCGGTATGGCATCGAACAGGCGTTGGTGGCCACTGATGCGGGTTTGGCAGAAGTGCTCACGGCCGAGGGCTGGAAAGTCGACTTCATCGATGATCGGTGGACGGTCTTCTCGCAGAGCTGATCGAGTCGATCATGGCAAAGAGAGTGGGGGACCCTGTAGGGTCCCCCACCATTATCTCGAAGCGTCCCGGGCTAGGTTTCCACGGAGCTTGCTATCTCGCTCCACAGCACCGAGTTCTGGTCGCCGGCAAACTGCACTGCAACCAACGCTACCACTGCGATGAGGACCACGAGTAATCCCCACTCGACCAATCCGGCGGCCCGCTCGCTTTGGAATCCGCTCCTTACGAGCTCACCCAGTGCTTCCCAGCCCATTGTTGTTGCCTTCCGGTTTGCTACGAGTTGAGTGCGCTGCCGATTTCGCTGAAGGTCTCGGAGACCTGCTCGCCGGCGAACGTGATCGCCAGAATCGCGATGATCGCGATCAGCACGACCAGCAGTGCGTACTCAACCATGCTGGCGCCGCGCTCGTCCTTGAAGGACTCCCAACGGGCCGCCAACTCACTTATGACTGTCAACACAAGAACCCTCCTACAGGCTCGGGGGTCACTACCTGCGGCAAGCTACCACGCAGAGCGCTCATTTCTCTATAGGTCGTACGCCCTATTTTCCCCGGACCACCTTCACCGATGGGTGATGAATCCGAGGCGGATGGCCTCAACGGCGGCCTGGGTGCGGTCGCTGATGCCGAGCTTCTCGTAGATGGACGCCAAGTGGTTTTTGACAGTTTTTGGCGATATATACAGCCGTTCCGCCAGTTCGTCGGTCAGGCTCACCCCCTCACCGAGCAGCGCCAGCAACTCGCGCTCGCGGGCCGTCAGGGATGCGGCACCCGGGTCGAGAGTGGGCTCCATGTACCGATCAAGAATCTCACGGAGAGTGGTCGTCAGGGGAGCGAGATCTTCTCCCGCATAGACTGCTCGCACTGCCGCGGCCAGGTCGGGGAGGGGGGTCGACTTGGACAAGAAACCTCTCGCTCCGGCCTCAATGGCCTGGGAGCGTCGCTCGTCGTTGGCATGCATGGTGACGATGATGGCGGGTACGGATCCCTTCAGCTTCTCTAGTACCTCCAACCCCGAGAGATCGGGCATTTCCAGATCGATGAGGATTACGTCGGCGTGGGTCTTCTTGGTCAGTTCGACCAGTTCGACACCCCCGGAGGCCGTTCCGGCCACATGCAGATCGGGGATGGCTGCCAAAGCCTGGCTGACGCCTTCGGCAAACAGTGTGTGGTCGTCGGCTACGAGTATGTCAATCAATCTGGCCCCCAAGTGACAGTCACGGCCGTTCCACCGCGGGTGCTGGTGATGTTGAGCGAAGCACCGATCCGCTCGGCCCTCTCTTCCATTCCCATCAAACCGTAGTGACCGTCTGGTACCCGATCACGCCTGAAGCCTTTTCCTTCATCGTGCACGGTGATCGTTCCCTCATCGAAATCGACCGTCCCGTGCACCGTGATCATGCGAGCTCCCGAATGCCGGATGGCGTTGCGGACCGCTTCGGTCACGATGGCGATGACATCCGGGGCGATCGACGGGCGGGGAGGCCGGCGTTCGACCAACCGGAGGTCGATCTCCGGATCCCCTTCCGAAACCGAGGCACCCAGGCTCTTCATGACCTCGGTGACGCTCGGTTGCTCGGGCATGCGAAGATCGGCGACGGTGCTGCGCACGTCCTCCACCATTCCGCCTACCGACAGCCGGAGTTCCCGCAGGTGTTCGGCCAGATCAGGGTCGGCCGGGTGTTGAAGCAGAGCTAGATCGAGCGCCAAACCCAGGGAGGCCAGCGACGGGCCGATTTCGTCGTGCAGGTCGCGGGCTAACCGTGCCCGCTCCTCCCGGATGGCTCGCCGGGCAATATCCTGGAGTAGCAGGATGTTCGAGAACGCCAGCGCCACCGGTTGCAGTGACTCGACCGTTGCCTGGTACTCGGCCGGTGAAGGTTCCTCGGCGCAGATCAAGACGACCAGGCCCACGTCCCGGCTCCCGACCGAGAGCGGAATGATCGAGCGATGGTCGTTTGGTTCTTCATTTCCCCGCCGGGCCACCACCACCGGGCCGTCGTCCCCGGCCAGCGCTACAACGGCGGCGTGGAATGATGCCACGTCCGACAAGCTCTCCAATGCTTCGTGGCCGACCGTTACCGGGTTGAGTTCGGCCGTGTCGGCTACTTCGGTGAAACGGGTCAACAGAGTATTGGCGCGTTCGAGGCGTTCGAGCCGCTGCGATACCTCGGCCGAGGCGGCAGCCATGGCATCGGCCCGGGCCCCCTCCTCGACCAGCAGGCGGCGCGCCTGACCGAATGTCAACCCGATGAGTAGGAACAGGCCCGCCCACTGGAAGAAGAGCGGCAGCGTAAAGTCGTCGAGACCGACGGAGATGACGACCAGCACGCCGGCCGACAACGCGGCGGTGGCCAGACCACTGCGGAAGCCGCCAAACACGCCCGCCAGCATGACCGGTGTGAGGGAGAGCAGCAGGAAGGGGCTGTTGAGACCGCCGCTCAGGCTCACCGCCATCATCACCAGAGTCACGCCGACCAGCGAGGCGAGCTCTCGAATCCACGTGATGCGCAGGTAGTTGCGGGGCAGGATCTGGGATCCCAGCACATAGACGCCGGCGGACATGGCCGCGCCGATGGCGTCGGCGCCGATGGCCTCGGCTCCTAGGGAGGCCGACTGCTTGCGAGCCTCCCAGAAGGAGATGAAAACACCCAGGGCCAGCGCCACCCACAGCAAGGCGAGCAACACCTTGTGGAATCGTGATTCCCATGGGTTCTTTCGGTCGGGCATCGGCTATCAGAGTACAGTCATTCATCGTGTCTGACCGGAAAGTGCGGGTTTTGCTCACCGGCGGGATAGGAGCCGGGAAGAGCTCGGTCGGCGAGTTGTTGCGCGGCCGGGGAGCCCTGGTGATCGATGCCGACGAGATCGGGCACCGGGTGCTGAAACGCGACGGAGCGGCCTTCAACCAGGTTGCGGAGGCGTGGCCGTCGGTCGTGGTCGATGGTGTGATTGACCGCCGTCGATTGGCCGATATCGTGTTCCGTGACCCGGTAGATCTCGAACTTCTCGAAGGGTTCACTCACGCCGCCATCCGGAAACAGATTGCAGTTCTGATCAGGAAGGCGACAGAGGAGGTGGTCGTAGTCGAGGTGCCCCTCCTCACCGATTTCATGGGCGCGGGTTGGCTGCGGGTGGTTGTCGACGCCGACCCGGATGTCCGGATGGAACGACTTCGCAAACGCGGCATGGATGTAGACGACGCAATTCACCGCATGTCTGCTCAACCGGACCGTACTACTTGGAACGAGGCGGCGGACGTTGTGATTGACAATTCGGGGGATCCCGACGCCCTCCAAGCGCAGGTCGATGCTTTGTGGGAGCGGCTGACGAGTCGACAACGTCGGCCGGCCGGTGGTCCTGGTTGCCAATGTCCGGGCGGGTGAAAGCGCGTCGACCAGTAGGGTCGGCATCTATATCTCGGTTGGGGTTGCTCATCCTCCTGATCGTTCTCCTGGTGGCACAGCTCCCAGTGTTGAGCGACCTCACGGTTCGGGGTGCCGTCTATGAGAGTCAGGGCATCACTGATCTGGGGAGAGACCTTCTCGGTGTCACGGTGGTTGAAGAAGGCGGCATGCCGTACCAGCAGATTGGTGATCTGCTTTCACAATACGAACCTCCCGACCTTCCTCTATCCGACGCTCCTCGCCTGAGTGGATGGGTCGTCCATCCACCGCTGGCCCTGGCCGGGGCGCGTGCCCTGCTGGCGGTCTATGGCTCCGACGCCGAGTTGGCGGGGCGTCGCCTGGGTGCGCTGGGTGTTGTGGCGTTGGCGTTCGCCATCATCGCCATCCTGCATCGGCGGAAACCGGCCTGGGCGATTCCTGTAGCTATCGCCACAGTGGTGTGGGTTCCCACCTTCACGGATACCGTGTGGATTCAAGGGAACGCGTTGGCCGGGTTGGGGCTGCTCGTCGTCGTGCTTCTCGACGGCAAGGGCCGGCGAGTCGTCGCTCTCATCATCCTCGGATTGCTGGTCGCCTGGAAACCCTGGCTGGCGGTCTTTGCGCTGGCCCTGCCGCGCAGTACCTCGGTTGTCAAGGATGTCGCGGTGGTGGCCGGGACGGCAGCTCTAGCGACGCTGGCGGTGCTTCCCTTTGTTGGTGGGTTCTACTCGCTCTGGGCGTGGATAACCGAGGCTTTGCCGGGCAACGCTGCGGAAGCCCGGGATACTCCGTCCAATCTCAGCTGGATTTCTCCTGCCGGTCCCGGCTTGGCAACGCTCGTCTATCTCGGAGCGGCGTTGGCAATTCCGATGATCAGACGTCGGTTTCCGCGCGAAATCTGGCTACTGCTGCCGGTGTGGGTGGCAACAGCTCTGGCTCCGTTTGTTTGGGACCACTACTGGCTTGCCCTGGCCCCGGTTGTGTGGTTCGTCGTGAGTCGAGTCAAGTCGGATCTGCGGCTTCCAGCGTTCAGTTGGATCGGCCTGGCGGTGTTGCCGATGGCATTGTCGCGTCTTGGGCAACCCGGTCTGGAGAATCGAGTGGTGCCCATGGTCCTGGCGGGAGCTTCGCTGTGTGTGGGGGTGGTGGGCTCCTCCCTGTTCATCCGTCTTCGTGGAGGGGCGGAGCGCGTTGATTGAGAGTCGGAATGGCCGGATATTTGGCTGTCTCGCCGACGCCTCCTTGTCGCACCAGCCGCGTACACTGGCCGGGTGCCCACCTTCAAGGTCCACTCCGACTTCGATCCCGCCGGCGATCAACCCTCGGCCATAGCTTCACTGGCCGCGGGGATCGAAGCCGGCGAACGCTTCCAGACCTTGCTGGGCATCACCGGCTCGGGGAAGTCGGCAACGATCGCCTGGACCATCGAGAAGATCCAGCGGCCCACCCTGGTGCTGGCACCCAACAAAGCGCTGGCCGCTCAACTCGCCAACGAGTTCCGGCAGTTCTTCCCCGAGAACCGGGTCGAGTACTTCGTCAGCTACTACGACTACTACCAGCCTGAGGCGTACATGGCCCAGTCGGACACTTACATCGAAAAGGACGCCACGGTCAACGACGAGATCGACCGGCTCCGCCACGCCGCCACCAGCGCCCTGCTCTTCCGGGACGACGTGATCATCGTTGCCAGTGTGTCGGCCATCTACGGGTTGGGAACCCCCGACGAGTACTCCGGCCGGGTCTTGCGATTGATCAGGGGGGTCGAGTATCCACTCGGAGAGGCGATGCGCCGGTTGGTCGACATCCAGTACGAACGCAACGAGGTGAATCTCACCCGCGGGAAGTTCCGGGTCAAGGGAGACACCCTGGAAGTGTTCCCGGCCTACGAGGAGACCGTTGCCCGGGTCGAATACTGGGGCGACGAAGTTCAGCGCATTCTCCGCATGAATCCGGTCACCGGCGAGGTCATCGAGGAAATGCCGGAGCTGTGGATCTATCCGGCCTCGCACTACGTGGCCTCGCAGGAGCGCATGGAACGAGCCGTGGTCGGCATCGAAGCAGAGCTCGAGGAGCGACTGGCCGAATTCGAGGCGAACGGGAAGCTGCTCGAGGCGCAGCGTTTGCGGATGCGCACGGGGTACGACCTCGAAATGATGAAAGAGATCGGGTTCTGCTCCGGGATCGAGAACTACAGCCGCCATATCGACGGTCGGCAACCCGGTGAGCCACCCTACACATTGCTCGATTACTTCCCGGACGATTTCGTCACGGTGCTGGACGAGAGCCACGTGACGGTACCCCAGATCCACGGCCAGTTTGCGGGCGACCTGAGCCGCAAGGAGTCACTGGTGGAGCACGGCTTCCGCCTCCCCTCGGCGATCGACAACCGCCCACTTCGCTTTGACGAGTGGTTGGAGAAGAGCGGCCAGGTGATCTTCATGTCGGCCACCCCGAGCCGTTTCGAGCTGGAGCGGTCTTCGAGGGTGGTCGAGCAGATCGCCCGCCCGACCGGTCTGGTCGACCCGGAGGTGATCGTCAAGCCGACCAAAGGCCAGATCGACGATCTACTTCATGAGATCCGCGGACGGGCGGTCGTCGACCAACGGGTGCTGGTCACCACCCTCACCAAGAAGATGGCTGAGGACCTAACCGAGTATCTGCTGGAGCTGGGAGTGCGGGCCCGTTACCTTCACTCGGAGATCAACACGCTCGAACGGGTCCAGATCCTTCGCGACCTGCGACTGGGCGAATTCGACGTGCTGGTGGGCATCAACCTGTTGCGGGAGGGTCTCGACCTACCCGAGGTATCGCTGGTGGCGATCCTGGATGCCGACAAGGAGGGTTTCCTTCGCTCAGAGACCAGCCTCATCCAGATCATCGGCCGGGCGGCCCGCAACGTGGACGGTCAGGTGCTCATGTACGCCGATAACGTCACCGACTCCATGCAGCGAGCCATCAACGAGACCAACCGGCGCCGCGGACTCCAGCTCCGCTACAACAAGGAGCATGGCATCGACCCGCAGACGATCCGCAAGAAAGTCTCCGATATCCTCGAGCTTCTCCAGTCACAGGATGCCCCGGCTCCGGCGCGGCGTCGCCGTGAGATTGAGCAGCGTGCGGTTCTGGACCTGGGTGGGGAGGACCTCGGCCGGCTCATCCAGAGCCTCGAAGAGGAGATGCATGAAGCTGCCAAGGAGCTTCGCTTCGAGTATGCCGCTCGTCTCCGCGACGAGATCAATGAGCTGCGGCGAGAGATGCGGGACCTGGCCGAGGCGGGACGATAGCGCCCGGTTTTTGGGGGCTACTTCGGTACGATACTCCAGAGTCTTGGGGTGCAGTGTTGAACAAACTCGATCCGCGAGCCATTCTTGCCAAGCCGTGGTTCTACAAGACCTTTCGAGGACTGGTCACGACCAAAGCAGGCCGAGCCGGGTTGGTCGAGGACTACTTCAAACCTCTGGTGGGCGATTCGGTTCTGGACATCGGTTGCGGCACCGCAGATGTGCTCAACGATCTCCCCGACGTGCAGTACTACGGCTTCGACGCCAGTGAGGAATACATTGATCTCGCTCGCGCTCGTTACGGAGACCGCGGGACTTTTGTGAATGCTCCGGTTTCAAGGGACACGGTTACCGGTGAGTTCGACCTCGTGATTGCCTTGGGTGTGCTTCACCATCTGAACGACGGTGAAGCAGAAAACCTGTTCGCTCTCGCAGACTCGGTCCTGAAACCGACCGGTCGGCTGGTCACCGTTGATCCATGTTTCCACGACGGCCAGGCTGCTCTCCGCCGTTTCGTAATCTCTCTCGACCGAGGCGAGCATGTCCGGAGGGTGGAGGAATACGTCGAAATCGCTCGGGGAACCTTCAAGAACGTCGCGGGTGACACCCGAACAGGATTGGTTCGCCTTCCCTACAGCCACCTCATCCTGGTGTGCAGCCACTGAGATCGCAGGGTGCACTCGGTGGGAATGTCAGACTCCGCTCGGGCCGCCTCGGATCACCGGCTACTCGGCGATCAGGCGCAGTAGGTATTGGCCATACTCGTTGTGGCGTACCGGTTCCGCCAGCTTGGCGAGTTGCCCCGCATCGATATATCCGCGACGGAAGGCGATTTCTTCCAGACAAGAGATCTGGAGTCCCTGCCGTTCCTGAACTGTCTGGATGAAACTGGCAGCTTGCTGTAGGGACCCGGGGGTGCCGGTATCCAGCCAGGCGAATCCGCGATGCAGGATCTGAACGTTCAATTGCCCCTGTTCCAGGTAGGCGCGGTTGATGTCGGTGATCTCGAGTTCCCCGCGCTCGGAGGGACTCAGATCGGCGGCCATGTCGCTTACCTGGTTATCGTAGAAGTACAACCCCGTCACGGCATATTGGGACTTCGGTTCAGCCGGCTTTTCTTCGATGCCGACGGGTGTGCCTGACGGGTCGACCGACACAACCCCATAACGTTCGGGATCTCTGACCCGGTAGGCGAAGATGGTGGCGCCTGCCTCTTGGCCGGCAGCCCTTTGCAGAACATCGGTCAAGCCGTGGCCATAGAAGATGTTGTCACCGAGAACGAGACCCGAGGGATCGTTGTCGATGAAGCTCCGACCGATAATGAACGCTTCGGCAAGGCCGCCCGGTTGCGGCTGCTCCGCGTACTGGAAGCTGAGTCCCCACTGGCTTCCGTCTCCAAGAAGCCCTTCGAAAAGGGGTCGGTCGTGTGGGTTGGAGATGATGAGAATGTCTCGAATCCCGGCCAGCATCAGGGTCGAGAGCGGGTAGTAGATCATGGGTTTGTCATAGACCGGCATCAGTTGCTTGCTGACGACGAGGGTCAATGGGTACAGTCGGGTCCCGTGCCCGCCGGCGAGGATGATTCCTTTGCGGTTCATCTACCCAGTCCCAGTCGTTCGCCGCGATAGGCGCCACTGCGATCTCGCCACCAAGGTTCATTGTCGAGGTACCACGCAACTGTTTCCCTTAGCCCGCTGTCCCAGTCGCGCCTTGCCCGCCACCCGAGTTCGCCTTCGATTTTGGAGGGATCGATCGCATAGCGCTGGTCATGGCCAGGTCGATCCGGTACATGGGTGATCAGTTCGCCGTAGCTATGCCCGTCGGAGCGGGGATGAGTCCTGTCCAGTTCCGAGCAGATAGCGGTCACCACATCGATATTGCGGCGCTCATTCCGAGCACCGATAGCGTAAACCTCGCCGGGGCGGCCCGTCTCCATCACCGCCAGTAAGGCGTCGACGTGATCCTCGACGTGTAACCAATCCCGGGTCTGGGTGCCGTCACCGTAGACACCCAGAGGTTTGCCTTCCAGCGCCGAGATGATCATGTGGGGAATGAGTTTCTCCGGAAACTGATAGGGGCCATAGTTGTTTGAGCAGTTGGTGATGATGACCGGAAGGCCGTAGGTCCTGTGCCAGGCGCGAGCGAGATGATCGGCGGCGGCCTTGCTGGCTGCGTACGGCGAGTTGGGTGCGTATCGCGTCGTCTCGTTGAAGCTGCCGGCGGATCCTGAGCTACCGAACACTTCGTCGGTTGAGACATGAAGGAGGCGGAACGCGGCACGGTCAGCCGGCCCGAGCCCCATCCAGTATGCCAATGATGTCTCTAGCAGCGTGTATGTGCCGACGATGTTGGTGTCGATGAAAGCGGCCGGTCCGTCGATAGAACGATCCACGTGTGACTCCGCCGCGAGGTGCAGCACCGCCCGGGGCTGGTACTTGTCGAACACTCTCCTGACAGCCGGCCCATCGGCAACATCGACCTGCTCGAAGATCAGGGGGTGGTTGCCCCCCTCAGGCAATGAGGCAAGATTCGCGGCGTAGGTCAAGATGTCAACGTTGACCACCGAGCTATCTGTGTCCCGGATCAACTTCCTGATGGTCGCCGACCCGATGAATCCCGCTCCTCCGGTAATCAAGACAGGCCTCTTCATGTGACACCTACTAGAGAGACGGACAGAATGAAGTACGTGAGCGGTGAGGGCCGAGCGTGCGTTCGGTCCCGGATACGGATATCAGGAAGAGGACCGCCCGGCAATGATGGCGGGGTATCGTTGGTGCCGAAACGAGTCCCGGCGGCGGGAGTTGAGGCCGTGAGTAGCGATCCTCTCGAGTCAGTGATCCAAGGAGAGATACACGCCAAAGAGCTAATCGTTGGGAAGGGTGTGGTCGTCGAGCCCGGTGTTGTCATCACTGGAAGAGCGGGTCCGGCCGACAGTGTCATTCTTGGGGATTTCGCCTTTATCGGTCGAGACACCCGTATCATTGTTCCGCGCTTCTCGCTCGGCGATTACTCGAAGCTCCACTCGCATTCATTCGGGCATGGCTCCCAGCCTCTGCAGATCGGCCGAAACTGCTGGATTGGAGGCAACGTTGTCCTCGATTCGATGGGCGGACTCGACATCGATGACAACGTCGGCATTGGTGCTCAGAGCCAGCTCTGGACCCATATCCAGTTTGGTGACATCGTGGAGGGATGCCGATTCTTCTCGAATCGATATATGCACGTCGGCAAGGACGCGTGGTTTGTTGGCCACTGCATAGTGTCCCCGGTGGAGGTTGGAGAGCGGAGCATGGCCATGGTGGGATCGGTTGTGACGAAAGATATGCTTCCAAACCATGTGTACGCCGGGATTCCCGCTGCAGACATCACCGAAAAGGTCGGCCCGCAGTTCGAGGATCGCTCCGTTCGAGACAAGGCGATCACCCTCAGAGACTTGATCGCCGAATTCGTCTCCGATCACGCCGAGTTCGCCGGGAAGTTGGTTGTCGTCGAATCGTCGGATGAACGGCCTGCGGGGGTGACATGGTTCGATGTCTCGTCCCGCACCTACAACAAGACGTACGCCCCCGGGGAGATTGCGTTTCTTCGCTCCATGACCCCGTTGGTGAAGTTCGTGCCGGAGGGCGATTCGGCTTTCGTCATACCACGGATTTCCGTGAAGTCTTGAGCATCGTCCGATCGAGTGACTCGTTCGCATACCCGTCACCAAGTTTCCCGTCCATGAGACTCGTAGGTTGTCTCGCCGACTACGTAGGCCGGCCGTTTCATCGATCGGAAGTGGATTCTGGCCAGGTACTCACCGATTATCCCAAGGGCGAAAAGCTGCACTCCAGCGAAGAGGGCGATGGTTGAAGCGAGAAACGCGAAACCCGGTACATCTCTGCCCCCAACGAGGGCCGACACCACTACAAACAGAAGGATGAGGAAACCTACAGCCGTGAAGGCGAATCCGACCAGGCTGGCGACTTGAAGCGGCAATGTGCTGAACCCGGTGAGCATGTCGAACGCATGGCCAAGCAACAAACGAGGGGAGTAGGTTGACCGACCCGAATGGCGTGGCTCGTGCTGGACGGTGACTGCAGAAAAGCGGCTGGTAGTCCAACTGAGGAGCACGTCGATCGACACAGATGGACTTCCGTAATCGCTGAAGCCGTCGCGTAACCGGGTTCGAAAGGCTCGAAACGAGCTGACGCTGTGTGCTGTCGCGGCTCCCATCGCATGCCGCAACGTCAAACGAACGAGAGCCGACGCGAAGCGACGAAGCGCATCGCGTTGGACCTCAGCGGGCACGCCGTACACTACGTCGGCCCCCGACTCGAGTTCTTTCAAGAGCGCCGGTATTTCCTCGGGCGGGTTCTGGAGGTCGTCGTCAAGCGTGACGATCGTCTCGTGCAAGGCCGCTCGTATGCCACAGAGCAGGGCATTGTGTTGTCCGTAGTTCCTGGCCAGGTCAATGCCCCTCAACCAGACATGCTCCGCGGCCAGTCTGCAGATGACATCCCAACTCGCATCATGGCTCCCATCATTGACGAGGATTACCTCAAACGAATCAGCATGCTCGCTGAGGACCGCCGCCACTCTCTCCACGAGGACGGGCAGAGATTCCTCGGAGTTGAAGACAGGGACCACGACGGAGACATTCATGTTTGAACTTCCTTCAGGAATACCTCGGCTATTCGGTCAATGTCCTGGAGGGAAAGGTCGTTGTAGAAGGGAAGACGAAGCAAGCGCCCGTGGATGTTGTCTGTCACCGGGCAATCCGATTGCCTGGCAGCGAATCGAACGCCGGCAGATGAGCTGTGCAGTGGGACATAGTGAAATGTGGCGTGGATACCTGCCGACCGGAGACCCCGGAGTGCGTCGTCGCGCTTCTCCTGGTTCTCCAACAGCACATAGAACATGTGGTGCGCGGACCCTCTGTCGGCTGGTACTACGGGGAGCCGGTAACCGAAGTTGTCTTCGGAGGGCAGGAGCAATTCAAGGTATCGGCCGAATATGGCCCGCCGCTTAGCCACGATCTTTTCTCGTTGCTCCAGCTGACCCAACAAGAAAGCCGCGAGCAGATCCGACAATCCAAACGAAGAGCCGGTGTCGATCCATGAGTATTTGTCGACGTCGCCGAGCATGAATGCGCGCCGGTTGGTGCCTTTGTCGTATAGGACGTGAGCGCGCTCGATATCCGCCGACTCGTTCAGCACGAGGGCTCCTCCTTCGCCGCAACTGATGTTCTTGGTCTCATGGAAGCTCAGAGTGGAGAACCGTCCAAAGCTCCCGAGCGGAGCTCCCTGATAGGTACCGAATAAACCGTGGGCGTTGTCCTCGATCAGGGTGACTCCTTCCCATTTGGCCAGAACGGCCCGGAGTCCTTCGAGATCACAGCCCACGCCGGCGTAGTGCACAGCCACAACGGCTCGCACGCTCTTGTCCATCAGCCGGGCGACGTGCGATGGATCTATGCCCAGCGTTTCCGGTTCGATATCGGCGAACAGGATGCGGGCCCCGGCCCGGACGAACGCCAGAGCTGTCGAGACGAACGTGAACGACGGGACAATCACGGCATCACCTGGTTGCAGATCCAACATCAGGGCCGACATCTCTAGCGCGTCCGTACCGGACGTTGTGAGTAGAACGTCGGCGGCTTGGGTCTCTGCAGCCAGCAGTGATGAAACCTGCGCGGCGAAGGGGCCTCCTGCCGAGATGTGGCCCGACTCTAGGGCGGTTTGCAGATAAACCAGGTCATTGCCCGCCAACCCCGGCCGATTGAAAGGTATGGCTGTGGATTCTGTCAACAGCTTCCCTCGGCATCTCGAGAATGCATGAGTGACGCCGGTCCTTTCGGGATCATGGGCCGGTAGCCGGCAGCACGTGGATGATGTCGCTACAAAAGGAAGTAGAGCAGAGTTCCTTCACGACCACATCGCGACTTGGGTCAGCCAATGCCTGTTCTCGGACGGATTGGATTATCTCCCCGCCGAGCCACGGGTATTCATACAGCATGTAGAACTCATCCGGGAAATCTGCGAGACGACCGTCCCGGAACGGGGTTTCATGAAAGATGCTGTGCCCGCCGGGTATTGGACCCTGCGCGTAACCCATCTGAGGGTATGCCAGCTTGTAGTGGACAGGTTGATCATAGAACACCGGAACGTCGTCTGGCAGAGCCACGACAGCCTGAATCCCCATCTGCTGGAGGTCCAGTAGCGCAAGGTACGCGCCGGACCTTTCGATGAGCGCGAAGTTCTCGAGATCGTTGTCGGCATAGAAGCTCCCGTTGCGATTCACGATCGAGAAGACCAGAAGCAGGGCGAGTCCTCCAAACGCCACCGCCCTTGCTCTCGGCTGATGGGCAACCGCTGCCAATCCCAGCAACATGAACGGCACCACCAGGGTGTAGTAGCGGGGGAGCACCGAGAAGAATTTGCCCGTCAACGGCAGCATCACAAAGAAGAAGCCCACAAAGGCCAAGACGACGAGGGCAGCGGAGATCAGCACCGGCTTCGAATGCTCATTCCCCGAGGGTGAGGAGGCAGGGCTCCGGGCGTCATGACGAAGTGTCAAGAACGATGCGATTGCGAACAGAATAAGCAACAGCAGCACGTCCGGGATGTGACTAAGAAACGAGCTTGTCTCCAAGCGGTAGGTCCCGTAGGTGTAGGAACTTGCTACGGTCGCCCGATCGAACAGGAACAGGCTGACGATGATGGACGGTGTCACTAGTACCGCCGCTGATCGAAGCTTCTCTGGCCGAGGTCGTCGGGTGAGGAGAGCGGCGACTGCCAGCGCACCGCCAATTAACACACCTGAACCCTTGATCAACACTGCCGCCGAAGCGAACGCGGTGGCCGCGACCAGGCGGTTTCGCTGCCAGGCGAGCACGGCGTGGACTGCGGTTGCCAATAGCGCGATCTCGAGATACATGGATCCGACTTGGGTGAGGACGACCGGAATGGTCAACGCCGTGACCGCGGTGACCGCGGCCAGTGTGCTTCCGAAGGCCAACTCGCCAAGACGGTAGAGACCCGTGAACGCAAACGCCGCAATGAGGAAGTGGACGATGTGCAGAACGGGAAACAAGCCTGGACCGAAGCCGATTACAGTTATGACCCCGGCCGTAAGCCAAGTGATGAGGGAGAGGCTGTGAACGTTGGGTCCACCGTCCAGGTAGCCGGGTTGGTCCAGCAAGTAACCCAAATCGAAGTTGCTCTCGGCCAGGGTGATTGCAGCCGGGAAGACACTCATCGACGCATCCCAGACCGGTGGCTCGACCAAGGTGGGCCACTTCAGGGCAAGGATCAGGGCGAACCAGCACAGGAGCAGGATGGCGTTCGACCGACCGAGTCGGCCCAAGCGTTCCCAACGTTTCCCGACGTCGGCGGCAGGTGTTTCGAAAGTGCCTTCGGCCATCAGTACCTGTTGAGAGTCTCTCCTGGCCTGGCACACTAGATGGTTTCGGCGCGGATCTGGGTGTCCTGGAGGCTGACGTGCTGGCCGCTATTGGCGTTCCATAGCCGGAGCTTGGCCTTGAGGTAGGCTGGCACGCTCCAGGAGGAGAACAGATTGGAGCATTGTTCCACCTCTGCCGGCCCTGTGTCGTCGGGAAGAACATGACGGGCCGGCCGCGGTATACCGGCTGCGCCTGCTCAGGGTTGGCGCGTCGGATACAGTCGCACACCAGTCGGGACCGCAGTCAGTGACGGCGGAGTCGCGCGATCGCGTCCTCAGGCTGGGAATCGCCACAGCGTATGCTCTCATTGTCGTTTGGCTTGGAGCTGCAAGTCTTGGACTCCCGAAGCTGTCAGGCGCATCATCGGACTTGACCCTCGATTGGCTGGTTGTGAGGGCGGTGGTCAATGGACAGAGCCCCTACCAGCCGATCGAGGATCTCGCCGAACAGTACGAGATCGTGCTTGGTGACATCGGTGTACCCGAACTCGGAAATGCAGTGCGCGTGCACCCCAGAACCCCTGGCGCGCTGTTACTCCTGCTTCCGCTTCTCCTCGTGTCGCCCAACACCCTCCATATGCTCTCTTTGATTCTCAACACGGCTGCGGCAGTAGCCTTCCTCCTATCTATTGCGGCAGCCACCTCCATCAGGGCTGACTGGTTGCTATTGGCTGCTCCGCTGCTCATTCTGAGTCATCCCGCCATTTCGGCTTTCGAGTTCGGTTCGCAGTCGTTCGTCGTTGCGGCCTTGGTCACCATTGCAGTTGGACTCATGAGGCGTACGGACTCTATTCCTGGAGGCGTTTCACTGGGACTGGCTATCACTCTCAAGCTATGGCCGGCACTACTGGTGGTCCTCTTGTTGGGACGAGGGCATCGCCGAAGTGCGGCAGCCGCCGTGGCAACGAGTGGAGCCTTGGCCGCCCTGGCAAGCGTCGTGTTCCGGCTTTCGCCGCGGCAGGTTTGGGATGGCATGACGACGGCCAGTTCAACCTGGATTGGGTTCTCCGGCAACGGTTCTCTCGCCGGCAGATTCGTGTTGATGGGAATGCCCGTTCGAGTTGCGACAGCCCTCTCAGTTCTTCTCCTCGTTGCGATTCTCCCTTGGATATGGGACCGGCGGGTGAACCTCGATGTCGCTCTATGGGGGACGATCGCCGTGGCCGTCCTGGCCTCACCATTGTCGTGGGATCACTACGACGTCGTTCTGATTCCGATTGCGATCGTCCTAGCACGCCACTCGTCCAGGTGGTCGGACCCAACGAGATGGGTGCTGTTGGCATGGGCAGCTCTCACCCTGGGTGGCCGGTTTGTGCTCCTGGTTATCGACCAGCAGAGCGCGATATCTGGAGCTTTGGCTTTCTCGGAGAGAGCGATGATCCTGGTGGCCCTCTTGGGGGTTGTCCGTAGGTTGGTGCGCGAAGCAGAGGCTGTACAACCTCCACCTCTCAGTGTTCCGAATGAGGAAAAGTTGACTGCGTGACCAGTCGCGGGCATCGTTCATCCACGGATCCGAACTGGGTTACCGGTAACGTGGCGAACGTTGATGCGAAGAACGCGACTCGAAACCGGGAAAGGGCTCATCGTTGCGTTGGCCGGTCTTGTCTGCGGAGTGGCGGCCATCGTTGCGCTGCTCTCGTCGGTCGACTGGGACGCCTCAGCGCTGCTGAGGGTGGGCGAGGACGATCCGGGCATCGTTTCATATGTCGATGAGCGACTGGATCATGTCCGACCGGTGGCTCGACAAGGGCACGACGGCAAGTTCTATTTCATCCAGGCCCACGATCCCCTCTTGCTCGCCCCCGACGACCACGCCGTCCTAATCGACCGGCCCGTCTACAGAACCCAGCGTATGCTCTATCCACTGTTGGCTTCGGCAGGGGGCCTTCTGAGTGGCTGGGCGGTGGTGTGGGGCCTGGTAGCGGTCAATCTCTTCTCCATCGCGCTGGGGACCTGGGCCGCCTCCAGGTTGGCAGTCTCTTTGGGCGCCAGCCCCTGGTTGGGGTTGGCTTTCGCGCTCAATCCGGGTGTCATCTTCGAGCTGATCATCGATGGAGCCGGGGCACTGGGTTGGGCGCTGGCGGTGCTCGGTATTTGGCTCATCGTCGAAGGCAAGTACAGGGGGGCAGTGGTTGCCGTCGCCGGCGCGGTTCTGGCTCGCGAAGCGATGATCCTGGTCGCGCTTGGGCTGGCCGTCCGGTTGTGGAGGGACGACCGTGTTCGGGCGATTGCAATGGCCGCCTGGCCTGCCGCTGGGGCGGCTCTCTGGGCGGTGTGGGTTCGTTTCCAGCTGGGTGTTCCGCTGCTGACGTCCGAATCCAAGGAGATCGCCCTCCCCTTCGTTGGGTTGGCCGGCGCGATCTCCCATTGGATCGAAGAGCCGGGTCGCAATCTTCTCTTTGGCACGGTGGTGATAGCAATGTTGCTGGTTGCGGCCATGCAGGCGGCGCGTCGTCCCTCCCTTGTTTCCTACTCGACGCTCGGTTTCGTGGTCCTGGCACCCTTCCTCACCCGGCAGGTTTGGCTCAACTACTTCGACATCACGAGAGCAATAGCGCCGGTCTTTACGACATTCGTGCTCGTGGTCTTCGCGAAGGGATCGGCTGAGGTGATGGCCGCCGGATCACATGGCGACTGACCGGGCGCCGATGTACAACGAGAACAAACCCGGGATCGCCCTGGTGGGGGCAGCTGGAATCCTTGTCGGTCTTATGGCCATGTGGGTGACCTTGGCCATTCACGATTGGGACCCGGCCGGGCCTCTCATGGTCGGTGTCGAGGCCCCACTCCGAGACTATGTCGAGGACCGATTGGGTGACATCCCCCTCACCGATGGAACCGGTCACGACGGCAAGTACTTCTTCGTGCAGGCGCACGATCCGCTATTGCTCGCTCCTGTCGCCAACGCAACGCTGATGGAACGGCCCACCTATCGATCACAACGGATGTTGTACCCGCTGATGGCGAGCGCAGGATCGTGGTTCGGCGATACGGGGATCCTCTGGTTCATGCTGCTCATCAACGTGCTCGCAATTGGAGTCGGAACATGGGCAACCGCGGCATTCGCCTTGGCGACGGGTGCCGGTCGATGGTTCGGTCTGGCATTTGCGTTGAATCCTGGAATCCTGTTCGAACTCGCTTTCGATGGATCAGGGGTCATCGCGTGGGCGTTAGTCATGGTTGCGGTCTACGCGGCGCGCAAGCGAAATTGGATGGGGATGGTGGTGGCGGCCTGCGGAGCGGTGCTGGCCCGTGAGGTCATGTTGCTGCCGGTTGCCGGTGTCGCCGTCTACTTGTGGTCTCGGGAGCGCTCGGGCGCACTCATGGTCTTGTCCGTCCCGTTACTCGCGAGCGGGTCCTGGGCCTGGTGGGTCCGCCGGCAAATGGACGTGCCGATAACGACGGTGGAGTCGAACGAATTGGGGGGTCCGTTGGTCGGGTTCGGGCAGGCCCTTCGTCAGTGGTTGCAGGCACCCGATCTCAGGCTCGTGGTCGGGTTGGTTGTGGTCGCGGTCGTTGTGCTGGCACTTCGCCAGACTATGTCCGGGCGCGACCTGATGACCCTGACCGGCCTCGGAATCGCCGTGGTAGCGGTCTTCCTCAGGGCGCACGTTTGGTACAACTACTACGACAACACCCGCGCGATTGCTCCGCTATTCACTACCGTCGTGCTCGTATGGGCGGTCCGGCGATCCATGTCAAGAGGCGAGCGAGGTTCGGCGGATGCCGGGCATTAACGTGCGCGGATGAGTAGCCGCCCGGTCGCCCTGCGCCGATACGCTCTCGTGTTGCTCTGCGGCAGCATGGTCGCTGTTGTGGCCGCGTGGGTGCTCTGGATCATCGGATTGGTCGATGCCGATGGAGGCGCGGATCCCAACGGGAATCCGCTGGGAATCGACTATGCGATATTTCACACCGCCGGGCAGATCTTGTCGACTGGTGACGGGTCGACCCTGTACGACGAGAGCGAGTTTCTGGCCGCGCTGGCAACGACCACCGGTGACGACGACCGGGATCCTTCGCGGCTGTTCGTGAACCCACCGATCTTCGCGGCACTTTTCATGCCGATGGCAGAGCTTCCGTATCGGACCGGCTTGCTCATTTGGACTGGGATGGGGATTCTCGCCCTCGGCGCCGGCCTCCGACTCGCCGGTGGAGGTATCTCGCCGGCGGTTGCGGCCGGAGCGTTTCTGTTCTACCCGGTGTTCGTGGGGGTTCGTCTCGGGCAGAACAGCTTTCTGAGTCTGCTGCTGCTGGCGACCTGTTTTGCCATGCTCGACAAGGGCAACCAGCCACTGGCGGGGATTGCGTTGGGTTTGCTCATATTCAAACCCCAGCTTGCGCTGGGTACCGCTCTCTGGTGGACCATCGATCTTCGGCGATACCGACGCGCCTGGATCGCCGCTCTGGCCACTGCGGGGTCGTTGGCGACCATCGGGTGGTTGCTATGGCCGGACGCTACCCGGGCTTACCTGACGGGCCTCCCCGAGCTGGTTGGTTTCCGGAGCACGGAGTTCCTGCGCAGTACCTTCAGCCCGTACGGTTTCTTCGCGCTCTTGTTACCCGGGCGAGACTCAGCGATCGTCGTCCTGACCATCCTGGCTGCGATCGGCGGCCTGGTTTGGTTCTGGGCCTATTGGAGGGATTACCGCACCGACCTGACCGGCCTCTTTGCCCTCTCCGTGGTGCTGTCGTTGTGGATGAGCCCGCGCGCCGTTGTGTACGACTGGACCCTTCTGCTGATTCCGGCGGTCATCCTCGCCACCCGGCGAAGGGACCTCAAGGACACCTGGTTGATGCTGGGTGGTCTGGTGGCGCTGGTCGCGACGATCAGCATCCAATTGACGGAAGCCCAGCTGAACTCGCTCGGCTGGGCGGTGCAAATCGCGGTTCCAGCGCTGGCCCTCGTAGCCGTTGGAGCTGCCCGGGCACTCAGAGCAAGACCAACCGGCTAGCACCGTCCCCTCAGCTCGTTGTCACACCCTCCAACTACACTCATGCGTCCGAGGTCTGACGCACGTATGTCCACTGATCGCATCGTTATTCGAGGTGCCCGCGAGCACAACCTGAAGAACCTCTCGCTCGAGCTGCCGCGCGACCAATTGATCGTGTTCACGGGTATCTCGGGATCCGGGAAGTCGTCGCTGGCGTTCGACACGATCTACGCCGAGGGCCAGCGTCGCTACGTCGAGAGCCTCTCGGCCTACGCCCGCCAGTTCCTCGGGCAGATGGACAAACCCGACGTCGATTTCATCGAAGGGCTCTCACCGGCCATCTCCATCGACCAGAAGACTGCCAGTCGCAACCCTCGATCCACGGTCGGGACGGTCACCGAGATCCACGACTATCTACGGCTGCTCTTTGCCCGCATCGGCACACCGCACTGCCCGAACTGCGGCGAGCCGGTTGCCCGCCAGACCCCCCAGCAAATCGTCGATCAGATCCTCGAACTGGACGAGGAGACGCGCTTTCAGGTCCTGGCCCCGGTGGTGCGAGGCCGCAAAGGCGAGTACGAGTCCCTGCTCAAGGAATTAGCCCGCGAGGGGTTCGCCCGGGCTCGCATCGACGGTGAGGTGCGGGAACTCACCGAGGAGATCAAGCTCGACCGGTATTTCCAGCACACCATCGAGGTGGTGGTCGACCGGTTGGTCCGCAAGGAAGGGATCGAGCGGCGTCTCTCCGACTCGCTGGAGACGGCTCTTCATTTGGCCGAAGGTGTGGCGGTCGTTGAGATCGTCGACGGGCCGACGCTCACCTTCAGCCAGCATCTCGCCTGCAGCAACTGCGGTCTTTCCTTCGAAGAGTTGCAGCCCCGCAACTTCTCGTTCAACAGCCCGTACGGAGCCTGTACCGAGTGCTCGGGGATCGGGACTCGCTACCAGGTAGACGCAGATTTGATCGTCCCCAACCAGGACCTGTCGATAGATCAGGGCGCCATTCTGCCCTGGTCGGGAACTCGCAGCCGGTACTACCAACGAGTGCTCGAAGGGGTGGCCGAACACCTCGGGTTCTCAACCGGGACTTCCTACCGGGATCTGTCGGAAAGGCACCGGGAAGCCTTGATGTACGGGATGGCCGATCAGCAGGTCAAAGTGTCGTACGTCAACCGATTCGGGCGCAGACGCCAGTACATGGCCAGTTTCGAAGGAGCCGTACCGTTCCTGAGCCGCCGGCACGAGAACGCCGCCTCCGACTCGGCCCGCGAGTACTACCAGGAGTACATGCGGGAGGTCCCCTGCGACGCCTGTGGCGGTGCCCGCCTCAACCCCACGTCGCTGGCCGTCACCATCAACGGCCAGAATATCCACGAGATATCCTCGCTGCCGCTCGGCCGGGCAGCCGCCGTCCTGTCCGGTCTCGAGCTGACCGACCGCCAGCTCAAGATCGCCGAGCGGGTCCTCAAGGAGATCCGAGCCCGGCTGCAGTTCCTCCTCGACGTGGGCCTCGATTATCTGACCCTGGCCCGCGGCGCCGCCAGCCTGGCCGGGGGAGAGGCCCAGCGCATCCGTCTCGCCACCCAGATCGGCTCGGGATTGGTTGGGGTGCTCTACATTCTCGACGAGCCGTCGATCGGCCTCCACCAACGTGACAACCAGCGGCTCATCGAGACCCTGCTGCGGCTTCGGGACCTCGGCAACACGTTGATCGTCGTCGAACACGACGAGGAGACCATCCGCACCGCCGATCACATCATCGACATCGGGCCGGGCGCCGGGGAGCACGGCGGCCGGATCGTCGTCGAAGGAACCCTCACCGAGGTGCTGGCCGAACCGGCCTCGCTCACCGGCGACTATCTGGCCGGACGGCGCACTATCCCCACGCCGGCCTCCCGGCGCGGTCCGAACGGCAGTGGCATCGAGGTGCTGGGAGCCAGCGAGAACAACCTCAAGGAGATCGACGTTCGTTTCCCGCTCGGCCTGTTCGTCACAGTCACCGGTGTGTCCGGATCCGGCAAGTCGTCGCTGGTACAGGAGATCCTCTCCAAGTCGCTCCACCATGCCCTGTACCGGTCGCGGGAGGTGCCGGGACGGCACAAGAAAGTCGTTGGGGTCGAGCACATCGACAAGGTCATCAATATCGACCAGTCACCGATCGGTCGAACCCCCCGCTCCAACCCGGCCACATACACCAAGGTGTTCGACCACGTCCGGATGCTCTTCGCCTCGACTCCCGACGCCCGAACGCGCGGCTACCAACCGGGCCGTTTCTCTTTCAACGTCAAGGGCGGGCGCTGCGAAGCATGCAAAGGGGACGGGACCATCAAGATCGAGATGCACTTCCTGCCCGACGTGTACGTGCCGTGTGAGGTGTGCAAAGGCAAGCGCTACAACCGGGAGACCCTCGAGGTCCTTTGGAAGGGTCACACCATTTCCGACGTGCTCGGGATGTCGGTGGAGGAAGCTCTCACCTTCTTCGAAAACCAGCCCAAGATCGTTCGGGTGCTCCAAACCATCTACGACGTCGGGCTCGGCTACGTGCGCCTGGGCCAGCCCGCCCCCACCCTCTCGGGCGGCGAAGCGCAGCGGGTCAAACTGGCATCGGAATTGGGCAAACGTTCGACCGGACGGACGTTCTACATCCTCGATGAGCCGACCACCGGTCTCCACTTCGAGGACATTCGCAAGTTGCTCGGCGTGCTGCAGCGACTGGTCGACGCAGGCAACACGGTGGTGGTGATCGAACACAACCTCGATGTCATCAAGACGGCCGACTGGATCATCGATCTGGGCCCCGAAGGTGGGGAGGAGGGGGGCCGGATCGTCGCCGAAGGGACTCCCGAACAGGTGGCCGAGGTCCCGGAGAGCTATACCGGCAAGTTCCTCCGCGAGGTGCTCGCTTAGACCTGGGCAGACCGGGGCTGCACCCACCATCCGGCTCCCAGCCACGCCAACAACCACAGCGGAGCAAAGGCTCGGACCGCGTTGTTCCCGTCCCCCCACACCACCACCGACGAGGCCGCCGCCACCACCACCCAGGGGATCGTCAACCACGCGATCAACCGATAGCGGGTTGACACGACCACGATTAACGCCCCGACCAGTGCCGCCAACGCCACCAGCGCCTGCACCAGATCGCCGGCGCTCTCCCACTCCGAGAAGGATTCCACCAAGCCGACCAGCGGCCACGAGAAATTATCCTTGGCGGACAGGCCGTCGCCGACCTGCCAGGACAGCCAGCCGATCCAGAGTGCCAGAGGAAGGGCCGGAACGAGGGCCACGGCGATGGCCGGGCGCCGCCGGTCCTCGAAGAACATCCATCCGGCCATTCCGATGGCAAACAGCAGGTAGGCGTCTTTCGTGAGGGTCGCCGCAGCCAGAGCCAACACCGCCCACCCGGTCCGCCGCCGGAGCGCCAGGCTGACGGCCAGCATCGCCAGCGCCATCGCCAGCGCATCGGCGGTAGCCAGCTGTACCGATAGCCAGAGGCCGAGGTTGCCGAGCACGCCCAGCACCGCCCACGATCGGGCGCCAAGTAGTGATGCGACGTCGGCAGTTACCGCGGTAGCGGCTCCGAACCCGATCACCGTCCATGCCACCAGCCCGACCAGCACCGCCCGCGGTGAAAACAGCCCGAATCCCCCCGCCAACCATCCGTACAGCGCCCTCCGATACCGGTAGGCGCCGTCGTCGGCCAGGTCCGGGAGGTCGTTGAGCCCGAACGGATCGCGAGCGATCAGATACGAGTACTGCCCGTCGTGCCCGAGGCCTTCGGTCAACGGGATGGGTCCCAGCTCCTCTTCGATGAGCGGGCGGGCAGCCGACTCGTTGCCGACCCGCAGCACAAAGGCCAGTTCACCGTCGACGGTTCGCA